>Ga0214545_1008984_pt1 | contig 15522 bp, 9 predicted proteins | sample CNSS4metaG_FD_160064 | JGI IMG/M metagenome (GOLD analysis project Ga0214545, IMG submission 160064) | Root nodule microbial communities from cowpea collected in UCLA plant growth center, Los Angeles, California, USA - CNSS4 | ecosystem: Host-associated > Plants > Roots > Nodule | place: USA... | reverse complement strand
AAAAAAACGGTTGTGTTGCATTGGCATTGGAAGATAACTTCATTCCATATCCTATCTTGAACGGTTGTGTTCTCTACTTTCAGAGAATTTTTCATACAAATAGCACATTTTATTTATTTTTTTTCTGAAATAACGCATTGTGTTAATTCAAAATTTGATTTTTAGATAACTGAATTTTAAACATGTTCTTGGATTAGCACTTTTGACTTATTTTTATCATGTACACTAAAACATGTCAAAAATTCGATTATTGAAAAACTAAATTATGAACTAATACAGGTAAAAATGTCCTATTATCGTAAATAAAACTTCCATTGTATCATTGGAGAAAGAAAAGGAAAGAAATGTTCTATTTGTGTGAATAATTCACTTTGAATATGTATACTTTCGAGCTTATCACTTTCTTATTGTATAACATTGTTGCACAGATTTGGGTAGGAGAAGGGTACTTGCAGTATAATGCAACAGTGATACAGTTCTGGAAAAAAGTTGATAAAGATTTATGGAATGTCGTAGTACAAATAAATAGGACAATGCATAGATCCAGAGATTCAGAAACAAAATCCCACCCTCTGATTCATCCCTTGTAATGCCATCAACATTTTCTAATACTGATTTACACATGATTTATTGACACTACATATAATTATACATGATCTGAATTTCATAACTGCATTTCAAAAACCATAAGGATATATTTTCTCTGCAAAATGTCATATATTAAAGGATTCTACCATTGATCCGTGACGGTGCAATCATAGAAGAAACGACAAGCAAAAAAAAAACCTTGAAAATGCAGTGGGCCAAGAAGCCATACACTGTTATATTAAACAGAAACAAATATGAGAAGAGCATGTGAAGTATAAGGCCACAGATAAACATCCTTGAGGTATACAACAGTAATAGAATATGATAATATCAATAAACAACTCTGCAACCAGAATTCCTTATGGCCCAGGACCAAACAATGATTCTCAACAAGTGGTGCTCATGAATCTTCGCCAATCAAATCCATCTTATATCATTCCAACACATGCACATTTTTACATATCCGCAAGAATCTTCCATCACATTCTGTCAGTTCAGTGTGCTGGAGCAGACCCCATTACAAAGAACTCACAAACCATTAAAAAAAAATACAAAATTTTCTGTACTTGTGAATAGTGTTAAGCTACTTGCACACATTAGTGTAACATTTTATTACAGGAAATGATAAGAGAGATGAACAGACAAACTCATTTGGTTACAGTTAATTGGACATCCTTGCTTGAATCCGAAGCTGAAACTAAAATAAGACAGCTCCAAAACTTCTCCTTATAAGACTCATAAGAGCAGAAAGACAAGTGGATATTATGATTCATATATGAAAACATGAACACTTTCTACTCCGTATGAAACGCAAACACCATAGATAACTAATCTATGAACATGGGTTACTATTTCTTTTTTTATACTTTCTCTTGTCAGGGTTTGATGTCGGAATCATCCCAAGGATTATTGGGATCAGTTGAGACCAACGAATCGATGTCCTCCCAACTCCAATAGTTTGACATTTCCAAACCGGAACTTGTTCCTGCGATCTCCCATGGTTGTGTCCTGGTTCCACCACTGGTGCAGGCCATTGTACTGTTCACGGTTGGCTCCTCCAGTATTTTAAACTCTTCACCGTAGTTATACACACCGGAGGATTGCAAAGAGTTGGACACTGCACATGTGTCAAAGGAGTTCGAGGTTGTGAAAGGGAAGAGAAGGCTTTGGTTTTGAGGAAAAGGCACAGTTGAACTCAGAAAGATTCCATTGCCAATACCAAAGTCTTTGCCTTCTGAAACTTTGGTACTCGTCGGATTCTGTTGCGGCAGGCACAGAGATTGGTAGAGAGAGGAAGGTGTGGGTTTGTGATCATCCACTGCAAGAGGAGGAACTGTGACGCGGGTTCTCAACTCACCATCCATGCTGCCATTTGAGGTGGTGGTGGTGGTGGTGGTTGATTTCTTGGCTCGCTTATTCTTTCTACCACCGCCAACAGGAACGTTGCGCAGAGTTCCACCTTTAGTCCAGTGCCTCTTGCAGGCTCTGCAGAAATGGCGGGGTTGAGACTTGTTGTAGTTGTTGTAGTAACAGAATTTGGTGTTAATGGAGTCACATCTCGGACACTTCAAAGGCTCTGATGGCTGAGTTTGTTGCTGTTGTTTCCTCATAGGAGTAGGCTTTGGGAGCTCCAAGTTTTGAGCCTGCAACAAAGTCTGGTCCCAATCAAGCCCTCTATTAGAAACCTGCTTAGAACTCAACCCCATATCTTAAACTCACCCCCCAGAAAGCACTATTAACCAGAACAAAACAAAACAAAAAAAAAGTAGTGTTATTGTTGTGTGCAACTAGATGAGAAAAAGGTGGCGATTTGGGGAATTTGATCCCTTTGATCGAGATGGGAAAAGAGAGATGAAAGTGAAGGATAAGAAGGGGATGAGAATGGTGGTTATAGCCGAAAGGGTGTGAAGGTGTAAGGAAATTGGTGAGTGGGAGAGGTTTGATAGAAGGAAAGGCGTAGGAAGGTGAGGAGAAGTGAGCATGTCTTTCTCTAATCTGTCTATGTCTGGTAGCTATTTATGATCTTATCTATCTGTAAAGGATGAATAATAATAGGAAGAAGACCAGAAAAAAATGACTTGAAGTGGTGTGTGGTAGTAATGGAGGAAAACGAAACCTGATAAAACCTATGCAGAGTATAGTAAGAAGGTGAATTTTGGTTGTGTCCATATGCAAGTATTATAAAAGGAGAATGAGGAGATGCTTAACCCCTAAGGTGAAGGTGGGTGGGTGGCACGTGGAGGGTTATAGGCCATTGATAGTGGTTTGTGTTTTGGGTGTAAAAGGAACGTAGATGTGCATGATGGTGTGGTATAATAAATAATTTAAGTAGCAAAGTTTGCCACCAATACAAACACAAAGTTGGCAAAAAAGAAGGGAAGTACACTACGGTGTGTTTCTCTTAAGTGATTGACATTAGAGGAAAGGCAAGTGAGGTATAACAGTGGGGCCTAAGATTCTTAGGAAGGTTAAAAACAGTTGGCAACACATGGTTTTTTGTGGTGCTGTTCTACGGACCTATGTCATGTGATTACATGTTGTGAGTTGGGTGTATCTATATGTTACATGCACGTGTTCCTCTCATGTCTTTGCCCTATCCATTTTTTTGCATTTCCTATTATGCTTAATCTTCTTTTCACTCTGGTGTTTGTCATCAGCGTTACAGATTAACAGTGTGTTCTGATATCTGTGGTGAAATAGGGTAAAAAGAGTTGAATAATTAGAGAGTTTTAAAATGACTTGTGGAAAGTGTCGGATGTGAATGTCTTGACACGAATTCATGTACAATGGACTCATACCAGCCGACACTTGAGAGCAAAGAATAACACAAGTGTCTCACACAGCCTCAATAATGTGAAGTTCAAGCCAACTTACGTGATTATCACAATGAAGAAAAAAAAAATCTAAGAAAAATTCTGGATAAAAAACATGGTTGTGCTTTTTCCTTGTTTGCCCTGATACATACATAACATAACCTTTTCTTCCAAAATCTCCTCAGAGCAGATAGAATTTATATGAATTGTTGAATAAACTAATTGAGAATAGTACTTTGCACATGTTATTTTCATCATTTTGCAAGTAATTTTCCAGTTTTGTATTTTGAGATCACCAATCAAAGAAAGTTACGTTGAATGGGTGGAATAATATATTTCACGCATGAATGAAATACACTCACAATAATAATTTACAGGTGATGACTGTCACAAGATTAGTTATTATTATTATTATTATTATTATTATCATTAATTAATTTCATGTAGTAGATGGGAATAAGAAACTAAAAGCCACATGCACTTGTATAATTAAGCCACAGAGTAGGAGAACCAAGATATTACAAATAAATGCATTTGCAATTTAAAAAAGAGTGGGTTTTGTAATAAACTAGTGTCTTAAGGAATCCATAAGAATGAAGTACACTAATATTATTTTTTACTAATTTGAGCTTGTGATTAATATTTGAATCAAAGATTACTAATTGAAGGAAATCAATAATGGTGGGTTGGTTAGGTAAAGAGTATGTGCATGAAGTGCTACATGACAAAACAAAGAATGTTTGTCGGACAAAAAAAAAAAAAAAAAAAGAATCACCCAATTAAGTCTAACTTCAATTGCAGTCACTTAACTCCCAATAGAGTCAATTTTGTACTTCTTGAAGAAAGAAACCCAAGAGGTGAAAACAGTTTTTAAAAAAAATTCTATTAAAGTTAAAATTAGTGTATGTAAATGTATTAATAAGATTATTTTATGTACAAAATTATAACTTAATTTTTAGTTTTTACTAAATTTGAATATTTTTAATTAGCTTTTATTGAATTTTATTTCTATTGAATATTTAAATTTTATATATTTTTTAATTAAATTTTTCTCATTTAATTTTTTCCGAATGTTTTGATTTTCTTATTACTTGTATTTATAATTGAGAAATATAAAGTTTTACAGACAATAGAAAATAGTATTATAGTTGATACAAGTAAATAAGATGAGGAAAAAAATCAATATTTTTATAAACTCTCAACCTAATATAATTTATTTATGTAACCATTAAGCTGAAATTTAGAAGAGCATAAGTCCTTATGATTTAAGTATGAATTGATTTGGAGGTAACAGGTGGAGCCAACAAGCACGTGAGTTTTATAGTTTGGTAATGGGTGGAATCAATTGCTGGATATTTAAATGGCATCGATTATCTTATGAAGGACACGTGTCGCTCAATCACCGGGCAGATGGGCCACTTGATTAAAACATTTGGGCCATTGATGCTTTCAAGAACATCTACTGCCACTATCCTCTGTCTATATCTTATCCCCTAAGAGACTCAATTTCACATTTTTCCTTCACTGTACATTCTTCTATTATTTGTGGAAGTGCTGGGTCAAATTAAGTTCATTTATTTTTATTGTGATTATTTAAAATATACAAAAATTTAAATCATAAAAATGCATTTGACTTTAATTAGAAGGGAAGACATATTATAAGTTTATAAAAAAATATTTTTCAAGATATTAGGATTTTATTTAAATGATTAAAGTCTTTCAATAGATAATTATTTTCACCTGTATTGATAATATAATATAGAAAATAACTGGTATTCATTTTCTTTATTTATTTGTAACTGTTATTATTAAAATTCATAACTAAATTAAATACTCTTTATGTAATTATCTACATATTTACCCTTCATCTTATTTTTACATTTTATTTACTTTAATGTGATAAATAAATGAAAGGAGTAAAAAAGTTATAAATATTTTATTGAATAAAGAATATAGTTTTAAAAAAAAAACAGCCGGAGAAAATACATGTTCTAAGACATAAATTATAAACAAAAACATAAAATTTCATCTAAAATTTTGCTATTGTGAAAGTCATAAAGATGTTTGTTTTTTTATTTATAAAATATATAAGAAAAAGAAAGTGATAAATGTTTGTAGAAAAAGTGGAATGTTGAGAAAGTATTATCCTGTGTGGTATGCAGACAAACATATAGGATTTTTCTTGAGGTTTTAATTAGAACACGAAAGTGACATACTCATTGTCGTGTGATTGATGAAAGAGACGGTACTTGCAAACTCTGAAAGTGACACTACCGATGCCATTTCAAAATATGTTTGAATCAAATAAAGTATCTTTGTACCTGCAAGAACCAAAATAAACTATACAAGTTTGAAAATTAGGCCACTCCACTATGCTTTGAATTTCTGTTTTATTTTATGTTTTATAAAAAAATAAATTGATTCAATTAAATTTTGGGTTAACACTGATTGGACTAAGATTAGTGGAAAAAAATGCTCTTCAACAAAATGGATGACAATTGGTGGATGGGTGGGGATTTAATTCTTCATAATATCTCTATCTCTTATTGCATCATTATTTTCATCTTTATATTCTATTATATGGGTATAATATTTTTATCTTTCATGACAATTTTTATTAGATAAGAGTACATGATTTTATCTATCTTTTATTTATTTTTTCAAATGTCAATGAAAAAATTTACAAAAATATAAATTATAGTAAAAGAAAAATAATATTAATAAATATTCAATATAAAATTATACATTTTTTTAATACTAAATATTAAATAAGAGCGTCAAATAACAATAAAATAAAAATCAAATAAGTATATGAAAGAATAAAAGTGATCATATTTTGAAAATAATTTGCAAAACTAAATACCAAATAAAAGCTAGAAATAATTTACAAAACTAAATACCAAATAAAAGTTGAATCTTACCTTGTTTTAGTAATTTAAAACGTGAACATCAAATGAGTATTGATATAGGTATGAAAACAAAGTAAATATATACATACACATAATTATCTTCTATCCAAATTAAAAAAAATAAATATTATTCATATTCATACGATCAGTCAATTAAAAAAATATCCAACAAATTAAACAAAATTTATAGAAACAAAACGAAAAGATAAAAATATATTTTTATATGATGTAGAGTTTGAAATTATGATTTAAAAAAAAACTGAAAGACTCAGAAAAGTTAAAAGAAAAGAAAAACAAATTATGCAAATTTATAAATGATTTGATTAAATAATAATTCTATTATTATTATTTTATAAATTTATTTTTATTATAGTTATTTTTAATAAAATCATGATTATTTTATAATTATTCATTACTATTATTTTTAATTTTATAATCTTTTTCATGATTTCGATATTATTAACATTCTATTATTATTATTATTATTTTAAATATTTATAAATTTCAATGTTATTATTTTTATAATTATCACTTTTATTAATATTTCTTAATAACTATCCAGTTTTTCCTTACAAGTCTTTTGAACAATATGTGGAGAACCATCCATTCAGATAAAGTTGAATTTCAACTATTCATCATGTTACAAGACATCCTTCCTAAACTATAAGTTCTGTAGTATTTCCACTTAAAAAGTTATATCCTAATCAATTAATTGCCTTGTCCTAATGTTATAAAAGTGTAATTTCCTTCAACCTAACTTTGAGGTTGCATAGAACATTCAAGGGTGGACAATAAGTGTTCTCAATCGCAAATCCACCGCGCAAAAAGAAATCATTGCCATAAACATTACTTCAATAGTGGTAAAGAGAAATAAAACGTTGACGGCAACGAAAATCTATTAAAATGTGTTGGTCGCTGATTGTACCAACAAACATCAACATTATGTGTGAAAGGTAGCGCGATCAGAATACTAAATAATAACACTTGACGTGTATTGTAAAGCCTTCGAGGGATTCATGGTATTGACTTTTCAATTAAAGCTTGACTACCGAGTCTTGATTCTATTATATATTCGTACATATATATTCCTCCCATCCAAAACACTAACATTTTACTCCCAGACAATAATAATACAGTCGCGTTAAACCGCTGCTAACAACATATTCTCAGCTCATGGAAAGTGAGAACTGCCCCAGTAGAAAAGGGTAGCACAGCCCCATTTTCCAGCAAAAGAAACAAACAAGGCGCACCCTAAAACTTAAAGTCCTTCTTCTTTGATTTGCCCTCCTTTTCTTGCATCTTTCTCTTTCTCTTCTTTTCGTTCTGCACCAGACAACTTTAGCTATAAGTCACACAGGCAAAGTATAAAATCTAGTACACGAATTGAAGGGTGAAAATGTAACACACCTCTGCAACCATGTCACTGAAATCTTCACGCTGACTACGTAACTTCTCCTCTTCCCTTGCTTCTTCGTACCTGTATCCAGTAGATGTAAGAATCACTGCCTCAAATCTGACCCAACTAACCAGCTCTAAAAAATTAGAAAAGATAAAATCCATACTTCGCAGGCAAAACATTTTCCATTGCTTCCAACTCTTCAGGCTGTAAAGTGACATCCACTTTATCTGATTTCTGACCTCTAAGCAAATCAACCTGAAAGTGCCATAACCAGAACGCATGAAACATGCTACCCTTGAAAACAAAACGAACCATCATAAACAACCAATCACATAAAAAATCCTTACCCTTTTAGCACCTGACTTGTCTTGTGCGCCTGTACCAACAACATAACTGCAGAGTAGAGAAAAAACGTGGCAACTCAACAAAAAAACAACCATGGAGGGAAAAAATTATGATATTCAAATAATAAAAGGTAGGTGCAAGTATTGCATACGTGTGTGTGGTTCCAAGCAAAGTTCCAGGAGCAATTTTTTCTTCCTTCTCTTCAAGTACCTACATAGAAAACAACAGAACGATACAAAACAAGTCAAACCAGAAGTTAAGGCTGATGAAAAACAGCAATAAAATATACTCACTTGATAAAGAGGCCTCTCAGGCTCCTTCCTCTGTTGCTTCCGGAGGTCAATAACATCAGGTGTTTCCACTCCCGTGGGAGTGCTGAGGTGAAAAATGCAAAGGAAAAGAATCAAGAGATGAGATGAAAGGAACAGTACATCATCAACCACCACAAAAAAAAAAAAAAAAAAAAACTCTTCTCAAATCAATCCACACACGTAAACCCAAAATGTTCATTATGAGTGGTAAATGTTCCATATACTTATTTAATATCAACGATCATTAATTGTAGAGAATTACAATTAGAAAGCAGAAATGTTAAATGTTCAAATGAAACTCTACAAAGCCACTTTACAAATTCTTGACCACCATTTGATTCTTGTTTCCTTTTCTTTTCCTAAATGTTTTATAAATTCTAGGAACCCATTACATAAACTCTTAACCATCGTTAGATGCTAGTGCATGTTTGATTGTGATTAAATCTTTGGGACAAAATTTATTCTCTTCATAAGATTTCATGAAATGTTTTAGTTGACAAAATTATCTAATCCAAAGACATCTAATCATAGCCACATCATTTGCAAATAATTTTCAGTAGTTATTTATCAAGAATGGCAACGACAATCATTTGATTCTTCTTTCCTTTTCTTTTCGTAAATGTTTATAAATTCTAGGAACCCATTATATAATCTCTTAACCATCGTTGGATGCTAGTACATGTTTGATTGTGATTAAATATTTGGGGCAAAATTTATTCTCTTCATAAGATTTCATGACATGTTTTAGTTGACAAAATTAGCTAATCCAAAGACATCTAATCATAGCCACAAATTTTAAATAATGTTCACTAGTTATTTATCAAGAATGGCAATGAAGATCACCAAAAAAAATGCTAATTACAGGTCAGGCAGTCCAAAACGCCCATGCTACCATTATAATATAATACCATTAACAAAGGAGATTCTTCGTTTTCGATGTACACAATTTTTTCCAATTTCACCCTTTAAATAACTACTCATAATAAAAAAAAAAACATCCACACAGTAAATGAATTACCTATAATAAAATTATAAAAAAATATTTATTTTTATAATTATCTTTTGAAAAAATATTTAATAATTTAATAATATCTTCTATTTAAATAATTAAAAATAATTGTATAGTTTAAAAATATTTTTATTTCAATAATTATTATCCTGAAAACCTTTTTGTTATAATAAGAAAAAAGTGGACACACATGAGCATAGCGCATGTCTTTCCACTAGCATATAAATAAGAAAATAGAATGGTAAAATAACAATACCTTGACAAACTATCAACTGACTGAATACCATCTTCAAGTTCCTCCTCCTCCATTTCTTCTTCTTCTTCCTCCTCCTCCTCCTCTTCTTCCTCTTCCTCCTCCAAGTCTCCCCAATGTTTGGTCTTATCAACTGGCTCTTCCTGCATAGTGAAAACACTCAATATCAAAATGGACAGAAACAAGGAAGAATTCCATCAGCTTTAAGGCAATTTAACTCTGGCATTAAACCAAACCTCATAGTTAGGTAGTTCTTGCTGTTGAACACCAAAAACATCTCCATACAGTGGACGTCCATACTGTCACATGAAGACAAGTAAACAGGTCAGTGAGATAAACATCAGAAAAAAAAAAAAGAAAAATCAGTCCCATCCACCAGTGGATATGTAAAGAGTTATATACTTCATCAACAGGAGGCTTGCCCCATCCACCAGGATGATAACCAAAGCTAGCTCCAGGGGGAATAGGAGCATTCAGTCCAGGAATCTTCAAATGAGGGTATGATGGTGGAGGCCCATATCTCTAAAAAAACATATCTGTGGTCAAATGTCCTGGAACAGAATAATATGAAAATTGCACCAGAAGTCAGAAAACATGTAATATTATTACCTGCATATTTATAAGCCAAGGAGGAGGGGCGCCCTCAGGCATACCAAGAGCTTCTTTCAATTCATGAGATAACATGCCAGGTTTCATTTCCCTCAACTTCACCTGTGCACCAACCAATGACATCGTATAAAAATAAGAGCCATTTCAGTCAGAAGACATGCTTAAATAAAATATAAAAATCAAATTAACACTGCTCAGGATGCCAGGAACATTGACACTAAAACAAATCAATGAACGCTTCTATTAAAAGGACAAACAAAGAAATTCAAACTCTTAGACGTGAACTTCAAAATGAATGCTTAAAGAAATTCAAATCCAAACCCAAAAAACCATAACATCGTAGCAATCACTAATGCAAATGAAATAACTTCATTTAATTTCCATTATTCATAAAATTTCCATTTTATCCAAGAGTGGAGATAGTACATGGAAATTCCTATCATAAAGTAAACACATTCCAGACAAACTCAATCAATTCATGGCTACCTACTGCTCAAAAATAAAGACTCCCTACCAACTAAAATAACAAAAAAAAATTTATAACACTATTCCGAGTCTAAACAAAAAAAGTTAATACAGAAAAATTTAAACAAAAAAAGTTAATACAGAAAAATTTAAACAGAAAATGTTGTAACAGAAAAATAAGCTCAACAAAAAACAGAAGTTGATAAGAGTTCAAATTTTCCTATGCTACTGTAGAGTGGGCAATACCTCAAATTCTTTTCCTTCATGATAAAGGTCTCCGAGAGATGTCAGTTTAGGCTTTGTTTGGTATTTAAAGAATGCGTCATGAAGAACCTAGTAATCAATAAAAACTATTAGAACGAATGCAAATACTTCTGGCACTTGGTTAAACAAACAACCAAATAAGCAATGCAAATGGTGCAAAACACAAATGAAACCTGATAATCTATATCCATTTTCCCCATTTTTGGTTGCATGCGCTCCCTTTGCTTTTGTTTCAGCTTCTTACTATCCTCTTTCTCAATATAAGCCTGCATGAGACAACACATGACACTTAAAAAACCAACTGCGGCAAGGAGTTAGGTAAATTAATTAAAAGGCACATATAAATATCAAAGAGAAATTTTCAATATAAATATGTTACGTTGCTGGGAACAGAAAATTAAACAAAGGATATGAAAAGTAGCGCAAGTCACTCTCACATGGCTATCCCATCAAGATCCCTAATATTATCGATCAATACTACAATGCGTTAACAATGCATTGATTTTACGAAAAAAAAACACCCATACTTTGAAGGGATGCAAGCTTCTAATAAAAACCAATACCCATCAATCCATCAAATATAAACAACAAAATTCTAAAATAGAAAAGAGCTTCTTCCCCAAATTGGAAGTTTGTACTTTAACATCAGAAATAAAAAAAGTAATAGCCTATGATACTACAGAAAAATGTAGTTTCAAGGTCGCAAATAGCCTGTAAAATTTGTAACTCAATCACAAATAATGTTTTACTTATTTTGTGGGTCACTCCAAAAATAAGTAATAGCTTGTGAACACGTGATTTCTTGAAAAACACGTGCAAAAGATTGTATTACCTGTCTAATTTTCTCAATTCCAGTGGCAGCTATGAAATCGGGAAGCTGAAACGGTGGTTTCTCTATACCTCGTTTACCCTGACAAAACCAAAAAGAAAAACTTTCGATGAGATATAAGTACCTCATGCGGACATACACTATGTAGTTGGCTAAGTTATATCAGTAATAAAAATTGAAGTAAGAGGAATTCAGCCCAAGCATTAAGCCCAATGGAAAGGTATCTGAAAATTCAAAGCAGAACTATTAGCATATTTATCACAAATAAATGCCCATTTACATTATGCAAAGATGTCATGATTGTAGATCCCCGGTATGCAGCATAATAGAAGCCACATATTCCCATTTAATCTAATAAAGAAAATAAAAGAGAAATGACTCAAGGTTGCCCATTGCCAAACACCTACAAGTCCAGGATTGGTGATTGCCACAGCAGCTCCCCTGCAAGCACCACATACATACAGATAAGAGAAACCTTATCGACGTTATCTTCTGCACCCTATCACTGCATCCCTCATGCAGGCTACAATTATCAGACATGCTTGCATTCCATCTTAAATTTATTTATAAATTTAGAATGCAGATTAACCTGTAAAAATTTTCTCTTCTGACACCAATGTCTGGGTACAGGTACAGTGTTCCTATAAGACTTCAAGAACACCAGCAACTTTGGGTCCGATGCAGTAGCATCCCACACCTTAAAAGTGGAACAATTACATAACTTTAGAATAGTGACCATGAGACCAAACTAAGTGGGAACTGGGAAGGGAATGCTGAACAACTTAAATCTTAACAAGCTACACAGAACAACCCTACCTCTACAACATCTGGCCTTGAGCAAATTTGTTTTAGTTCAGCAATTTTCATCCTTCGTTGAAGCTGAACAAAGAAACGAAACTTATTTAAGGATATTTATCGAAAGGAATAAAATAGTAAAAATTGAATAAACAAAAAAAAATAACATGACACAAATTGCTACACCTTTTTCTTCTTGTTAGAGATGCCTTTATCTTTTTGCTCATTATCGTTTTCTTCTTCTTCAGAATCAGAATCAGCCTTCTTATTAGTAGCGGCATTTTCTTCCGAACCATCCTTCTTATCAGCTTCCTAGTTGTATAAAAATAAACCTCCGGTCAAACAATATACAGAGAAGATATAATGAGAAGAAGACAATTGAGACATAAGGATTACCTCCAAAGCAGTAACATCAGCGAAACTAAATTTCTCAAAGATTTTTCTAAACTCTTCATCCATGCCTTCAACTAACTCAGCCTTCTCTGGTACGTACTCAATTTCAACTTGTTCAACAACCTGCAAATGAAGAAAAATAACGGCATAATATGCGCACTTGCGACTGTGTATTTTAAATGTCATCAGGGAAACTTTAATATATAATAAGAGGAACAGTAATCTGCTACGAGACACAATGTAATCACCAAAATGCCTTCGAAAACACTAAAGATTGAAAGAATCCAGTAGCTACAGTAATTATTCCAGTTTAAGAACTTCAGTCAAGACATAGTAAACTTGCAACAGAACAATAATTAGCGCAATGTTTAGCAAGTGAATTAATCCCCATTCCATGAACATGAGCAATGTCTTGTCCAAATACACAGATCATTTTACTATCTTTTCTCTCCAATACCCTTTCACCTGAGAAAGCCCTAAATATTTTATCACTACACTAAAAGCTCTCATAAGCCAGGTTCAAATACGGAAACCCTAATTTCGCTGCAATATTGTTTCAACAAAACGCATATATAAACAGTCAGAATCTATCTATCCTTTCCGGCGATAAAGGCACTGTCGATTACGAACCTCCGAAGGAATAGAAAAATAAACAACGCCCCAAAGCCTGAGAAAGTGTCAAAATAACAGAAGTTATGGATGAGTACCTGATTTGAATCAGTGTTTTCTTTCGCATCGTCGCTGTCTTCGGCAGAGTTAGGCCTCAACGCCTCAGATGCTTTGTTGTTCTTCTTCTGCTTCCGACGACGGCGACGGCGCTCGCTCTCCCGCGATTTTTTGGTCGTGGAGTTGGAGTCGTTGGAGTTGGCAACGACGCCGCCGTTCTGGTAGGGAATAGTTTCCGCGGCCATCGTTGAAGGGTTTTGCGAAATCGAAAAAGTCGATTAACGAGTTCAGTGGCAGGGATAACAATGAATCGGAGAGAAGAAATGTGAGAGACACGAAAATGGAGCGGAAAATGGATTAATAATAACTTGGCACCCAAACAGTCTTGAACCTGGGCACGTGCAACGGGGTGAGATACTTGGGCCTTTTGAGCTTTAACATTGGGCTGGCAAAGTGAAAAATGGAGAGAAATATAACCCATTAAATGTTTTCACTTCATGCACTCCCTTTTATGCTTCCTCTTTCCTATTGACCTCGAAGTCTTTCTTGAGTTGAGACAATATATTTCAGATTATATAATATAAGTTTTTTTCATGTTTGCAAATATCTTTTTCATTATATAAGCTTGGGTATATATATAAATTTGATGAAAAGTTTTGAACTTGTAACTCACTATAAAAAGGGTACTTTGAATTGAATGACTTATAATGTCTTTTTATGTTATTTTTATATTTATTGTGACTTTTTAAGTTTAATTTAAAAGTATATGACTAATATAAAGAGTTGTATCTTCGAAGTTTTTGAAAGTTAAAGACCTACAATTTTTATTCGTATAACAGGTCATTAAGAGAATACAATGAACCCTGTGACAGATTTTACGGTAATGTGTATGTAAATTTTGTACTTAGACTTGAGTGATATTTTATAAGTACTTACTTACACCTTATTATCACATCCTAATTATCATCAGTCATTTAAAATATAAATTTAATATCCCTACATTTTTTTCTGATGGAAATTATCATCTTGTTGACTAAATACCATGTTTAATGGGATAACATCATATTTTTTTCCATACAAAAACTCTCTTAAAATGTTAATTCGATGCATCTCTTAAAATTTATATATTTTTAAATCTCTTAAAAAGGTATGTCACGTTAAACTGGAATCGCTTATAAAACTTGTGATTGTTTTTTTAAATGTCTCTTTTATAGTTTTAACGGTACAAAGTTAAAAGTTTATTCAGAAAAAAAAAAATTGTTCAAAATTGTTTGAATATTTGTGGCCTACACATCAATCCAGAAAATCGATACTCATTTAAATATTGAAGCAGGAGTTAGGGAGTTGAAATCAAATGGAGGGTGTGTGAAAATTTTAAAAGACATTAAAACAAAGTTATCTATCAAGAAGGGTTGTAAATTGTGATAGAGGTGAAATTAAATTGTGATATGATGATAATATAACATTAAACTGTGATTTTTATTTTGTTTTTTATTTAATAGGTGGGTCACTGATTAATTGGTTTAATTAAGAAAAGTAAAAGAATATATTTTTTTAGGAGCTCCCGACCCATTATGTAATTTAAATATGCAATACTTCCGTCAAGTTTTCTGTCATGAGATGAGAGAGAGATAGAGTGAGATAGGAAGAAAGAAGTTGTGAGTGTCTTTGATGAGAAGTCATCAGAGAGAGAATGAACAAGAATAGGGATGGCAACGGGGCGGGGCGGGTACGGGTATCATGATCTCATCCCCATCCCCATAATAAAAATTCATCCTCATCCCCATCCCCAAACCCAACGGGTATACAACTTTTGACCCATCCCCATCCCCACCGGGTAACGGGTATTTTCTTATACCCATACCCATACCCAT
>Ga0214545_1008981_pt1 | contig 15524 bp, 2 predicted proteins | sample CNSS4metaG_FD_160064 | JGI IMG/M metagenome (GOLD analysis project Ga0214545, IMG submission 160064) | Root nodule microbial communities from cowpea collected in UCLA plant growth center, Los Angeles, California, USA - CNSS4 | ecosystem: Host-associated > Plants > Roots > Nodule | place: USA... | reverse complement strand
TGTCCCTTTTTTTTTTTCTTTTTTTTTTTACTCTGTTAGGCTGTGTTCTTTTAAGAGGAAGGATTAGAGGGAGAGGAAAAAGGAGAAGGAGAGGAAGAGATAAAAAAATTAGAGGGTGAAGAAATTGATGTTGTTTCTTTTAAGTGATTCAGAGATGATTTTAAAATTGATTAGAGAGTGAAATTTGTGAAAGTTTGTGACTGAATTGAGATTAAAAATAACTTTTAATAGAAAAAAAAGTTAGATTACCAAAATGTCCCTAGTGTTATAGGTAATATAAAATTATATATAAATAATTTAAAATTATTTTATAAATTTTATTGAATGCTTGAAAATATATAAAAAATAAATGATACAATATATTTTGTATAAAAATAAATTTAATGTATAAGGTGGAAAATAATTAATTTACATGAAAACTTTTTTTTCTTTTTAATAGTAATTTTAGAAGTAATAATTTTTTATTATAACCATAATAAATTATTATTATTGTTAACATAGAATTAAGAAAGTAAACAAAATCATGTGTACTGATTTTAACTGCTAGATCACATGTAACAAAAATTGAATAATGAAGGGTAATTTGGTAAATTCAGTTATGTCACCCTTCCAGTCAATTTCTCTAATCATTTCCTTCCATCACCTTATATCATCTTAAAAAGAACACGCTACTCACCTCCTAATCATCTCTTATGAATAGTACATCCATCCAAAAAAACACAATCATAACCTTTCATTTAGAATATTAAAAGAGCTTCTAATATATTTAAAAATATTAAAGACAATGACGGTATATTTAAAGATAAAATAAAAGGATAACATTTTTAATTTAAAAATAAAACAGTTTTATATTATATAAATAAATATAAATTTTATTTATAAATTAATTTTATAAAATTAAATTAGACTTAAAGTCTCTTTCAAAAAAAAAAAAGCTCTTTAAATCCCTTTCTCCATTGGCTCATTTATTTATTTTCAGACCGAAAGACCAGCTATTGAAAACCTTACTGTGTAGGCTTTGCAGCATGTGTCTTGTTCATTTATGAGGATGATATATATATATATATATATATATATATATATATGCCTTGTATCCATTTGTATGTGTTGACCTTTGAGTCTTGAATTGGGTGGTTGGTTAGTAACATTGGTGAGAATGCAACTAAATGTGTTGTTTGGGAGATGAACCTTTAGGGTTCTGTAATCTCTATTCTTTGCTTCGACATTTATGGGTCATCTGCCAAGTTGGAATTCGACATAGTCAAGAAAATATAATGGAGACTTAATTCGGTTCATCAGGACTTTGGTTCCAACTGGAATAACTTTTCTTCTTCTAATGATCTAAAAATTTAGATTTAGCTAATTACGCCTACACTTTAATTTATTAGACGTACCAATTCACCCAAAAACATAAGGCATATAATTATAAAGATAATATTAACTCTTTTCTAATTTATTATGGGTATTATATATATAAAAATTTAGAATTATTTAGAAAATAATATTAAAATGCAAAAAAAATGAAATTGAAGACTAAATTGGTATGATATTCTATTAAATCTTTAATTTTTAGTTATTGAATCTTAATTTTCTTGAATTATATTCCTTTAAACATATAAAATAAATTAATATATTAATTTTAAAAATAGAATAGATTAATCTATTTAATTCATCAACTTTTGATGCGTTAGATTGATCTAATATTTTGGTTGTGCAACATGCCAAGTTAACTTGAATCAACGTATTTATAAAATGGATAAAGAAGATAGGTTCAAATAATTCCACTAAAATTTATAATAAAAGATTTTATATTTTTCTCAAAAAATAAAAGGAACTTAAAATGATTTTTTTAAATATTCTATTTATTTAAAAATGTTTTGTCTTATTTAGGTTAGGTTCCGAATGTTGTTTGACTAGTTTATAACTTTTTTTTCTTGTTTGATTTTACATGTTTGTTTTAGTAATTTGAAACGCTTAACATAGTTTTTTATTATTATTTTAGCTATAACATGCACCTTTTTTATATTTTTCTAACATACTTATTAAGTTTTAATTTTAATCTTATAAGGCAAGATTTAGTATATGTCTTCTTCATGGCTTTACTAATTTTTTACTTTTTACATTAAAGTAGACGTTCTTATCTTTTACCCGATAAGATATTTTCAATGACAAAAAATAAGTTTATTCTACTTTTATTATCATTTGCATACATTTAGATTATTATTGTTATTATTATTATTATTATATTATTTATAATATGTATCTCAACGAATGATTTTAGATGTCAAATTCAGACTAAGGGTAATATTAATGTTAAATCTTTATTTAAATTATTAGAATTTATTCTCTTTCACACTTACATATACTCTTATTTTGCATTTAAATAAATATATATAATAAATACACATTCTTAATCACTAACAACACGGTCTTGAGTTTATTTTTATGAGAAAAATGATGAATCTAATGACACGAGAAACCAAAACCACCCCACTTCAATGAAATTTTGTCACGGTTTATAATACTGATTTTAGTTTTTCAAACTTATAATTCCATATACCAATATTGTTAACAGTGTAAAGTTGTTTTTTATTATTTTTAAAATATTTGTTATATTATATCATGTATTTTAATCAAGACATTTTTTTATACTTTAAACGTTATATTTTAGGATATTTTAACTCTTGTATTAATTAACCTAACGAATGTATTATAACCATTTTTAAATATGTTATATTTGCTTTATTTTGAATTTGAAAAGAAATATTGCAAGATATAATATGAAACTAATGGTTAATATAGAATATGAAGAAATATATAACAATTAAAAATAAAATAAATGCAACAAAAACTTTTATTTTTAAATAAAAGGTATAAAAGCTTAAATTAATTAAAATTATAAATATCTTGAAGCTATATTTTATCAATGAAATTAAGATTTATATAAAATTGTTATAAACATACATAAATAGGCCATTTTATATATACTTAGCTACTTTAACTAATAATTTCGTCAAATACTTATAATTCAAAAAATTAATTCAATGACTTTTCATTAGTGATTAGTATGTAAACTTGCTACTTCTAGCTACCAACCTTTATTTTGTTAACCAAAATTTCAGCTTTCAGTTAGATTTTCACCTAGTTTTATGAAAAAAAAAAAATATATATATATATATATATATATATATATATATATATATATATAAAATTGTGATATAAATAAAAGAAAATGACACTTTTGCTTTGCAATAATTTGTACAACGAGGGACAGATGTGGCTGGACCTGTATTTTGACGTTGACCGGAAGATGCAGTCTGATCGCGGTATGGAGTAGGTTTGGAATTGTGACTGTAGCTTTCAAAATTAAAAATTTTAAAATGAAAATAAGCTTGACTCAAGAGTCATATATGAAATAAATTATTTATTTCCCCCACCCCATTTAACAATAATATTATAATTTTATGATTTTCATTTTGTTGACTTTTAAATTTTTACTTTATGACATAATTTAATATATATTATTAATTAATAATTAATGTATTTCTTTTTTTTTAAATTAATGATTCACATTAGATTGGATCGCGTCAGAAAATAACAAATAAACAATGAGAATCGAACGAGGAAAGTCATAGTATAATTTTTTTTTTATTCGGCTCACAATTTGTAATTTTTTTTAATTTGAATTTAATTTGTTGTTGTATGGGTTAAAATAGGTTTCAATGGAATATTTAAAGTCTAAGCTGGGATTTTAGGTATGTGAAAGCTAAAAACACATGGAAAATAGGCTTTTGGGTGATTTGGATATTTGTATTGTATTTTATTTAAAGTTTGAAGACATTGATGACTTTAAATATAGTAATTTTTTCTTAAATTGTATTTAAATACATAAAATTTTTAAGAACTTAGAGAATTATCTTTTATAATAATTATTTTTGACGAGTCTTATCTTAATGTGTTAACCTTTGAGTGGTAATTCAGCAATATATTTATTTTAAAAATTATCTTTAAATGATTTGTTCTTATGTCTTATAAGTCTCTTTAATCATGTTGTATTTCCTTTTGTTACGATGTTACTTTCTTAATTATAGTTTTTTATATTTTTAATCCTTTTATATATTCTTTTATATCTTTAAGTTTAACTTAAATATATCATTGCTTCCTATTTTTTGTTAATTTTGGTTCTCAATTTTTTAAACGTTCAAAATAGTCATAATTTTTGTAAATTGAGATTAATTTAGTCCTTGTCATAGACGCTGTTTAAATTGTTAACGGACGGTGAACAGTAACTATCATGTGTCATTTTGTGATTTTTTTTTAATTTAAAAAAAATCTAATTTTTTTTTTAATTTTAAAAAGGTTGTCCACATGGCAAACCCAAATTGTGAGATGTGACAATGTTAGTACCACGTGTCAAGCTAGTGTCACTGTCATATGTCAAGTTAGTATCATTGTCACGTATCAATGTAGTGACTTATATTCGATTTAATCCTAATTTTTGATATTTTTGTTCAATTTGGTTCCAATTTTATTACTCTCCAAATTGACCAAATTTATTTGTTATATATTTTTAAATTTTTATTTTTATTAAAATTCACATTTATATTAAATATTTCTTTCTTAATTCTTATGCCAAACCTAATTGTACTTTTGGAAGGAAATTATTATATTTTTATTTGATTTTTGCTACATGTAAAAAAATAGGGAAAAGTTAGTCTAAAATTAGAAAGAAAATTCTTTATTATTTTTTAAATGATAATGAAAAATCTTAATTATTTTAAAAATTAAAAGGAAAGTTCTTCACTATTTTTAAAAATAAAAGGAAAATTCTTCAATAATTTTAAAATTAGAAGGAAAGTTTTTCATCATTTTTAAAATCAGTAGGAAATTCTTTATTATTTTAAAACCACTCAAAACCTATTTTTTACGTGTAGCAAACATTAAACATAAATCTAATAATTTCTTTCCAATAACATGATTTTGGGTTGGTTTAAAAACAATGAAAGAAATATTTAATATAAACATAACTTTTAATACAAAAAATTTCAGTATAACATTTATATAAAGATTAATTTTTTTGTCAATTTGGAGAGGGACAAAATTGAGACCAAATTGAACAAAAATAACAAAAATTATGACTAAATTGAACAAAATTTAGCGAAAATTGAGATCGAATTAAATATAAGTCACGAGACACTAACACATGACAACGATACTAACTTGACACATGACACTATGACAATGATAATATCTTTCACACCTAGCACTAATACTGCCATGTGTCATAATTTTGGCTTGTCACGTGGACAACTTTTTTCAAATTAAAAATATTGAAAAAAATTTAAAAGAATTCAAAAAAAACTATAGAGTGACACATGATAGTTATTGTCCACTCTCCGTTAACAAGTTAAACCGTGTCTATAAAAATGATTAAATTGACCACAATTTACAAAAAAAAAAATATGACCATGTTGAATATCTCAACAAAATGAGGATCAAAGTGAACAAAATTTACGAAACTTGGGACCAATGATGTATTTAAACCTTTAAATTTTAAGGCATTAATGGCTATAAATAGTTATTTTTTTTTAGTAAATCACTTTTCAATATAGTAAAATCTAGGAAGAGGTTAGAAAATTAACTTTTGTGAGAGTGGTTGTTTTGTCATGTGTCTTACCTTGAAGATGATCTTCAAGTAACTTGTTTTTCTCCCTTAAGTCTCCGCAATCCTTTTCTATTTCCTTCTTATCACATTGTTGTTTTTTATTTTTTAAGTTCTTGTTCTTTATATTATTTTGTTCACACTTTTTTTTTCTCTTTCCGGATTCATCTCTTCGTTTCCTTGTGTTTTTAATGTCATAAATGTTCTTGAGTTGATCTGAATAAATGAATCATAAATTTACATGAATTCCTTCATGATTCAAGGTATAAATGACATTACATTTCTATTATACACTCTTGCTTTTGATTTACTTAATATTATGTATTTTTTTATCGGCACTTTTATATATATATATATATATATATATATATATATATATATATTTCCTTTTTTTTTATAGTCTTAGAAAGTTATGCATGAAAACAATAATGCTTTTTGTAACATCCCAATTCCAGCAGCTTAAAACTAAACAAAATAGAGAGTTTCATCATAGTTCCAAAACAGTGTACACAATATATTAATACAGTCTTACAAAAGATATGACTATAAATATATATATATATATATATATATATTTATATATATATATATATATATCACATATACACTTAAACTAAACTAATAAACTCTATACTTAAACTAACCACTGATAAAGCTCTCACTGGAAACTTCATCCTCAACACTAAAATGAAGGCTCTTCATCCTCCAAAAGTGTCTTTGACACTGCAACCACATCTGCTCCCACCGAATAGGTGATCATCGCAAAAGGAAAACATACAACACGAGACAGACACATAGAAAACAAGGGTAAGCTAATCTGATTAAAGGAATCATACAATTCAATTATAAACAGAAATCATGCAATCTTTCTCATTTTCACCAGAATCACATAGACCACCCGAAACACAATTTAGATATATTACTATAGACTCGATATCCGGATTATGTAAGCGACATTGGATCTCTGGGTGGCTTGCACCTGTGAAGGTTCCCAAACTCTGCAGAGTTTGGACACAAGGGATTATCACCCAACCACTCCCAAGGTAAGTCCCCTTCGCGTCTGTGACTGAATCGGGTCCACAGATTAGGACCTCCTGCTACTCCTCATGACATAATCTATTACACTATACATGAGCCTTAATGGTTATTGGAGCGTCAGGATACCAACCCATACGGAGTCCTCATGTCCTTACACACACTAACATACTCTTCTGAATTTCCCTTGAAATTCTAATTCAATCACTTCTTCTCATATTCCAACTTCATGCAATTTCACCACACATATTACCAGTCATAACAAAACTAAGTTCACATTTTAACATTTAAACATAGCTTCATCCATTAGAAACAAGGGAAATAACACTCAGCTGCAGAGGTTCTCGCCCAAGCTAGAAGATCTCGCCCAGGCGAAAGGGCTCTCTCGCTTAGGCGAGTCATTTTCGCCTGAGCGAGACTCGAAACATAGAACAACCCAAACTCTGGGCGAATTATCGCTCAAGCTAAGTTGTCTCGCTTAGACGAGAGTGACTCTCGCTCAAGCGAGACTAGCTCGCCTAGGCGAGATCTCGCGCAGAGACAAGGGATAAGTTTCTGGTGTTTTCGCTCAAGCGAGAGGTGCTCGCTTAGGCGAAAATACCAGATTCCCAATCTGTTCTCACATGCAACAATCCAAAAATCTAGCACAATCCAATCATACACTCAATTACATGGTTTAAGCACTCATACAACACTCAATCATGCAATTCAAAGTCATCAGGATGATTTCTATACAAAATTCAAGCAAAACAGTTAGCTTCCCTTACCTTTTATCCTGTTTAGACAGCTTTACAAACGTCAACGTCTTAAAAACGTCAACACCTCTAACTCCACAGGATGTTCTATCTACACATAGAAACATCACAAGAACGACCAAGACATACCGTTATGATCATTGATCAGCAGAGACTCATACTGATGATTAAAACGTTGCATGCAAGCGGAAGAAGACTCACATGCAAAAGAAAACAGAAAAAGACTAAAAAAGAGAGCGGAAACTCAACTTACACGAATGGAGAAACTGATCGGTCCAAATTGAAGAGCTCGCCGAGAGGATCAATCCTACCGTCTCGGTTCTTCAATCAGACAACCACAGAGACAAAACCTCTAGAGAGAAGTTAGAGAACTCTAGAAAAGTGGTTTCTAGAGAGATAGTGTGTTTTAAAATATGAAACTCATTTATAACAATTCTATTTATACTAAAATCTTTTAATATTAAAATAATCAAGTCTCACTATTTTTAAATCACTGTCTTTTAAAACGTCATTTTCTAGGATCTTTCACTTTTATATTAAATTAATAAGTGAATGACAAAATAAGAGTATTATGTAAAGGAATTTGTAAAAAAAAAAACATAAAAGTATGAGTTGAAGTAAATATTTTTATTATTAAGATGTTCTTATATAAATTTTCATAGTCTTATATCTTATACTAGTGAATGATTCTATTTCTATTGAATTTTATGATAGTGTTATAATTTAATATCATATGAAAAATATACTGAAGATTATTATCAACTTGTTATAATTTATTTTTAAATAGTTACTAATAAATTAATTATAAAATTCCTTAATTATATTTGAAATATAACAAATACGGATAAGTGGGACCCTCTAAAAATTATAAATGCTCCTTCGAAAGTTTATCCATGATGTTTTATATCTTTGGACTATGAAGACGAGTATGTACTTCCATGAAAATTTATGTGGACGTGAGACTTTTGGTCTGCCAAAAACACAAGAATTTTCTATAGCCCATCAATGTGGTATCCCCCATAAGCTAAAAGAACAGGCTGTATATTTCCTTATCAGAATCCTCATTATCAATGTCACTGTTTAACAAAAAGAAAAAAACTCGTTTACAATAATTAAAAATACATTTTTTTATCTGTCACTTTTTTAAGAATATTTTCTGAGTAATTATCGGGGAAAAGACTCCATGAAAATTGTTCTGGCCAACAAGTACTATTATCAGAATTTTTATTAGTCCTAAAATTCTAGAAATGTTTTATTTACCTCAATCAAACATTTTTTAATGTGTCTTATTTATTATTCCACTGTAGTTTCTAACATCTTTTAAATGTATTAACATCTATTATACCATTTAATCGACACTTTTTCTATCTTTATATATGTATTAAGTTTATTGATATCACTCAATCCACATTTTTTCTATATTTATATCTGTATTAAGCCTGTCGGTCCAATCAACATTTTTCATATTCTAGAATTGATATTAGACCTATCGAACCAAACAACATTCTTTCTACTTCCAGGTTTGTATTTAACCAATCAATTTGATCAACATTTTTCTTATCTCTGGTTCCGTATTGGATTTTCAAACCTAGTTATCAACCAAGTTAACATTTTTTCAATCATACCCTTCGGTGATCCAATCTATATTTGACCTAACATTACATAGTTTTCATTAAATCCAACTTTTAACACAACCTATGATAAATTTATTAACCCAATCTTCATTTGAATAATAATATTTTAATTATTTATTTTGATTTTTTTAAAACGATGTAATGCGATAATTTAAAATTGAAAAAAAATATGAATTAAAAATAAATTAAAATATTATTATTCATCCTATCTACAAAAGCAGCACAAATATAATAAAAGGAAGGAGACATTATCTTACCTAGCAGTCAAAATATAATTAAAGAATGGTTGATTTTGTTGGTGGTGATTGAATCTGTGATCTGATCCGAGTATTTTGATGTTAATTAATGCATGTCATCCTTAGGAATAGGGTTTTTAGGTAGTGTTTGCGTTGCAGCAGCAGCACGGATGCTGGTGGGGACAAAAATTTGGAGTTTTGACGCTATAGAGGGAGCCCAGACATACATAGCAGTAGGCGTAGGTAGTAGTTACATATTCTCATTTCTTCACTCAGCCTCAGTCAATGCGTATTGCATTTAAGAGGTGTCTTCTTTTGGTAACACCGCAATAAACACCCTTCTCCACCTCATCGTTTCATCATCTCAATCCCAAATTTTACTGCTCTCTTTTCTTCCCTCCCATCATATCAAATCAAACCCCCCCCTCTCTCTCCCTCCTTCTTCTGCATAATCATGGAAAAAACTGTGCAACTATCACTTTTTTTTACCTTCACACTCCTGCACACCACACAACTAGTACCTTCAAATATTTTTACTTATAAAACTTTGGTCTCATGTTGAAGTAAAAAGTAATAATTCGGTAGCTTACTATTTAAATGTGAAAAGTATGGGATCTTTGGTCTGCTTTTTCTCCATCTAAAAGTCCAAAAAGTTACAAAAGTCTATAATTTAGGTAAAGAGGAGAGAGACAGACTCCTGCACAAGATTCGGCGTAACCACAACTGAATTACTCCTTCACTTCCCCCATTTCATCCTACAAAAATCTCTCTAAAATGCAAAAGAAAAAAAACTTCCCCTTTTTATATATTGCTTCAGCCTACCATTTTTTCTTACCGTACCTTCTTTCTTTTTTACTTTAATTACAGTCTTCGGTTATATGACAGAATTTCGTGGTGTTTTTTTGGGTCAAGTATGCGAATAATTGTTGATGAAAGAAAGACTTGGTCATGTTTTAAACTTTGTGTCCCTAAGATAATGGAATCAAACAGTATAAAATTTAATTATGCTTATGCATTAATAGGATGAAGATAAAATGATGAATTAGAAAGTGAGGGCAGAGAGAAAAAAAGATTGAAAGGAGGTTCCAAATTTAGGAAACAGAGAAGATAATAGGAAGCTGTCGGCGAAACCCCAGACTGTCCCCACTCCTATTTATATACAAAACCCCTTTTCATTCTCATCCCATCTTCTCCCACTCACTCTTCTCCAATGCCTGCCCACGCGCCTCCAATCAACAAACACTCTCCGCCGCCGCCCAAACCCAAGCCCAAAGAGGCCCATTTCAGAGGCGTCCGCAAGCGCCCCTGGGGCCGCTTCGCCGCCGAGATCCGCGATCCCTGGAAAAAGACCCGAAAGTGGCTCGGAACCTTCGACACCGCCGAGGAAGCCGCCAGGGCTTACGACACCGCAGCCAGAACGCTCCGAGGGCCCAAGGCCAAAACCAACTTCAACTACGTCGTTGCTCCCGCGGTGCTCGCTGCCCCTGAATCTCAGGCCCCAGCCCATGACCCACTCGCCACACCGGTCGAGTTCTGGGGCCTTCCGTTGTTCTTCACCACGGATGCAGCTTCCGGGACGCCGGTGAGGTCCGAGTACAAGGGTTACAAGTTGGAGAACATTGCCGGTTTTGTGGTTACCAAGGAGGAGGAGAAGAAGCCGTTTTTGTTCGACCTTAATCTGCCGGCGCCGCTATTCTGAAGCCGCCGGCGAAAACGTCGGCGGTGATGGCCTAGTGTTTTTCTTTTATATATTTTTCTTTGAATTTTGTTTATATGACTTGTTTTGGGTGCTACATGGCCATTGTTGTGATGTTGTACAGTTCAGATTATAGGTTTTGAGCAACATTTTGATTATCGCGGTAGAAACCAGCTGGGGAATATGTTTACAGTTGATTTAGCTATTTGTTTGTCGTTTGTTGCATCCTTGGATTATCACTGAACCTATGTTAGTACGTACAGTTGCATATGCAAGTCCAGGTTTTATATATGTATCTCGAACTTCTAAATGTAAAGCTTTTTGGGTCTTTTTTCACCACCGTTAACTTGAAATTAATCAAACTCTGATTTACCCAATGGGTGGTGATTCATTGTACATGAATGGATTTTTCTGCAGAAAGTTTCGTATCAGTTGTTTTGTAGTCGCATGGCTTTTGTTCAATCTGTGTGAGCAACAGTAAATTAAGTAAAAGTTTTTTTTTTTTCAAAATCAAGTAAAGGTAATACTTTACAAAAATGGGCAGGCAGAACTGCAGAATCGATTCGAGTTTCAGAAAAAATGGAAAAAAGAAACAAAAGAAAAGGAAGAAAAAGGCGAAGACTGTGCATGAGACTCAACGTGCCATTGCTGCTGTTCTCCCTTTTGACCGCTGCCGTTACGAGCATGAACATCTGCATTTTGCCTTGTTTATCTATTTTCTGTAGGAATTAAGAGATGTTTGAATACATTTTTTCTTTTACAGAGGCTTGAGGATGTTTATTTCTTCCTATGTAATTTTATTTTTAAAAGAATATTTTCTTAATATTTTTATTTTATTGAGGAAGGTAAAAAAATAAAAAATTCGAGTGACAAAGTTATAATTACCTCTCATCATAATGTGTTCGAAAATCTTGTACCATACCTAACAATATTATTCCAATAAATCATGGTTGTCAAGAAATAGTATATCTAGCCAAATAATATTTTATGCTTCCCGCGTTATTATAAGGTTTGAATACGAAATTCTATAATTTTTAGAAAATTAAAATTTCATTCTCATGTTTATAAAACATTACTACAATAAATTTTAGCTGAATAATAATTCTACTCCGAACGTGGTCAAGATTGAATACTAGGCTTTTTTTCTTTTAATGAATGGATAAACTTTTCTTTTAAATTATTGAAAAGAATAAATTTTTAAAATTGCTCACATAAACAAATTGTAATCTAATTAAGCTTATATTTTTTTTTCCAAGTTTAGATTTTAGTTAAAAGTTCGTGTTTCACGCAACATTTATTTTGTTAGGATCAAGATCAAATCGTAACTTTTATTATATATACAAAAGTCTTCATTACTTAAGTTCAAAAAAAAAAAAGAATTTTACTGTGTTCAAAGTTTGGAATGTTATAACTTTTTTATCAGTTTTGAAAATTGTCAATACATTGAACCTTAATCTCTTGGAGAGTAGTCAACATTGATTAATAATGACATAAGCTGCTTTCATTCTCACTATAACTAATATAATGAAAGGGATATTTGAGTGTTTCTTCTCATATTTTGAGTACATCTTGGATTTTCATCTTTATAAAACTAATAAATTTTGAGTTCATCCATATAAGATACAATTTATGAATATTTTTCATTAATTATCAAATTTATTAATTTTATTCAATATAATACTTTCCACTCGTATTTGGATTTTTAACAAAATTCATTTACTTATAAAATTAATAGTTATAAAGTAGTAATAAAATTAATGGTATGGTTAATATAGAGTATTCTCATAAGGGAGTTTGTGTTTATTATATTCTAATACAAATATATATGGAGGACTAAAGAATTTATCGAGAGATAAAGATTTTATTGATAATTCTTCTTTATAGTCTTGTTATTTTCATAATGACAAAGATTTCTTCTCAAAAAATAACTATCTTATAGTTATATTTTTATGTCAAATATGATTTTGTTATAAGAAATTGATATTAGAGCTATTATATTTGTAAAGCTTGATGTTGAGAAATTTACTAAAAAAAATAAGGTAAATGACAAGTGAAAATGCTCACATGCAAAAAGAATGTGAGAAGTGAAAATGCTTGTTTTTCTCATATAATAAAAATGTGAGTTGACATTGGAAGGAAAATAAAGATTGCGAGTTGAACTCATATCTACCCTAAAAGAGATAATGCAATAACAAAAAATATGTATATAGTATAAATTGTTATCGTTGATTGATAAAGTTTTAGGAGTATTTGAATAAAAGACTCTCAAGAAATTTTGAGTAAAGCTTGAAAGTTTATATATAACAAAGTCTCTATATAATTGTGTTTATTTGAAGAAACAATTATATTCAATTTAAATCTATGAAGGTGATGTCATTCTTAAATATATTGATAATTTCAATCAAAATTTTCTAAATTTAAAAAAAATTTGTTGTTGTGATTGATTATGAGGACCTAATTGTTCTTCTTGTTTCTTTTCCAAAAAGCTAGGATAAAGGATCTACTAAAATTATTATTAAAGTAGGAAATTACAACGATCTTGCAATTTTTGAATTAAAAAGACGTATTGATAATTCATACAATGGTACTAGTTCGCGTGAAGTCTAATATCATAAGAGGTATGATAGAGGAAGGAAGAAAAGTTCCTCAAGGAAATTCAAGCAACAAAACAAAATTAAGAACAACAACAAATATCATGATTATTAGAAAGATACAGCTAGAACTTCACAGTATGGTGGAGAGTAACTATGGTTAAAAAAAAATCAAATAGTGAAAATATTCTTTCTCTCACCAAATATAAATGATAATGATTTGATTCTTGATTCAACATGTGATTTTCACATGACTCCTAACACATTGATTTGTCATGGTCATAGAGGGTGATAAAGTTTTAATGGAGAATGACACTACTTGTAGTATAGTTAGTAAAAATACAATGCAAATCAAGATGGTTGATGACATTGTGAGAACATTAACTAATGTGAGTTATGCCTTTGAACTCTAAAAAGAAATTTAGTTTCTTTGATGTTAGACTCTCTTCTATGTTCAAGTTGAAATAATGGGAGAGTGTTAAGAGTTTTTAGGGATGTCATGTCAATGAAAGTTGAAAATAGACTATATATCCTAAAAGGAATCATAATCATGGGTGCAACATTGATTTGGTGTTGCAATTGTATCATGAATTAAATATTGGTGATGTTTCTTATAAAGAATTTTTTTACATTGAAAAATATTCCATCATTTGTTTTGTTATTTTGTAGAGTGGATAATAATGGTATGAATGAATATGAAAACTTGAAAGTTGAAAATGACGATTAATATGTATTGATTGTATACATAAATAACAGAAAGATTCATCATAATTGAGTCATGAGCAAACTCAAATAAAAAATTAATACATTATTTACCATCCAAAATTTTAAAACAATAAATTTATGAGTCATTTTATTTGTATATTTGTATGCTAAATGAAATTGAGATATAAATATGTTATATATATATATATATATATATATATATATATATATATATATATATATATATATATATAAAATTCATTCACTACTAAAAAAAACTCATATTTCCTGTTAATTTTATTTTAATTTTTTTTTTGTAAGAAATACTTACAATTATTTTTTCAAAATATTTTATATACAACATTTTTCACAACAAATTCTGTAAGAAATACTTGCAAATTTTATAATTTTATAGGAAATAATTATCCACGAAGGAAATACCTATCATTTCAGATTCTTAGAAAAAATGACAGAAAAAAGTCTTATTTGCTAAATTTTTTTAACAAATTTTTTTAGTAGTAATTATTAATATGTTAAATAATTATTGATTGAGTTTAATAATAACTAGTACATTAAATAGTATCGTATGACATCAAAATCTAACATTTTTCGGTCGTTGTTTTTCACTGTTAAGTATAAAACTTTAAAATAACACTACGACTTTTTGTGCTCTCTCATATCGCTATATAGAGGAAAAATCATTGTTTAAGATTATGTAAAACATTGTTCTCTTGGATATTACCGACCAGTACAATTTTTATAATAGTGCTGTCTATATGATAAAACCTTTCTTAAGACCATGCGCAACCTCTTGCATATTACATTTTTAAAATTGTTCTCAAATCTTCTTTTCTTTTCTTTTTTTATAGTAAATAACATTTTATACGGTAATAATAGAATTAAAATATTGTAATGTTTCTAAAGAAATCAATGTAAAATATTCTAATTTTCTTATTCAGAAGAATTTTAAGAAGTTACATGTCTTTCATGAAAAAACTCTAAATGAGCACGAAGTGAAATATGTGGAGAACTTGTGCACTATAATAAGCATGATACGAGAACCAAACTTCTAACGTTAAGATATGAAAAGTACTTAATGGCTGATAAAAAAAAAAAAAAAAAAAAAAAAAAAAAAAAAAAAAAAAGAGGAAGGAAAAAAAAAAAAAAAAAAAAAAAAAGGAAAAAAAAAAAACAAAACAAAAAACACTTT
>Ga0214545_1008978_pt1 | contig 15528 bp, 12 predicted proteins | sample CNSS4metaG_FD_160064 | JGI IMG/M metagenome (GOLD analysis project Ga0214545, IMG submission 160064) | Root nodule microbial communities from cowpea collected in UCLA plant growth center, Los Angeles, California, USA - CNSS4 | ecosystem: Host-associated > Plants > Roots > Nodule | place: USA... | reverse complement strand
GATTACGTCGGGGGGAGTAGCAGGAGGTCCTGGTCTATGGACCCGATCCGCCATAGAGGTGATGGGACTTACCCTGGGAGTGGTTGGGTGATAACCCCTTGTGTCCAAACTCTGCAGAGTTTGGGAATCGTCGCAGGTGCAAGCCACCAAGAGATCCGATGTTGCTTACGTAATCCGGATATTGAGTTTAGAGTCATGTATATGTGTTGTGGTGGTTTATATGATTCTGGTGATAATGAGAAAGATTGCATGGTTTCTTTTTATAATTGAACTGCATGATTCCTTAATCAGATTAGCTTACCCTTGCTTTTTGTGTTCCTGTCTTGTGTTGCATGTTTCCTTTTGCGATGATCACCTATTCGGTGGGAGCATATATGGTTGCAGTGTCAAAGGCACTTATGGAGGATGAAGAGCCATCGTTTTAGTGTTGAAGAAGAGGTTTCCAGGGGGAGCTTTAGCAGTGGTCGGTAGTACAGAGTTTATTAGTTTAGTTTAAGTGTATAAGTGATATATTTTTATAGTCATACCTTTTTGTAAGACTGTATTAATATATTGGGTACACTGGATTATTTGTTTTGGAACTATGATGAAACTCCCTATTTTTATTAGTTTTAAGCTGCTGAAATTGGGATGTTACACTAACATTAATATATTAACACATAAAAAGAAAAATTAACAAAAAGTAAATTAAAAAAAAATATTTATTTATTTTTTAAATTTAAAGTTCAAAATATATTAAAATTTTAAATAAAAATAAATTCTAATTCAGAAAATAAAAGATATTTAACCTTCATATATTTACTCATTTAAAAGTTATATTGGTACTGGTATAAAGTTTTTTTCTTATAATTTTCATATTTTCATTATTTAATCAATACATTCATAAAAAAGTTGAAATATGAAAATGAATTAATATGTCAGTTTTAATTTAATGCTCGCAATCAGCAGTGAATTAAAAAGAAAAATTTGAACAGAAGTGGCTCTGATTCACAGTGAGAGAGAGATGGCAGCTGAGAACGGGTTGGAGTTGGAGAGAGTGGGAGGAGAAGGAGAAGAACAAGAAGAAGCAGAAGAAGTCAAAGGTTGTTTGAGCAAGTTCATCGATGATGGCACCGTTGAAACTCACAGATACTACTTGTCTCGCAGAACCACTCTGGAAATGCTCAGAGACAGAGGTTACTCCATTCCCTCCACCGAAATCGACCTTTCTCTCTCCCAATTCCGCAACATGCACGGCCATTCCCCCGACCCTGACCGTCTCCGCCTCTCCCTCACTCACGCCACCAACCCTTCCAAAAGGGTATCCTTTTCTTCATCTCTTTTCCACCCAACATGTCCCCTCTTGTCTTTCTCCCTCAATTTCAATGTCTTTCCCTGAAATCTAAGGAAAAAATTCAATTTTTATATAGTGGCAATGTGTTTTTTACTACTTTATAGGTGTAAAGAATCTGCTGATGTTTACTGAATGGTCATCTCTCCTGGGTTCTTTCTTTTCGATAACTTTTTTTTCATCTGCAAGACACATTTGATTTACCCTGTCTGACCGGAATTTTGAAGAAAAATTGATTTTGGATGAAATTCATTTTGTTAAGTTGGTCTTATTAATTTAATGAAGTTATTTATGTTTTGATGTTTATGTCTGAAAGTGAGTACATGTTTCTTACCATTTTTTTTTGTAAATTGAGTTTGTCTTGGTGATTTTTACCACTCTTAAATTATGTTTGACGTACAGAGTGAAAAAGTTATCTTTTTATGACTGTGTCAAAACGAAGTTTAGGGACTAACTCAATAACACCTGAAAATGACTGAACATTTGTATTTGTAGTAAAATCAGTTCCTTGTTGATTGCAGATTTTAGTCATTTTCTGCGGGCCAGGTTCTGTGAAAGTTACTGCCATTCGGAACATTGCGGGGCAGATTGTTAATAGAGACACTTTGAGTGGTCTTATTTTGATAGTGGAGAATCATGTTACTAGCCAGGCCTTGAAAGCCGTTGCTCTTTTTTCCTTCAAGGTTGAAATTTTCCAGGTTTGTGATTCTATCTCAAACATTTCTCATAAATGTTCTACAGATTGGTTTTCTTTTATTTGTTTCTAGCTTTTGGTGGATAATATAAAATTGCATTTTGTATTTCTAACGGGATTGGTTGAGACGGATTTTCATTATTGACCTGTGTGCACTTATAATAGTTGTGGTTACCATGTTGAACAAACGTATGTCAGATATTTCATGGTGTTTGAGTAATACTAATATTCACTTCAGTTATGCTCAGCTATCAGTCTAACATCTCTGGACAAGGTTTTAAATTGCAGCCACCGTAGCACAGTTGTGGCTGCAATTGCATTGTGAACACCCATAAAACCATAAAACGTTAAGTTGATTGGAATTTGAGTTTTGTGAATAAGTCTTAACTACTAAGTGTTGCTGAATCATCACATTTCAGTAAGTTCATTTAGTTAATGGTTTCACAGCAGGAGGTTTCTTTGATTCTCTCTCCGTTTTCACTGCTTTTTCTTGATTTCTATAGGTTTCTCGCTGCTTGTTGATTTATTAAAAGCAAGAGATTTTCCTTTAACCAGAAACCATGGCTTTCTCTCATATCATAACTCACCTATGCTTTTCTATCATCTAATTCGGACTGAAAGCTGAACTCTTTCAACTACATTCTTTTTCTTTTATGAATTTTAAATCATTGATTCTATCTCATAATTAAAAATTCTGCTCACGTGATACTGTTTCACTAACTTCATATGTTGTCATAATTTTTCACTGTCTCATTGTTTTCTGCATTTCTATGTTCATGCTGTATTGAAGTACACGTCTATAGTTTCATGAAGATGCAACTTAAAAATGGCCTGTACAATGTAAGTGGTGAAGAATAAGGATTCAGCTGGAAATTGTTCCTTTGTGAAAGGGAAAGATGAAAAAAGTGAAAATAATTCCTTCTACTCTTTGAAGTTAGAAAATGTTTTAAAAGTGGTTAGTATGTTGGAGAACAAGTTATAATTACTTGGCTAATTGAAGACAGATTAGAAGCTTGGAAACTTTAGGATTCTGTTTCTTAGTTCATTAGTAGGACAGATCCAATCATTACATGGCATATGTAGCGAGACAATCTTCTCCTTTTAAAAGTTTCTTCGTGTCATAGAAAACTCTGCTGTTTAAACTGTTATGATCATTTAACTCATGTGTCTCGAGCCTGAATATATATATATGTACTGAAGTCCCTGTTTGGTCAATCTTCAAGTATATCTGATATTCTGTCATGGATACACTGGGAGTTTGTCTACCTTTGGCATACAATTTTTTGCTTCAGTTTGTACCCATAATTGCTTCAGTTATGATCCACCAAGCACTTGTAATTTTCAGTTATTTTTTTAATAATACCTATATCATGAAAGATGTCTCTTTAATTTCATTTTCCTCTAATATGAAACCTATTGACTGATTTTCTTATGTGTGCTGGCAAAAACTTAGTTTCTTGCCCAAAACCCATGTAAATATTTTTTCCTTGCTGTTCAGATCACAGACTTGCTTGTTAATATTACAAAGCATGTGTTGAAGCCAAAGCATCAGGTGCTGACTGATAGGCAGAAGAAAAATCTCCTGAAGAAGTTCAATATAGAAGAAAAGCAGGTCAGTTTACAATTTGGAAAAGCCTATCTCAGACACGAACCTCGTCATTCTCAATTGTCTATGCCCTGGTTATGGACCCTTCTCTTTAAGTCATTAATATGGTGCATCTTCACTGAACTTGTGCACTTTAGGTTGAGTCACGTGTAGATAAAACGAAGTTTCATTTTGACATTACCCAATGAAACCAATTTCTGTTGGAGATCACATTGGTTTCACATTGAAATATGTAACTAAACTTTTACGCTTTGATAATGGACTCAGTTGTTGCCTAGATATGTCTTACTTTACTGTGGTTTCTCAAGTAGTGGCTGGCTATAATGTTGTACTTAATCATGTTGTAGTAAATACAAATATAGATAAACATAGACACTTCCTGTCACGGTAACTGTGAAAACCAATGCATGACCTTGAGTTGTAAACTCCATTGTATTTAGAAAGGGTGTTGTGCTAAGATCTGCTCAACCTTAATGACTTATCCAAGATATCCGCGGAACATTTTAGACAGGGCTGAGGCTACAGAACTAGTACAATATAAACCCAGGAAGAGAGAGCTTTTAGAGAGAGAGGAGAGAAAGCTGAGGTGTGTCTGATAAGAGAAAAGGGCCTCTGCATCTAGAGTCAAAAGATCTGAAGAAGTTCGTTGCCAAAATAAATGATAAAAACAAATAAAATGAATTTAATGAACCAATGGTAAGAAAATAGTATATAAGTTTTATTCTTGGAATGATGGAAACATGTTTATTATGATTAAATGTGCTTAGCCATATGGAATACTGATATTTGTATTCATTCTTCTATTCACATATACAAATGTATTATATCCTATGAATCTTAAATTCTGAGTTATTTTCGTATTCGAATATAAAAGTTGAGTTTTCTTGTTCTTAGCTTCTTTGATGAAAGTGCTTGATAATAATAGTTGAGAACATATTATAGTGTAACTTTTGCATGAATGTTAAGTTTCATATTCCAACACAAGCACTCTTATATTAAGTTTTGGTGTTTTCAGCTTCCCCGCATGCTACAGAGTGATGCAGTTGCACGATATTATGGACTTGAGAGGGGCCAAGTAGTTAAAGTTACCTATAGTGGTGAAATCACCCAGATGCATGTCACGTATCGATGTGTGTGGTGATAGTTTCTTGTGCTCTCTTGTAGTTTTGCAGGTTTAATTCCTAGTATTTAACTGTTGTATCATGCTTAAGGTTATGATTGCATAAGTTGATCAATCCTAACGCTCTGAATCTGTACTCTGTAAATTTGGTGGTGACATTTCTCTCTCTTAACTTGAAGAACAACCTTTCAACAACTTCATTCACAAACGTTTATTTTATTTATTTACATTTTTGTGAAATGGTGTTTGCAAATGATGTTTCTGATCTCATCTTTTAGGAATATTTAGTTAAAGAAGCATCCTGTTTTAAAGAAGCCAATTCAAACACTATATCATCAAAAACACCTTCGTCAAACCGCACATCCTGCAGAATTTTTGTCCAATATTGATGTTGAAATCAAATGTTTTAACATAACGTCTCTGCTAAGCAAAGACTTTTCCATTGAGAGTGTCAATCTCTGGAGCTGGGGCCATCAAAGGTTGGAGAGTGTAACTAGATTCTGTCAAGAACAGCAAAAGTAGAAGAAAAAGATTATTGATGTACCATAGGCGGAAGTTCAATTTGCTTGGTAGTATTCATGGCTGCCATTGAAGAAATCAATCCCTTAACAGCTTGTTGCGTCCACGCAAACATTTTTAAGTAGCTTCTTAGAACTCTGCCACCATTTTTTCCAAAGAGTTTACTCTTCTTTTTAACTCCTTGTTGGTAACCATCGTCCTGACTAAACTGATACCTATTGTTAAACTCTTTTTGATCTCCACACCCAGTCCGGATCCGAAAATTCTTTCCCGGAAGATCCAATCCGGAATTGGCTTGTGTTGTTCAACTCCATGTCCATTAAAGAAAATGTGCACATGAGAAACCAGCAAAGTGGAAAGAGGATGGGGAAAGGAGGAGGTGCGGCGATACAGGAGGGTGAAGATTTTGGGTTTTAGGGTATTTTAGTTTAAGGGTAAGAGAGGAATTTAAAATTTTATGGAGGTGCAGGAAGAAAACAAGGAGGTGCAGGAAGAAGGAGCCCTGTATGTTTGCGAAATATATAAAAAAGCACAAGAGTTCACTATGTTCACGTTAACAATGAATATGCGGCAATAATGATGTCTTTCGTTTTTATCATCCTGCTCTAGGATCGATGATACTATTTTACGTTACACACACATATATATATATATATATATATATATATATATATATATATATATATATATATATATATATATATATATATATATAAATAACTTGTCTTTGTTGGCAAATCAATATACGAATTACCAAATTTGGTTATTTAAACTTCAAAAGTGTTCTCACTAATTGTGATGTTTTTTTTTTCTTTAAATCTATGTTAGTTACTATTGTCTTACGAATAGAAATATAGGTTGTTTAATATTTTAAAGAAAAATTTCTATTTACTGTAAATTTTGTGGACATGAGTGCATGCCTCAAATCTAGACTGCACCAAGGAAAGCGCAGAAGTAAAATATAAATCTATCATATACACTGCATAATTAATTATTTTTGAATATTTTTATTTTTTTTCAACATTAAAAGACCTTATAACCGATTATGATACTACATAACCAACTATGAAAGACACATAACGGAAAAAAAACCCTAAATAAATATTATAAACTCAAACAAATAACATTATAAAAAAAATATTTTTTTCTCATTTTTTTTTTCATTTGTTGTAATCTAAATCAACTTTCATTTTCATTTATTTCTCACCTCTTTCTCTTCTTTTTGAACTCCATCATTTTCCATCATTCAATCATACAATTTAATCCAAACAAGATGTAAATCTACTAATAAATTATTACGGATCCAGTGGCTTAAAGTTATTACCACGTACGGCATGTGTAATCCAGCCAGTGTAGAAAAAGAATTCATTTGAACAGAGTAATTTGGAATTAGGTACCCACTAAGTCCCTTTGACAAACAAAAAAAGTTGAAACAGTACTTCTCAACGGGCCATTGTTTCCCATTGACTTTTAACATATTTCCAGAAGAAAAACAAATAAAAAAAGAAGCTTCATGTTCGGTTGAGATTATTTCCTCAAAATTCTCAACCCCTCCGCGCCAATGCGGTGGCAATGCCACCAACTATAAGTCCCAGAGCTGTTGCAGTGATGCCAATTCCTATTACACCATCTGCATCGATACAACAAACATTTGCAATTCTTTAGTTAATGATAAAATTACGGGGTAAAAACTCAAGAAACAAGTCAGTCCATTACCTTTAGCAATTCGATCTTCAACTATTCTCTTGAGGGCTAGTGCCTGCCTCCAATCAGGTGCAATCTGCAAGAATATGAGTGCAGCATAAAATTAAGAGGTATTAAAGAAGAAAAGCTGAAAGAGAATCTCCATGATATATGTATTGCATCCTTGTTAGAAAATTCAAATGAGTTTAAGTCTCACATTAAATAAAAAAGAAAAGTTGAGTATCGTATAAGAACAAAGATTCATAAACTCTCATTGTCTTAAGGTTTTTTATTGGATTATGTCAATTCCCTTATGTAAGCTGAACTCACATATATTCAGTGATCCTTTTTCGAAAGACCCATCAATCTCATATATGCCTTAGGGATCCAACTATAGAACTTAAATTTGAACCATTGTAAGTATAAAGACTTTCCCAGCTTTCAATATTCAATAAAGTACTACCACATCATTTTAAAGACTATGATTTTTTACGAAAAGTATACCATGGATCAAAATTTAATCTAATGATGAATACTAAAATAATATATAATAGAGGTGTTCATTTGACTTATAGTCCATTGCCCAACCTACCCCTAAAAGAGCCCCATTTCATTGGCCCACTAAATGAGGGACCTAAAAAAACCCAGCACCTAAAGTCTTCTCTTAGAGTGGGTTAGGGCCAAAGTGAGTTTTGGCCCACCTAAAGGAATTTATAACTCCTTAATACAAAACCTTCGACTCAGGCCCTGAACTAAGTCAATTTATGCCGAAGGTCAAATCGAGTTTGTTCAAGCTGAAGGTAGAGTCAGGTCAACGTGAGCCGAAAGGTCAAGCCTTCAACCCGACGTGAGTCAACTCTACCCTTTAGTCTGGGCCGATTCAAATCAACCTTTGACTTCCTTCGGTCTTAAACGACGAGGATCAACCTATGGTCTAGGTCGCTTGACCTGGGCCAACTCGTCTTGATTCTTTGGCCCGACCGACTTGGGCCACTTGAACTTCGACTCGGACAAACTTGACTTGATTCTTTGCGTAGGTTGACTTGGACAACCTTTGGCCTAGGCTGAATTTGGTCAACCTTCGACACAGGTCAACTTAGGTCAATCGTCGACACTAGTCAACTTTTGTCGAACATCACTTAGGCCAACTTAGGTCGACTCGGTCCATGCGAACTCACCTCAAACTTCTACTCGGGTCAACCTCCCTTGACCTTTGACCCTAATTTGCTCGCCTTGACCATACCCTAGGTCAGACGACCCAGGTCGAGATCCATGCTCATTTGGCTCAACTTCAAGCCCAGGTTGACTAGCCTCAACCTTTAGCTCTAACAAGTTTAGATCAACCTTTAACCTTGGCCACTTCACCTCGGATGACTATGCTCGAACATCAATCGAAGCTAACTCAACTCGATTATTTAGCATGACCAACTAGGCTCAACTTTTGATGCAACTGACTAGACTTAACCATCAACATAGGCCGACTTAAGTCAACCTTTGGCCCGGACCAACATGCCTCAACCTTTGACTCTAACTGGCACGACATGACCATCGCCCAAGTCGATTCACCTCAACCTTCGACTCAAGTTGACTTGACACAACCTACACCACAAATTGACTCGTCTCAACCATGGGGCTAACAAGCTCGGATCAACCTTTGACTTGGCCGTTCAGCCCACGTTGAAATTTGACCTTCAGTCAGAGCCGACTTGACTTGACTTTCGATTCTTTGGCCCTGATCGACTCAACTTGGACTTTGGCCTAAGACACTCTGGTCAACCTTCGACTCCAGCTGACTTGTCACCTGGACCTTAACCATTAACTTTGGTTACTCAGCCTAGGCCGACTACACTCGACCTTTGACCTTGGCCGGCTCGATTCGACCTTTGACCCCGACAAACTTTGCTCGACCATTGACCCGAGCCGACCCTACTCGTCATTCATTTGGTACTAGCTTGACTTAGCATTTGGCTCGAGCTAGCTTGACTCGACATTTGACCCTTTCGGCCTAGGCTACCTTGATTCTTTGGCTTGGGCTGGCTCAATTGAATTCTTCCACCCGAGACAACTAGACTCAATCTTTGACGCGCCGACTTGGGTCAACCTTCGACCCGAGTCGACTTGTTTTGAGCTTCAAATTGACTAATCTTAGAATGAAGTGTATCTGACTCAGCTCAAACTCTATCAACCTTAATTGACCTAGACACAACATGACCAAAACCAAACCTGAATGACTACTTGACTTGGTCCTGACCCAATCCTATCTATCTTAACCTAAGACCAACTCGCATAAACCGGCCCATGGGTTGGCCCTAGCCCTAGCCCTAGCCCGTGGAGCTTCTTATTGTAATTTTTGCCTTATATGCTTTTTCTTATGTGGACTTTTTGGCCCAGTGAGTATTTTTAGCTCCAACCTCGTGAGATTGGCCAAATTGACAACTTTATGTAAATGTATGCAACGTGTGACATATAACCTGTTAGAAAGTGAGTTTTAAGCCTAACTCAACCCCACAAAACCGGCTTGTAAGGTGAGGATTGCACCCATTTATATATTATGAATTGACCTTATCTCTAGTCGATGTGAGACTTCCAACACACCCTGTCACATCGAAGTATATTCATCTCGTGCATGGGAAAAGAAATTAGTGGGTGGTCCAGTAGCGGCCCGATATCGGGTGGAACAGAATGTCCAAGAAAGTTCGCTAGGATAGACTCTAACCTTGCTCTGAGACCATATTAGAAGTGGGCTTTAAACCTAACTCAACCCCACAAAACTGGCTTATAAGGTGAGGATTGCACCTACTTATTATTGTGAATTGGCCTTATCTCTAGTCGATGTGGAACTTCCAACACACCCCCTCACGCCGAGGTATATTCATCTCGTGCGTGGGACAAGAAATTAGTAAGTGGTCCGTTAGCAACCCGATATCGAGTGGAACAGAATGTCCAAGAAAGTTCGTTAGGATAGACTCTAACCAGCTCTGATACCATGTTAGAGAGTGAGCTTTAAGCCCAACTCAAAGCCACAAAATCGGCTTGTAAGGTGAGGATTGCACCCACTTATATATTGTAAATTGACCTTATCTCTAGTCGATGTATTTCCAACAGCAGCCCGATATCACTTCTAACATAACCCATTAATTTGCAAATAACATATTATCAAGAAAAAAAAAGAGCCTCCCTATGTTGGAAAACTTTAAAACGAAAGTTATAAGTAGATTAAGTGCGTCAGGATTTCAATTATAACATTAAGTTTAGTTGAATCCAACTCAAACTGGAAAAGACAAACCCATCAAAGTTTTTAATTCAACTAGAGTTTGAGGTGGATTTTGCTGCTAACAGAATCTGAAAAAGAAAGTGTCAAATATGTTGGCGGTTTCAATATAAACAGAAAGTTGATATGAGTGTTCCAACTGAAATCCAAACACACCCTAAATATCAGCTAAATGAAATGAAAAAAAAAAAAAAAAAAAACACAACAAAAAAAAAAAAAAAAAAAAAAAAAAAAAAAAAAAAAAACTCCCAGCATAGAATCAAAACAGTGGGTACTGGATATCTCATAAAGGATAACAATGGGTATTGACATTCCTAGGATCCCCCAGACCAACACAATGATCCATTATATGCAACGAACAGAATTAACATCAATCACTTGTAGAAGGTATTATAAAAAATAAGTATGACAAGTTCTATCCATTATCCATAAAATGGCAATCCAGAAGTGGCAAAGTACGATGATCAATTTCTGACTACTGACTACAAGTGAGAAACAGAAACCTGCAAACATTGCTCCACAAGCTGCCTGCTCCTTCCATAGTCATTACTTCTATAGTAACCAACAGCGAGAAGATATAACTTCTCTCTTTGATGCAAAGGGCTTTTATCATTGCCCAAAGAAGCTGCAAATCATAATTAAGGATGTAAAAGCTTATCCATGGATATAAAGGTCAAGCTCAGAATACTTCAATATCAACATCTGAATAATATATTAGAAAAGCAATTGAAAAAGTAGAATAGGATGTGGCCATGGTGGCAATTTCCAGAACACAGCAGCATTAGCAGGTAAAGGCTATCCATTTTCATTGAAAAGAAATGGCAATTTAAAAGGCCAAATCCATAGTCCTTTAATAAAGAAACCACAATGATGTTTCCAATGATTTTATATGGAGTGAACATAAATAGCTATGGGAAAATTGAGATATCTTAAAGGCCTTGTTTATAAAGCTGCCTTTAAAATGATAGTTTATGAAGTTCACCATATTACATTAAAGTTTGCACAATAACTATAGAAAGCCACAACGCCACAACGACCCAGTGCCAACACCAGAGAGATTCTGGAGACCAGTCAAAAATTGCATTGCATGTGATATTTTGGCTTATTTTGAATTATCCATCAGGCTGGTAGAATAATCACATAACTCACAATTGGGTTGCTTTATGCTCTGAGTAACATTTCATTAATTTTGCCATAATGAGCTGAGGAATCCGAACAAATAAACAAGACTTTTAAATTAATTATGCACTACAGTTTTGAGATGTCATGACTGATGAAATGCCAGGGATAAAGGAGATGGGGCACTCAGATAAGATGATTAAGCTCAACCAGTGAAAAACATGAAATTAATAAGATGTCTTTTAAACTGCTGCACTTTACAGAGCCTTCTGAATATAAACTGAAAACATGCAACTGATTTTGAAAGCATCGTAAAAGCAGAAAATATAACTTCTATCATAAGTTTATAAATGGTTAGTGCCAAAGAATAAGTAAAAAGTATTAACTAAATAAAACCATTTTAAAAGCATATCAAGGTATAATTCTGTAATTTACAGTACTTTCAAGCATGGCTATCCCGCGCTGAACATCTTCCTTTTGCCTTGAGTGAACAAGAGCCCATGACAACCTCATTATGCTCTCATTCTTCCGGTCCTCCGAGTCACCACGAGCAGCCTCTGCAACTTCTCTCTCACAGCCCTTCAAAACATGTACGATAGTCAATACTGAGAATAGGAAAGCAAATAACACCAGAGGCTACGCTCCTACACCAAATTCAAGCCAATTCACCACAAACCAACAGGAACAAGTCAAACAATGTATTCATAATCCCCACTGCAATCACCACCGCCATAACTGATTAACCGGAGAATAACCAATAAAATTTCCTCCACTTCTACACAATTTAAATCCTTTTAAAATCTAATTACCAAAGGTTAAGCACTTCAGAAAGAAAAAAAAAAAAAACAAATCCAAGATCAATTCAAGGAAATGTCTCTGAAAAAACATCTATTCAACCCATCCAATAAGATATTCATTCAAAACAAATCAGCCACGAATTAACATACAGTAAAATGAAACCAATTATCGTCTCAAAGCCCAACAGCATTGCGATTCCCTATCAAGATTCTAGAAAAACCATCAATCCTTACACATTCGAATTTCTGGTTGCAAAACTAGGGTTTTAAAATGAAGAAACCAAGAACTGAAAAAAAAGAAGAAGAAGAAGGTAATGTTGGATTTGAGATTGGTGGAAGAAAGGAAATCAAAATGAAGGTAGATTACAGCAATGACGTCACCGTCGCACCACGGGATCTGATCGCCGCCGGTGAAAAAATTTCCGATGGACTCGAATAGGCTTCCCATATTGGCGTTCATGCACACCGCACAAACGGTAACTCAACACCCAATGGTATTTATAGGTTTGGGATTTTTTGGAATTTCGCACTATCTTTTTAGTACAAACAAATCTTACAAAATGACAAATATATTTTTATATTTATTGCGTTTTTCACATTGAATAATAGAGTTTAAATACGATTGTCTGATTTAAGATTTAAATGATGATTAAGTGAAAAAAATAAATCTTCTATATTTTTGGAGTAGGTTCAAAAAAGGATTAATATTAAATAATTGATCATAAAAGATTTTTAAATTTTGAATTAATTTCAATGCTGTAAAGAACGACACGTTTTAAGTATAGTGTCTTAAAATTTTTTGGGTTATTTTAATTAAATATTTTAACAATTAGATCAATCTTACATTAAATTTTAATATATGAGTTAAACTTTACTTTGAATTAGAAAAGTATATTTTTCTAAAAAAAACCGTATGCTTAAATAAATAAATTAATTAAAGCACTATGTACATGGGCTGGGAATTTGTGATTAAATAACTATAAATTATAAAAAATTATTACAGTTTGTTTTTAATTCAATTATGATACAAGTTTGTAAGGCCCCCTTTTTATTTTTCTGCCCTAAAAGTTAGTGGACTGCCCTTATAAGTGGGCCTAAGCCCGGCTCAACAGATAAAGTCTTTAGGTCTGCCCTAAACACTTCACTTCTTGGCATTTCAGAAAATTGTTATCCTTGCATTAGAGCCGCAGTCGTCTTCTACCTCTGCTAGGGTTTGGGGACCATCGTGAGCACGCCGGTTCGAACCCGTTTCCCTTCCTACGTAAGTGCTTCTTCCGTTTGTGTCTGTTTTTTCCCCCACTGTTACCCTAAACAACTAATGTTTCCGCTGTTGGCCATGGTTTCCAGCTCTTGGAGTCGCCTATTAAGGATTGCGTTCCGCTGTTTAGGGTCAAGCTCGTGTCGGGTTGTTTTGCTAGCTCGTTCCAAGTAAGGGTAAGCTAGAACCCTATTGTCTGGTGCAATGTTGTTAGTTTTGATGATGTCCTGTGATTTTCGTGTTTATATGTGACTGTGAGTGTATGGCATGATTTGTGTTGTTGTTTGGGCATGAACTGTGTTGAGGACAGTGAAGAACAGTGGCGAGACCTGTTAATCTCGCCCAAGCGAGCCAGTCTCGCCTAGGCGAGATGAACAGGGAGCTCGCCTAGGACTTTTGCGCGAAAGGTCGCCCAGGCAACCAGCTCGGCTTTTTGAGCGAGCGAGCATCTCGCCTAGGCGAGATCCCGTGTATGCTCCTGCTGTCTTTTTCGAGCCCTCGCCTAGGCGAAGGGGACTCGCCTGGGCGAGACCATCTCGCCTGAGCGAGACCCTCCAACCTGAGCGAGGTACTGGGCGAGACAGTGCAATGTGGGATGGTTTTCTTGGTTTTGTATGGATAATGCTTGCTTGGCTTTGAGTATTGTGCTAAAGGTTTGATATGAATGAGTATGATAAAGTAATGCAAGTCATGAATTATGTTTAATGAGTTGACATGAGTTTCGCATGAGATTGTAATGAAATGGTTGGTATGAAAGAGGCATGATAACGATATGATTTCGGAAGTCCTTGGTACATGGATGGTTTGTGATGAGAGGAAATGAGTTGGGCCTAGAACATGAAAGGCGTTGGCTTAAAGGTTGGTACAATTAACGTATACATGCATGGTGAATATCATTTTGGCTGTGTGGTTATGTTTTGTATGTGTCAATGCATAATTCCTTGGGGTCTCTAGGTGAGACTTTTGGGGTCGCGCTTCAGTGGTCGGGACGTAATTCCATGGCCCTGTTAGTGGGTATCCATGGTGGTGCCCTATCTGTATAACTAGGTAAGGATTCAAGTTAAGGTTGCATCCTGACGCTCTAAGGAGCCAGTTAGTCTCACTTAGAGCAGACTGACTCCTGTGGTGAGAGTAGCAGGAGGCCTGAAATTCATCAAGGGCTAACCTTGTAGTGAGGGAGATTTGATTCATCATAACACTTGTAACACATAGCTCGGGGGTGAGCAGCACAGGGTCGAGCAGAGGTATCCACCACAATTGCAAGCATCCGCTGAATCCGACTAAGTTATATGTATCCAGATGAGTCGAGTCGAGTCGTAATGTATTGAATGAAGGGTCATGATATGTTTGGTTGTTGTATGAGTATGGGATGGTGAAAATATAATTGACTGTATGATGAATATGTTATTGGCTCTGGCTTACCCTTTCTGTTGTTTGTTGTATGTTCTGTGGTGTGGCTTTTCTTTTGCGATGATCATCAATTTGATTGATGGGAGCAGATGGACGAGATTCTCGTGGCCAGCAAGGAAATGGAGATTTCGCTGCCTAGTCCACGTGGATTGGACTATGGCTTCCTTTGGACTCTTCTTTGGGCTATGGCCCCTGTATTTCGCTGTTCTTGGATTTGTAACTTTTTAGTCAAATCGTTATCCTGTTTCGGTTGGCATTGTGGTGTGCCTAGTTTTGTAGGGGTGGTGTTAAGAACCCCAGGATTGCGTTGTTGTACTATCTTATGTGTGGCGTTTCCTTTAATTGCTGTTTTAAATTAAATGGGACGTTACAAGGTTATTGTTAACTATTAATTTTTAGGTATAAATACTGATTTGGTACCCAAACTTTTTCGGAATGTTCATTTTGGTACCCGAACTTTCTGAATGTTCAATTTAGTACCCAAACTTTTTAAAGAGGATTATTTTAGTACCTTCCGTTAAATACACTTTGACGTCGTTTGGGACCTGTTGAGCTGGCAGTGTGCAACAGATACGTGGCAGAAATAAGGGTTCACATAAAATGACTTGGATTGTATTTATTTGTGATCAAATTAAAGTGCCCCTTTTGTTGTGGAGATTGACCTAATTTTAGTTTTCTCGTCTTCTGGTTTTTCTGAAAGGGTGAAGAGATGTCAAGGGTT
>Ga0214545_1008977_pt1 | contig 15529 bp, 10 predicted proteins | sample CNSS4metaG_FD_160064 | JGI IMG/M metagenome (GOLD analysis project Ga0214545, IMG submission 160064) | Root nodule microbial communities from cowpea collected in UCLA plant growth center, Los Angeles, California, USA - CNSS4 | ecosystem: Host-associated > Plants > Roots > Nodule | place: USA... | reverse complement strand
CTGTCATGGGTGTTGCTGCAACATTTGTGTCTTCAACTCTGGTCGAGCAATTTGGCATTTTAAAGGTTTGTTCTCTATCTTTAGTAGTTTTAATTTTACTCTTGCACATGGGAATGTTTGAGCACTCCTTTTTATTAAGATATTTATTGTTTCCCTGTACCAGGCTGGGGCAGTTGGGCTGGTATTTCAAGCTTTACTTCTCAGCATGGCTGTTGCTGTATACTTGAGTGGATCGATTTCTCATCAGAGTCCTCTTCTTACTTTCTTATTTCTGATTGTAAGTCACGAAAGTATGAAGTGTCTGAACCTTCACTAATATAAGATGAGTACAGGATATCAGTTTTGAAAAAAGTTGCAACAGGTCATTGAAATTCTGTTATAACAGCAGAAGTAGGAAAATTTCAAATTGTATTTTTAATGTAAAATTAACTTTTGTCAAGTTTGTTCAAACTGAATTTTGTTAACATAAACTGATGTGCTTCTGTCTGTTCAGATTTTATCGCGGTTAGGGCACATGTCATATGATGTTGTAGGGGCACAGATTCTCCAGACAGGAATCCCATCATCCAAAGCAAATCTCATTGGAACGACAGAGATTGCTGTTGCTAGTTTGGCGGAGTCCATAATGCTTGGTGTTGCAATAATTGCAAATGATCCTTCTCATTTTGGATGCTTGGCCTTGTTGTCTCTTTTATCGGTTATTGGTGCAGCATGGATGTTCTGCAGATGGCTGTTGAATCCAACAGATGAACAAAAGAACCTCTTTGCTGTTGAATCCAACAGATGAACCAAGGAACCTCTTTTTTTATGATCCTCAATTTGACAAATATGTAAGTATCCCTTGTATTTATCAGTTGTAGTTTACGCTCATATTTTTCCTGTGACCTACATCCCTACCATGTAAAATGCAACAAAATTGTCCATTTACTTATAATCCTCATCTTGATGCCTGTGCAAGTATTCATTTCTATATTAGTATTTCATCCTTTGTTAGCATTATTTTTCTGTGTCACTATTGAGAATTGTTCATGAAGTGCTGACCCTTGTTTGATGTTTTCTTATGCTATGACACAACCGTTTGGTGGGGAAACATGTGTGGTACTTGTCATATTGTTTCCTTTCTTAGTCCTGACATTAACTCATGTAAACCACGAAATAACTTGCTTGGTCTTGTATGAATCATTACGATAAATTTGAGATTTTGTTTCTGCTCCTTAGGGGTATGACTAAGTTGGTTGATTTAGCTAGGGATATACTTTAGATTCTTTTAGACATTTGTCGTACAATACATTATCTAATAATCACTATTCTTCTTTCAATGCAGTTGTTCCCTTAAATGCCTTGATTTATACGGGGATAGGAACCAAAATATAGTGTGGTGGGTGAGTATCCACTTAATACATGGAAGTTTGGGGTTTTCTTCTCACCTTGCCAGTGATATTCATTGTATGAACAATTAGTTGGTTTTGCCTGTAGTTCTGTAAATGTGTAAACATGCCTTTACATTTCATTAGTGTACATGTAACATGAGTAATTTAATTAGCTAGGTGCCTTAGTTTCAACACTAAAAAATGTTTTGCAAAACATTTATTCATTGCTAAATTCTTTCAAAATCTTAACAGACTTATCTGGTGATTTGTTATAGAGTTTAACTATTCTTGGTGAAATTTCAAGGAATACAATTTTTCTGCTTAATGTTAAACATCAATGTCAAAATATTTCTGTTTAAATAAAAGTGGTTTACCTTCATATTTTGATCTCTTAAAGATAAGATTTCTTTTAAAGTTTTCTTAGAATTTATTTTGATGTATTTTGAAATAAAAACACACTGTAAGGTAAGTATATTGTTAAATGAACTGAGACTGTGGAATTAATACTAAATTTGGTAAAATAGGTTTTCTGTAGTCAATGACGATAAAATATCTGATATTTAATTTATATAGACTACATCAGTTCCAAAAAAAAAAAGGACTGACTGTCCTTTAAAATTTAAAATAATTTTTAATTTAATGTTATACTTTCTTGATTTTGCCTTTAAATTTAATGTTATACTTTCTTGATTTTGTCTTTAAATGCTTCTTAATTTGGGCATTTTATGTGCATGTGCTGCATGTAAAATACATAATAATTTTAGTTAATTAAAATAAAGGATTTTGATATTTATTTTAGACACAATCAATCAACATTTTCACTCTGATTATTTGTCCCGTTGGAAATACAAGGGAGGGCTTTGGCAGAGACATGCAATAAAAATTTAGATTAAAATATTTTATAACCCACCTCTATGCAGTTTCTCAAAGATCTTTGAAAAAGAACTCAAATTCTCATATTCTATTGAATATCTTTATAAATTAAATCAACTGAACAATTTTTTCACTAAAACCTCACTAACTAGAATATCACTCAATATATATAACGAAAAAATCTCAATGTTTCCTTCCATCTTAAACCCTAAACTCTCATCATACTTCAAATTTGATCAATTTTGTGCTTTTAAAATTACTTTATCACAGTTGAATATCCAAATAATCCAACAAACTTTGATCTCCTAATAGCCTAACCTAGATTCTTCAGGAAAGATATATCTGTTCATGGAGTGTGACCTCCATAGCAAGACCATTTTGTTACATTTTGGCTTTTGCAATAGTTGTCACAATCACATTTCTTTTACTATATTTCTCTCTGTCTCTCTTTTCCCTTTCTTGGAAAGTTGATAGTCCATTATTGAGAACGAAAAAGGTGCATTCCAGTGTTCACTGTTCCCTTTTATTAAACAACTGCAATATTTCAACCTCTCTCCCTGAAAAATGGAAATGATTGACACACACTTGTCTGTAAACAAAAACAATTCTTGTATTCAGAAACACTCATGATTTGATGTCTATAATTATTCATCACAAATGGAAATAAGTTCCTTCACAACAAATAAAGACAAACATTTATTATTATAAAATAAAATGTTATATAACAAAAAAACAGCTCTGAAGCTTAAAACTAAATGGGCTTGTAACTTCATTATCAAAAGGCCCAAAGTTGGTTAGAGTTTCAATTTGGATTTTTCAAGTGCCGTGTTGACTCCATTAAGTTAGACTATTATTTGCGTGTGAAAAGGAAGAACATATGGCATCAGTGGACGCAACTATCCGTCACGGTGGGTCCATTTCCCTAAGAATGGAATCCATCACAAATTTAACCAAATCTTTACCTGTTTACCATTATTTTTTTTAACATAAAAATAAAAAAATTTATATTTATGAAAACACATTATATATAATTTTTAAGTCGTATAAAAATAATATTAATTTATGCTTGTTGGTGATGAAATAACATCATGTTGAATAAAAAAAAAAGAGAAACTTTGGTGAGCTCAAGTTACTATGAACTTAAGACTTTGACTCTCAAGGCAGTGGTTTAGTTACAGTTTGAATTTTATTGGTAATCTCTCCCGTTATCTTTTCTTTCATTTGGTTTTGGTTGCGTCTTCAATACACAAAAGTTTGAAGAACAGTCTTAAATTTAAGAATTAAATATTATATAAGATATTAAAAGTTTTAAGAAAAATAACTGTTTTAAAATTAACAGTTACCTAATTTTTAGAAAAATAATGCCATACACCAAAAGTTGACGATGAACACAAACAAGAAAAGAGAAAAAAAGAAATTAAAATATAAATGATTTAACTTTCCATATATGAAAAGATAGAAAGTTATTATTCTTGAACAAGATAATCAATGACTTAATATTTTATTAATTTTTAAGTTTTTCTTGCACAATAGTCGTAAATAATTAAAATTAAAATAATAAATGATAACATTTTTCACCTTTTCATGTTTTTTTTTTCTCACTTCATTCAAACAAGGCGTAAGTGTGAAATTGTGGGACTATTCAGCTTTATTTTTATTATGCCATCAAATTTTGCTCATGTGATTCTAATATTAAATTATATTTAATTATAATAATTAAATCAATTTTTAAAATTATAAAAAATTGAAAAAAATGAAACAAAAGTTATAAAATTGATTTTTAAAGATTATATGAATCACGGATATATTTCCTAAAAAAAATTTATAATTTTAGATGTCATTTTTTAAATAATTTTTTATTTTTTTATTTTTTTTCTCAATAATTTTTAAATTATTTAAAAAAAATTACATCATATTATAAAAAAATTATTAATATTTAATAATCAAAATATCATTAGTAAAAATAAATTTTCATAATAAGGTCTTGTTATAAAACTCGCATTATTATTTTCACAAAATTATAACACTCTTTTCTACCTTTCTTCTTCTCATGATTTCCCTTAACAATAACCAATATCTAAATTAGTCAAAGTTATTATTTTTTAACAAAAATTCATATACACCTTTATAATATTTATCATGTTATCTTTCTTCTTCTCGTGATTTTCAATAGACAATATAACCAATACCTAAATTACTCAATTTGATTTTTTTTAACCAAAATTCATATACACCTATATAATACATTTATTATGTTATTTGTATTTACATTTATAAAAATTTGGATTTTTTTTTGCCATCAAACAAGGAAATGTAAAATATATAAAAATACTATATTTTCTGACCAGTTTTTATATATATAAAAAATTTCTTCTATGTATAGATTGTCACGTGAAAGTACAATCTCCGGTGTGTATTTTACATCTAACAGAATGATGACTCTCGATTTTTTTGTAACATTATTAATTTTCCTTTGTGCTTTTTCATTACATCAAGTACCTATTTCATAATTTACTATCTCTAATTCTTATTTATCTCTTTTGCATAATTTTTGCACAAAATCTATATTCAAATATAATTGTCATAAGTTAGGGTTCCAGTATAATAAAAACTGTGCTTATATAAGTGTGAATTTTGTCTTACAAAACAGATTAAAAAGTTAAAAATAAAAATAGGATCTTTTAGGTGTAAGCAACTTATAACACCATTCCATTTCCCAAAACAAGGAATTACCAAGAAACAAAGCACCTCACTTTCCCAAACAACATTGAAAATAGACATTTCTAGATCCACACCCCCACATGGGACTTGGATGAATGAGAGAGACCATGAAACATAGAGAAAAACAATTAAATTAAAACCTAAACCCTACATCAATCCCCATAAACCACATTATTTATGAGAAAGAACGTGATGTTTGTTTACGAAACCAAGTTAAGAGTGCTTTCCCAAATCCCTGTCTGTCAAACCTTGCTATGTTATCATGTCTCAAACCCAAAACACCTTCTTTGCCATTCCCAACAACCCTATGCCCCCACACTCCATCATTTTCATCTTTACAAACTATCAAAAGCAACAAACTACATTCTAAACAAATTTATTTATGAAATTATTGTATTTAAGAGCAGAAAATACTCTGCAAATAAATACTTTTGTAATGGACACAAGAAGAAAACTAACTAACTATTTAAAAGTAGTGTCTTTTTCCCTTTAACAGTGACATTCCATGATATTACACCACTAATTAATGTTGATGAAGCTTATCCAACCAGTTAAGGAGAGAATTTATGTATGTTTATAGTATCATATGACAGAGGTGTCTGTCTGAATATGATTATATCATGCATGTTGATTCCATTACGTCAATGTTAGGAATCAGCTTTCTTCATTTATTTATTTCACTGTTGTAGGTTACCAGACTACATATGTGTATGTGAGTGATGTAACCTTTACAAGAAAAAATGATAATGTTAAATGCGAAGGGTGAGAGAAAAATAATGTTCTTTTCACAACAACCATCTGTTGCTGTTGGTTGCCAGTGATTTGGACTTGAAAGCGCCCATCTTTTCATGTCCATTGACATTGATAGTTGATACATCACTTGGCTTGTTCATGTCTTCTTTTGACTCTCTCTTTCTCTGCTCCTCTTCCTCTTTCTTCATCTTTGTCAAGCACTGTGTTTAAGTCTTACTTCAACGCTTAAACTTACTCACTCACCACACCCCTCACACTCATTCATACAAACAAAGATGGGATCTTTGGTTGCTGAAACAGCCAAGAAGAAAGCAATGTGGTTGTATCCAAAGGTTTTGGGTTATAATCCTTCTGAAAGATGGGGTCACTCTGCTTGTTTCTCTGGGGGGCTTATGTATGTCTTTGGGGTACGAGTACAAAAATCCCTTGTATTTTATTCAGAATCAATGTCTTTTTCTTTTTTTATGCACTTCCCAGTATTAACTTCTGAGTTGTTCATGATTCTTGATACTGGGTTGGCCTCATTTATGGTGTCTGAATTTCTCATTAGTCTTACCTTTTAGGAGCTCTGCTATTTAAGAGATGTGTTGTAATGTCTTCTTCATTAATTTCATAAGCTTCTAGTACTTCTTTCTCACCTTCCCTGCTTCATAGCTATCTTTAGTTAATAACCAAAACACTTTCATCTCTGAATTTTAGTTTTTTCCTAATTTCTCTTGCTGCTTATATTTCACTGTGACAATTGACTGAATTCGTTTTTCTTTCTCTAATTAGCGAGACAATACACGTTTGGGAGACGATAAACTTTCTGCTTTCTTAATATAGCTATGTACACATTTCGTTTTTCTCCTCCTTGCGTTATGTTTCTCAATTTATAAAACATGCACCAGAAAAGTGCTTACATTTACATATCTTGGTAATATTAGAACCTCTTAAGTATTTGATTAGCCTCTTCAGATGAATAGTTTAATCATTGCAGAACTCTCAGTTTAGCTTGTTAAGCATAATTGACTTCTGATTATCAAATGTTTGCTTTAAATCTGTTTCCAAATAACAAAATGTTCGGTGTGTACTCATTCCAGGGCTGTTGTGGAGGGCTACATTTCGGAGATGTTCTTTGTTTGGACCTTGTGAAAATGAACTGGAGCAAGCTTGGCACCACGGGTGAAAAGCCAGGTCCTAGAGATAGCCATGGTGCTGTTCTTGTAGGGCATAGAATGATAGTTTTCGGTGGCACCAATGGGATAAAGAAGGTGAATGACACTCATATATTGGACCTTGTTACCAAAGAGTGGATTCGTCCTAAATGTGAAGGGACACCTCCTTCACCAAGGGAAAGTCACACTGCTACTCTAGTTGGAGATGAAAGAGTGGTGATTTTTGGTGGCAGTGGTGAAGGTGACGCAAACTATTTAAACGATTTGCATGTTCTAGACCTTCGAAGCATGAGGTGGAGTTCTCCTCAGGTAAAAGGCGATTTGCCTGTCCCTAGGGACAGTCACAGCACTCTTGCAATCGGGAACAGGCTTTTTGTGTATGGTGGAGACTGTGGTGATCAGTATCAGGGTGATGTTAATGTGCTTGACATGGACACAATGACTTGGTCAAGGGTATGGTTTTCTCTTCTTCTATCTCATTCATAGTTTGTGTTTTTGGTGTGCAACTAAATGACCAAAGATCATGTTTCTTGCATTTTGATCACAGTTGAAAATTCAAGGTTCTTCCCCAGGAGTCAGGGCAGGTCATGCTGCTGTGAGCATTGGTTCCAAGGCAAGTTATTTTACATTGCATCAGTTTTCAGCTGCGACTTCATTTCTTTTTTATCTGCTATGATGATGTTAAGTTACTTTGCAACTTGGTTTTTACTACAACTTATAAGAGAATGCTGCACCAGAGTAAAAAAATGTGAAAAAATCTGACTTTGATGTGAAGAGTAGTAATAAGAACCTGCACCATAAACAAAAGATGATTTTTTTTTTTATTTTCAGGTGTACATCATTGGAGGGGTGGGAGATAATCGTTATTACAATGACATATGGGTGTTTGACATCTGCAGCTGTTCCTGGGCTCAGCTTGAAATTCGTGGTCAACCGCCACAGGGGCGATTTTCTCACACAGCTGTTGTGGCAGACATGGATATTGCCATATATGGCGGGTTGGTTGGTTCCCATTTACTTCAATTTATTAGTTAATAAATGTGAAGTGACAATTCCTGTTTTCTTTTCTATTTCCTACTGTGCTTGAGATTTTCTTTCTGATATCTCACAGGTGTGGGGAAGATGAACGTCCGTTGAACGAGTTGCTGGTGTTGCAGCTTGGAGCAGAGCATCCAAATGGACGCTACAACATTTCCATGTGCAAAGTTTTTGGAACTTACTGGAATCAAGAAAAGAGGATCATACCTAGAGGAGGAGCTGATACAAACTCGGTACAGAACCTCGTTTTTTTCGATGTTGGTTCAAGTTCTTGTTCATATGATGTTTTATTTACTAACATTGTGTTTTAAAGCAGACAACTCCATTCCCGGAGAACCATATGGAAGTACAACCTTGTAACATTGATTCAGGTGGGTTAAGACATTTTTAACAGGATTATATTATACAGTTCTGGTTAATTTTCAAGTGGCGTTTTATTAACTCGTAACTTGAAAAATATAGTTACATGATACGTAAGATTGTGATTCCATGCAGGCACTTCACAACAGAAGAGGAAGAGAATTGGTGTGGCAAAGGCGTGGGATGTTGAATCAGAACAAGAAGAACATTCTCTTTCACTGTCCCAGCATTCATCTCCTTCGCAATCTGATCAAGAACAGACCCCAGCTCAGAAAGCAAATGTTTCTAACATGGATTCTCAGAGGTATCAATGGTTCAAACAGATGAATAAAAGTCCAAGCTATTGCCAGCTCGACAATGATTCAAGTAACACAACATTTTTTAAGAATCTCACACAAAGAAGTGTTCATCCCATGAAACATCAACCTAAACAAGAGCAGTATGTTCACATTGATTATGATAGAAAAGTACCTCGACACACTCAACACCTGGTGGGTCCTTTACTTTCAAAAGATGTTTCTTTTCTTGTTATTCTTAGTTAATGGTCATTTCACTTTGGCTATTACTGCATCTCAGATTGGTGCTGAAGTTCGGGGAAAAGTTGATGGAGCCTTTGATTCAGGTTTACTCATGACTGCAGTAGTTAATGGAAGAGTTTTCAGAGGAGTATTATTTGCACCAGTAAGCTTCTGAACCCGATTCCTATTTATACTACTATAGTACAAACAATGTAGCAAAGAAATTTATGTGTCTGTGAACAGGGTGCTACAGTGTTGTCCACATGTGTTGAACCAAACTATTGTTTATCACGTTCGTTTCCCTCCACTCAAGCATTTATGAACTCAAATGATGCGAGGGATTCGCACCAAGTAACAGAGTCCTGCCATGGCTCGAGGCAACCTCAAGCATCAGCAATGATGAGAGGCCCTACTTCTGCATCTTTAGCCAAAGAGCATCAAATGAGGAGTGACCTTCAAGGCTTGGTTTTGACTCTTGGAGGGCCTGCAAGTGGTAACCATGCTTCATCCTAGGATGAAATATTGTTGGGGAGGCTAATAAGGTTCATGTAAATTTAGGAATAATCCTTTTGTTCTTCGATGGTTATGCATTTGTTGAATCAACCTTGTTTTGTGTAATAGCATTTGGTTACTTATATATCTATATTTAACTATGTATTAATAAAATTTAGTATTGTCTTTGTCTAAAGGTATGAGGATTGACTAGTTTCTGAAGAAAAATTAAGAAGTATTCTTAATTTTTGCCTAATTATAGTAGTTTCGTGGAAATTTTAGGGGAAAATTTTATAATTATTGAAAAAGAATCACAATATATGATAGAATATTGAAATGTACTATAAGTTAGAGATATCACCATCTTCAACCATCAACCTACATAGCTTTTCTAAATGAGATGAATTGGATTGTAGATTTTAACCTACTAATCTATACAACTCAACCTATTAATTCCATGGAGGTTACTGATTAGTTTTTGTCTTCTTCCCTCGCTCACTTGTTGTAGTCATGAAGTAACATTTATTCTGAACTTAATTTTCATTCTTTAAAATAGATGGGTGAAATTCAATCATTGTTGTAATGGACAATTTTTTTTTATAAGTGTGAGCAAAATTTTGTAAGAGATAGAAATTAAGACAAATAAACATCATAGTTTGAAGTTCATGAATTTAATAAGAATTGAGTTAGATAGAATTAAGATTTTTAATGTAATAAAAAATAAATGAAAGATGGACATTTTATTGACCTTCTATATAGAGTAATATAAAGTAGAGTCTAATGATTATAATAACATATATTTGATTGGTTATTTCAGAATTGATACATTTGATATGTTATACTGATTAGATATAAAATATGTGACTTCTTATACCATTATTTTAGCAAACACTTTTCACAATTGTCAAAAGAGATGTGTTAAATGAATTAATGTTATAGATCATAATTAGTGTTATAGATCATTGTCTTATTATTGTAACACTCATTTTCATTCTTCTTCATTCTAAAATGAGTTAAAACTTGTGAGCTAATCCAGACCACCATGGGTTCATTTGGTTTGGGTTAAACAAATTTTGCAATTTTTGTCACATGCCAAAAATGGAGCCAGTTCCCTAAGAACCTAGCACATTTAAAAAAAAAACACCTCATTAAATGGATGTATTTTTCCTAAACCTACCTACTTTTCTATTTCGTCCACCTCACTCTTAAAAAACCTTAACTTTTACTTCGTGCACCTCATTATTTCTTTTGGAATATAATGGTGGGTGAAGTCCTCTAAATTTTTTGGAAATATAAGAAACCTAACCTTAAGTATTGACATGCTACATCAAAATTTATAGTATTTTTGGTATGCGGTGGTACTTCATGTCTTTTTAAAGTTAATGTAGGAAAGTGTCTAATAGTATGAACTTTTGTAGTTCTTTTGAAATGATTTATCAATTAATGTTGTAAAGATAGAATAAATAATCATATTTTTCTTAATTAAGTGAGTCAACCCGTTTAGCTCACCAACACGTGGTGAGTCGAATCGAGTTCAAATTTTTTAAACTGACTAATAACAAAATCGATTGAGTTGATTTTCTAAATGATCAATCCATAATAAATCAGGCCGAACTTGGTAATCCAATTTAACAACTCTAATTTTCATCATGTTATCACATCCAAATTGTCACATCATCACTTATGTACAAGAAATTATATTTGTCGCTACATATAATATTAAATTATTTTTACAATACATGTAACATTAGTTGTGATATACCTATTGAGATATGATATCCAAAGTATTCGAGTATTACAATAGTAACAATTACATCAGCACTCTACCCAAGCAAAATGTGGACCAATATTATAAGTTATTTCTTTTAGTGATGCAAACTAAGTACAAATCTCCACGTGTAATGGGTAAATTAGGTTAGATTGGCTTGTCTCACACCCTAATAAATCAAACACACTAATTTTTGTTAAGAGTTATCCTTATATAAGGTACAGACAGTCGCCTTTATTTTTCTGCAACATAAAATTTATGTTTACAAGGAGTGTAAGGACATCACAGTAACATCCACTTGCTTTTGTGTACACCTATATGCACAATATTCTGGTTAAAAAATAATTACTTTTAGAGACATGACTATTATTTAAAAAATACCATTTAGACTTATAAAAGATTAAATTTTTTTCGATCAATTAATATTTTTACAGTAAAATTTAATTATTACATAACAGATGATTTTATATTTTAATCTTATTTTCATTGTTGACTATGTGGAAAGAAATGGTAGTGATATATATGTGCGAAGCAATGTTCAATCATGGTCCTACTATACTATACATCATGAATTGACAATTCTAGAAAAAGCTTCCTAAATTATAAGTTAAAGATATATGACATATCTATATAGCATGACTCTTTATGTAAAAGCTAGTTTGGAGTGTGGATAATGAATAGACTTTTCCTTATGCACAAATTCAACTTGTATATGCTAAAGGATAACCATTATAAAGATTTAAGCTATACTCAAGTTTCTTATTACGTGGTCCAACAAGTGTTTCTCACATGCCAGACTCAATGGTGAAATAGATCAAGTAATTTAGGTCTAAAATAAAAAGGTTTCAAAAGATTTTTTTAGTACTAATATTATTTTATTAAATTAATTATAAAATTATGTTTAAAAAAATACTAAAAAAATATTTTTAATATATTTTTATTAAATTAATTATAAAATTATGTTTAAGAAAAAATAGTATTAATATATCTCTATATAGTTATAGTTGTAATTTTATGTTTGAGAAAAAAAAAGTAAATTAATTATTAGCTTGTTAATTTTGACTGATATTAAAAAAGGTATTTATTAAGTCAAAACATTTTTTCAAAAAATTATAATATTTTTACGAGTAGTTATATATACATCCTTCTAAAAAACAAATAGAAATGTAAAGGATATGTTATTGGAGAAGATAAAATATCTAGTCAGAGAAAAGTAATCACCGAGTGAAGATCATTCTCTTTATTGAAAAATATTGGAAAGATTTCAAAAAGTAAGATAATCAAACGAAAATAAAACTCAGATAATCTTTCCTAAATAAATAATATGCAAAATAATAAAATACATAAAACAGTTAAGGGAGAAACCAGTAAATATCAAAATCCAAAACTTTTAAACTGTGAGATACTTCAATATGGAAAAAAAAAAACCCACGAGTCATTATTCATTAAAAACTTTCATTAATAATAATTAATGGAATAACAAACCTCAATGAGTACCTTAAATAACTAATAGAGAGAATCTCAATATGTGAAATATGGAATAAAACCTTCTTTGATGGATTCTCACCAAAGGTCTTCACAATTTTTGTCTCTTTGTCTCTCACTCTATTTTTCTCTCATAACAAACCTCATGCAATGGTTGAATATTTAAATTGCATAATAGACTAGGAGTCCATAAAAAATAACTCCTTTTATTATTCTTAATTAAATCAATGTGGATCAATAAATTAATAACCCACCTGACAAAAAATAAATAAGAAACAAAAGTTAAGCATGGCAAAAGTAAAGCTTGGAAATCCTTGCTACCCTGAATATATATATATATATATATATATATATATATATATATATATATATATATATATATATATATACCGCACCTAGTCGACTTAAGTCGAATAATAGCAAGCACCATGTGCATGCTAAGGTACCCAGACTAAACCACTAAGAAGCAAAATTGATAAAACAAGTCGAAAACAACTATAGCGACCTAAGCCGTTAAAGGGTAACCAACTTAGGTCGACAACTCTATAAAAACAACCAAGGACTTAGCAAAACACAGAACGCTCCAATAAAAGTCACCAGTCCCCAATAATCGAACTACGGGTCTGGGCTAAGGCCCAAGCCCACCTACGACCCAAGCAAGGGCCCAGCCCATGACGTGGCCAAACATAATTAATGATCTATAAATATACATGGACCCCACGAATTAAAGGTACGCATTCATTACTTCCCTAATAACCTGATTTGACTTTCTGAGAGATTTCGCTGACTTGAGCTTCGGAGTCCCTTTTGCAAGTAACCCCTCCCGGGTCCAAGCAGACATATGCCAACCGGGAATAGGCCTATTGAGGAGATGACGGACTATGGGTAAGGTGATACTTGTGCCTAACTCCTCTTATTTATTCTCTGCAGGAACAATTGGCGCCTACCGTGGGGCACGAGATAGTACTTTACCACCCGCTTTCTCCGAAAATGGTTTCTACTCGCAGCAGAGCAAGAGTTAACAAGCAAGTTGAAGCTGACCCCTCAGGACCTGCTAACATCACTTCGGATCTGGCCGCCATCCTAGACGGTCAAGCCAAGATGCAACAGGAGCTGACTGACTTGAAGAAGCGCAGCGCTGATGAGATGGAAGCACTGCGACAGGAAAATTCTCGCCTAAAGCGAAAGATCGAAGCCGATCCCACTCAAAAGGGAAAGGCCAAGGAAACATCTGAAGCTGCAGGGTCCCCGACTTTCCAGCCTACTGAAGAGAAAAGCGAGTACAATCCTACCCCGCACACCTTCACCACCACCCAACAAACTCCTATCCTTTCAGCTCATCCTACTCACTTCCACTCCACCCTCCCGGGACATACTGCGGCTCCCACTGCTGCCGCTACCCTCCCCACCACTCATGTCCCTTCAACATGCCACCATCCTACATACCACTCATATCTCACTCTACAACCCTCACAACCTCCCTACTACCCACATCCTTCCTCACAACTTCACCTCCACTTTTCCCACCCTCGTCCACCATCCCATACCTCCTCACCCGCTTCCATCCCACCAACCCAGACATCGTCACCCTTTCACCGACTTCATCGCCAACACCCCCCTTCCCACCCAGTGGGAACCCTTCACACTGGAGCGTTACACTGGTGAAACCGACCCCGACGAACACCTCAAAGTCTACATAACACATGTCGCCCTCTACACTTCTCATGACGCAGTCTTTTGCAAAGCTTTCCCTACCACCCTCAAAGGCCCCGCCCTTGAATGGTTCACCACCCTCCCATCATACTCTATCGACAGCTTCGACATCCTCTCACATATGTTTACCACTCACTTCGCTGGCAGTCGCCCGCATCAAACTACTACAGTATCACTCCTCGACATCAGACAAGAACAAGGCGAGACGCTCCGAACATTTATCGATCGCTTCAGCAAGGTTGCTCTTCACACCCCACACCTCAATCAAGAGATGATATATATTAGTGTTATGGATATCAAATTGAGTTAATTTGATTCATTTGGGTAAGTTTGTCACGGATTAAACTAACTGTGAGTTAACTCTATTCAATTCAATATTTGATAAACAAAAAAATATATATTATTATAAGTTGTTAGATTAGGTATGGGTTGGTTCACTCGATATATTTTTTTCATTAGAAATCAAGTCAATTTGGTTTATTTTTTGGCATGTCAAACACTTTGTTATTTAACTCAACCCTTTGTTCTGAGCTGATTTATTTAAGGACATGTGTTTATCATTTAACTTATTTTATATATACTTATTGTATTACTATTAAAGTAAATTTTCTCAATCTACCTAATCTCAGCATGTGTTCACCTATTTCATTAAGTAACTGATAATAGTATATGAAAATCAAGGTATCAACTCATATAATTGGATAAATAAATAATTAAATTAAGTGTTAAAACCATTCAAACGCAATGCATAATTAAAAGTAATAAATAATTAGAATAAAAAAGTGATGATAAAAATGATAAAGGACGGTTATCAGTAAGTTTCGTGTCACTCTGGCTAACTTAAACTTAATTTAATTCAAATTAAAAAAAAAAGTTATATTGTTTAGCCCAATTCAACTTAAACTAGTGAGGAAGGTTAATAAAAAGTTTGAACCTATTTTATCAACTATAATTAATAGAATACAAAAAAAAAAGAGTACATAAATATAGGAGAATAAAATTTACCAGAGAAAAACAAAATTTAATATTATATGTATTGTTTTGGCCAAAAGGTATATATCAAGACTGATTGGCCAAAAACTTTTATGTTGATCTCTTTCGAAATTCCTGTATTTGTTATAGTTATGTGGTCTAGAAAATTTCTTATTATTTACTCTTTCTTTTATTACGTGACTCTTTTCATATAATCAAAGGTTACTCACTTATTAAACATTAAACCTCTATACTGAATGAGCATTTAACCTACTCATATAAATATATATATATATATATATATATATA
>Ga0214545_1008972_pt1 | contig 15534 bp, 12 predicted proteins | sample CNSS4metaG_FD_160064 | JGI IMG/M metagenome (GOLD analysis project Ga0214545, IMG submission 160064) | Root nodule microbial communities from cowpea collected in UCLA plant growth center, Los Angeles, California, USA - CNSS4 | ecosystem: Host-associated > Plants > Roots > Nodule | place: USA... | reverse complement strand
CGAAAGCGAGTGTTGTGGGTTTAGAGAAAAAATTGAAGGCTAAGTAGGTGGAGTTGGATGGGGTTAATGCCGCCAAAGATGCTGCTACTGAGGAAGCCGCTAGTGAGGTTTTTGGTCTTCAGCAGGCCGTGTATAATGAGCATGTTAATGGTTTTCAGAAGGCTTTGAGACAAGCTGAGTTCCTGTACCAGGAAGTGTCTGTGACAGATTGCCGCTTTAATGTAAATCTGGATGTGTTTGACGATCGCATGTTGGATGTTGCAGAGATTAGCCGACTCAAGGCTGAGAAGGAGGCGGCTACAATGGCAAATGAAGATACCATGGTGACGACTCCAGCAACCACGGTTGATGGGGTGGTGGGGGAGGTGGAGGTTGCCGACGAGGAAGCCGAGGGGGCAGAAGAGGCCGTGGCTGGTGAGGAGGTGGATGACGCTAAAGAGTAATACTAGTGTAGATATTGGGGGCGAGGACGCCGAAACTTTTTTTTGTTTGTTTTTTGTTCGTTTATAGGGACAAGATTATGGTTTAGTTTTGTCGGCATGTTGCCGGTTTGTTTTTAGGGCGAATGTGCCTGAATGGATTTGTAGGGACCGGAATGTTACCATTGTAATGGATGTATATCTTTCCAAATTTATGGAAATGAAAGTGTTTTCCTTTTTGTTATTTTGATTTGTTTTAGCTGATGTTTTTTGTTTTCGAACCTGATTGTGTTAGTTAGGTATGGGGAATTTAATTTCAAAGTGTGTTGGTGCGTGCTTTCTGATTTATCGACGTTTGTTTACTAGATCACTCGGCACTTGAGTTAGCGGTTGGCGGTGTTTGCGGTTTTCGGCCAGCGACATTTGGATTAGCGGCTGGGATTGTCTACCTTTTGTTCGGTTAGCGGCACAGAACTTGGAGCAGTGGCTAGGAATATTTGTTTAGTTCGACTAGCGGCACTTAGAGTAATGGCTAGGAATTAGTTCGTTCGACCAGCGACACTTAGAGTAGTGGCTGGGAATTAGTTCGTTCGACCAGCGACACTTAGAGTAGTGGCTGGGAATTAGTTCGTTCGACCAGCGGCACTTAGAGCAGTGGTTGTGAATTAGTTCGTTCGACCAACGGCACTTAGAGCAGTGGCTGGGAGTTAGTTCGTTCGACCAGCGGCACTTAGAGCAGTGGCTAGGAATTAGTTCGTTCGACCAGCGGCACTTATAGCAGTGGCTGGGAGTTAGCGTAAATAAGATATGCATAAACTTGTATTTTATTGATGGGTTGATGCCTCATTAAAACCTTCCTGGCCAAAACCCTCCTTAGGGAAAAAATGTCAGGGTAGGAAAGAGTACATCAGATTACAAGTGTGGTTCAACTAAAATAGAATTTGAGGTGGGAGATGTTCCAAGTGTTGGGAAGCGGCTCTCCGGATAGTTTTTCCAGGCGATAGGCTCCATTGCCGACTTCTTTAAGTACTCGGAAGGGTCCCTCCCAGTTGGGTGAGAACTTGCCGTCGTGCTTGCAGGCTTTGCTAGCCATTCTCCAGACGAGGTCCCCTTTGTGAAAAGAACGCGGTTTTAGTTTGGAGTTGTATCTTCTTGCTGCTCTCAATTTGGTCGCTAAGTCCCTGATTCGTGCCTTTTCTCTTGTTTCGTAAAGAAGGTCGAGGTGTGTAGCCATGCAGTCAGCGTTTAATTGTGTGTCGTGGTGTTGTTGCCGCACTGAGGGTTCCCCGACTTCTACCGGGATGACGACATCAGTTCCGTATACTAGAGTATATAGTGCTTCGTGGGTCGAAGATTGGGGGGTGCACCTATATGTCCATAGTACTTCGAGTAATTCATCTGGTCATTTGCCTTTGGCTCCATCTAAGCGTTTCTTTAATTGCCCAAGGATGATCTTGTTGGCGGCCTCAGCTTGGCCGTTGGTTTGGGGGTGTTCGACGGAGCTTGTTATGTGGGTGATCTTCAGATTGTGGTAAAAGTCTGCGAGGCCCTTGTCTATGAACTGGCGACCATTGTCGGTTATGATTGTGTGGGGGATTCCGTAGCGGCAGATGATGTTTTTCCAAATGAAGCGATGGACTTGGCTGGCCGTGATGATGGCTAATGGTTCTGCTTCAATCCACTTGGAGAAGTAGTCGACCGCGACAAGAAGGAACTTGACCTGGCCTTTCCCTGGTGCAAAGGGGCCGATTATGTCCATTCCCCATTTTGAGAACGGCCATGGTGAAGAGACGTGGTGGAGCTCTTCTTGGTGCATGTGTGTTATCGGCTCGTGTTTTTGGCATTGAACGCACTTTTTGACATATGTGGTGCAATCTTTTTCCATTGTAGGCCAGTAATAACCGGCACGTAATATCCTGGCGGCCATGGTTTTGGGTCTTGAGTGGTAGTCGCAGATGCCTTGGTGTATTTCTTGTATGACATAGTCGGCTTTTTCTCGGGTTATGTATTTGAGCAAGGGCTTGCTGAAGCCTCTTCTAAATAGTTTACCCCCAATTAGGGTGTATCGTGCCGCTTTCCGAATCCATCCTTTTTCCTCGTTTGCCGGGGTGACTCCTTCTTCTAAGTATTTGATGAAAGGTTCCATCCAGGTGCCGGTGGTGGTGATGTTTAAGCATTGGTTTTGTTGCTCAATGGAGGGTGTGGCTAGGGTGTGTTGGAGGAGTGACTTGTATCGGCCTTTCTTTTTGGTACTAGCGAGCTTCGAGAGAATGTCTGCTCGGGTGTTGTCGCTTCGTGGGACGTGTTGAATCTGAAAAGTGTCGAAGTGTTCGGTTAGGGACATTACCATGTGGTAGTATTGCGCGAGGGTGGGATCCTTGATCTGGTATTCACCATTGAGATGTCCTACGGTGAGCTTTGAGTCTTTCTTGCATAGGAGTTTACGCACGCCGACGTCTCGCGCTAAGTTGAGGCCGGCTATAATGGCCTCGTACTCAGCTTGATTGTTGGATGTTTTGAAGGTGAAACACAGAAATTGTTCTATAAGGACATTGTCGGGTCCTTCTAGTACTACTCCGGCGCCGGCACCCAGCGGGTTTGAGGAGCCGTCCACGTGCATGGTCCACCAGGTGTCATGGGGGGCTTGCTCTTGAAGGTCGTTGGGAAAGTCTGCTAGGCACTGCGCTCGGATGGGTCCGTGCGGCTCGTATTGAATAGTAAATTCTGACAATTCGATGGCCTAGGAGGATAACCAACCTGCTAAATCTGGTTTTTGCAGGATTTTTTGCATGGGATGGTCCGTTCTGATGATGATCATGTGTGACTGGAAGTATGGTCGCAGACGACGTGCTGCTGTTATGATTGCGAGGGCTACCTTTTCCACCATTTGGTATCGTGTTTCTAGGTCTTGGAGGATGCGGCTTGTAAAGTATATTGGTTGTTGGGTGTTGTCTCTTTCTTGAACGAGTGCGGAGCTGACGGCGTTCGTTGATGCGGCTATGTACACTATAAGGGGGAGGGAAAGGTTTGGTTTGGCTAGGACCAGGGTGGTGAGGAGTTGCTTCAAGGTGTTGAAGTTTTGTTCGCAGGTGTCGTCCCATGTGAACTTAGTCGACTTTTTTAGGAGTTGGATCATTGGTTTGGTTTTGTCCGCCAACTTCGGGAGGAAGCGCGAGATGGCGGTTAGTCTGCCCACTAGTCGCTGTACCTCTTTGATGTTCGCGGGGCTTCTCATGTCGATGATGGTTTGACATTTTTCGGGGTTGGCCTCGATCCCTCGCTGTGTGAGCATGAAGTCCAGAAATTTCCCGCCGTCTACTCCAAATGTACATTTTTCAGGGTTGAGTCTGATGTTGTATGTGCGTAGGGCTTTGAAGACTTGAGTTAGGTCCGCGGAGTGCTGTTGCGCGTTGGGAGACTTGACGATGATGTCGTTGACGTATACTTCTACGGACTTGCCCAAGAGTGGCTGGAAGACTCTATCCATCAAGCGTTGGTATGTAGCGCCGACGTTTTTTAGGCCAAAGGACATGACTTTGTAGTAAAGGTTGGCCTCCTCTGTTATGAATGCGGTTTTGATTTTGTCTTCATCGACCATGGGTATCTGGTTGTAGTCGGAGTAAGCGACTAAGAAGCTCAGTATGGCATGTCCCGCGGCCCCATCGACGAGTCTGTCTATGCTGGGTAATGGGTAGGCGTCCCGCGGGCAGGCCTTGTTCAGGTCCGTGTAATCTACACACATGCGCCATTTCCCGTTGGGTTTCTTGACTAGCACCATGTTGGCTAGCCAGGTCGTGTATTGGGCTTCACCAACAAAACTGGCCTGTTTTAGTTTATCGGCCTCCGCTATAGCTGCTTGCCTTTTGCTTTCTCCAAGCTTCCTTTTTTTATGGGAGACGGGTTTTGCGTTTGGGAAGACAGATAGCCGGTGGGCGGCTATCCTGGGGTGGACTCCGGGGAGATCAGCTACTGACCAAGCGAAGAGGTCGGCGTTCTGCCTGAGCACTTGCTCGATGTGGCGTTCCTCTCCCTCAGGAAGGGAAGTTCCAACCTGGAGGAAATGGCCTTGTTGTTCGAGTGGGAGTTGTCTTGTTTCCCCCACGGGTTCGAGCCGTGCTTCGGAGTTTATTTTGGGGTCTAAGTCATCGCCGGCTAGGGTGGTGCGGGCTTGGGATTGTTCAATGTTGTGGGTCGTCAGAGGTGGGTGTGGGAGTTTCAGGCTTGCCATGTAGCATTCTCTGGCTGCGCGTTGGTCGCCATGTACTGTGATGATGTCGCCTTGCGGGGATGGAAACTTCATTGCGAGGTGTGGGATGGATACGATGGCACCCAGCGCATTGATGGATGGGCGCCCAATGAGGATGTTGTAGGACGTGTGGGCGTCGACGACCAAGTAACGAATGGGAATGGTTTTGGTTTGTCTTCCCTCTCCAAACGTTGTGTGAAGGTCGATGTATCCTTTGGTAGGGACTCTCTCACCTGAGAATCCGTATATGGGCTCATTGTGAGGGGTTAGGTCGGCGAGAGGTATCTGCATCTTGTTGAATGTTTTCCAATATAAGATATCTACGGAGCTCCCCTGATCGATGAGAACCTTCTTTACCGCGAAGTTCTCGACTTCCACAGTTATGACCATGGGGTCATCTTGGTTGGGGTCGGTGCCTTGGAAATCGGAATCTGAGAAAGTGATGGGCGGCGTTCTTCTTTGCGTTCGGCTGGATACTACGTGTATTTGCTGGACGGCTCTCAAGTGTCTCTTTCTGAATGAGGAAGACCTCCCTCCTCCTGCGAATCCCCCTGATATTGTATTGATTGTTCCGCGTAGGGGTGGTCTGTCATCTGCCCGTCACGGTTGCGACTGTGGTGGTTCCCTTTGTTCTGTGTTATGTGTTCTGGTTGGCTATCTTCTTGGTTCTCTATGCTTGACTCTTCGGTCACTGCGTCGCTCGATTCGCCTGTTATCGTTCCTGTCATAGCGGGGTCTGGGGGGACCTTCTCCTATATCTCTTATATAGTGCCTTAGATGTCCGGCTCAGATGAGTTCTTCTATTTTGTCTCGCAAAGTGTCGCATTCATCGGTGGTGTGGCCATTGTTGCAATGGTAGTGGCAATACTTGCTCAAATCTGCGTTGGGCGGGTTTTGATATTTCCTGGGTGGGGAGAGGAGTTCTGCTTGCAGGACTTCATCGAGTATGCGGGACCGGGGCGCGTTTAAGGGGGCATAATTCGAGAATTTTGCTGGTCTTCGTTCTGAGGGACGGTTATGGTCGCGTGGGATGGGCTCCTTGTTGGTCCTCTTGATTTTTGTCCGCGCTGGGGCGGATTGGGCGTTGTTCTGGTGTCTCATGTCCTCGACCCTTATAAACATGGCCGCTCTCTTGCGAAGTTCTTGCATACTTAGGGGGGCGCATGGCCAGCTCGTCGGCGAAAGGTCCTGGCCTGAGAGAGGTCATCATATACATCAGGATGAGGTTAGGAGTGAGGTCCTTGATCTTCATGGCGATGGCACCGAACCTATCAATGAAAACTCGAAGGGGTTCTCCCTCTTCTTGTTTGAGGTTGAGGAGGGCGATTGTGGTGAGATCATGCCATCGGCTTGTATCAAATTGGGTGGTGAAGGTAGTGGTGAGCGTGGTGAAGGAGTCGATAGTGTAGGGGGGAGGCTCATAAACCATTCCAGAGCTGACCCCCTGAGGGCTACTGAGAATGATTTGCATAACACGGCGTCATCCGTGGAGTAGAGGCTTACTTTGTTGGTATAAATGGACACAAATTCATCTAGGTCCGTAGTCCCGTCGTAGGTAACTGTTGGTGCCTTCCATTTATGGGGTAAAGGTGTCTCCGTGATCCCGTCCACGAAGGGGTGGCGACGATTTCTTCTGGAGGCGAAGGAGCTGTAGTTGCCGCCCATGGTTGGAGCGGTGGGCCTGTATTCACTCTCGTCCTCAGTAGGATGGACATCAAGCTTTGAATGGGGAGGGGGGTCATTTCTCGAGTGAGGAGGGACCTCCATCCTTGAATGGGGGTGGTATGGCTCCCCAGTCCGCCTTGTCTGCTTCGATTTTTTGCCTAAGGCGGGAGTTTTCTTCCCTTAGCGCTTCCATCTCATCTCCATTCCTCTTCTTGTATTCCGCGAACTTCTGCTGCATCCTGGCTTGAGCTTCCTAGATGTGTGATATCTTCGAGGCGGGGCCGGGGTCGCCAACTTCCACAATTGGCACCAAGGGGGGACATCTGCTGTTCTGCTTCGCGTGGATACCATCTTGCTCTAGGGTTATCACCTTGGATCTGTGAAATACTCTTCGGCCCCACGGTGGGCGCCAATTGTCTTATGGAACCGAGGTCTGTAGTCCACAAATCGGCCAAGGATCTTGTATGTCTTCTCAGAGTCGGTCTTCTCTTGTCTTGAAAGGGGAGTTTGAGGGCGGCGCAGGAGACCTGCAAAAAACACTCTGATGCCTAAGTCAGCACTGGTGATGTTAGGGTTTCAGAGAATAATTAATGCGTAATGAATGCATGGAACAGTGTGCTATTTATACCTTTTTACCTGTGGGTCCTACCTGGGATGGGCTTTCTGGCCCAATATTCCCTTTTTGGCTATTCTTGGATCCAGTGTTAGAGGGGGGAATTTACCAAGGGGTCCTTCGAATGTTGGCGGTGTTCGGTACTCGGCCATGAGATGTGTCGAGGGTAGGCGGCCACCGGGTTTTGGTTGTAGGCCGTGTTGTTTAACAGGGGTGTGTGAGGCTAGGTGGGGGTCGTGTTCTCCATATGGAAGTGTTCTTGCATGGTAGGCGGCTATTGTGCTCTCTAGGGCCGTGTGGTTCTGTGCGAAGGCGTCTCTGCGTGGTAGGCGGCCATTGTGCTTTCTGGGGGCTGTGTACTTGGGTATGGTTGGGATATATATATATATATATACAAAAGTTGCTTATGTGAAATGAAATAAGTTATGTCCTTGAAAAACAAAAGTTAAGTGACTTTGACAAAACAAAATTTCATACTGGACAAACTCTGTATCATTAAGAAAGCCATTAAAAAAAGTAAGAGAAGGGAAAATTTTCGTCTAAGAGAATTTTTTTTCAATGGATTAAGGTAAGTTCTTGAACCTTATGGTTTGTGAGAATCATAGATCCTAAGGTCTTTATGGAATAAAGTAGTTTCTTTAATTATATGGAATAGTTTGATCCTTTCGCTGAAGTGCATAAAACCATAGCATCTTGGAACAATCATCAATAAAAGTAACAAAAATAAAGTGCACCATTGAATGACATAAACATCAGAATATACCAATTGTAACAACTCTGACTTCCTAGAGGTTGGTTGCTTCTTGAAGGATACTTTGGTTTGCTTACCAATAATGTAATGTAAACATCTCTCTAATTTTACACTTTTTAACCCTTGAAGAATATCCTTTTTAGCTAAACAATTTAGCCCTTTTTAACTGATATGACTAAGCCTTCGTTGCCACAAAGATGCCTCCATATCCATGACATTCATAGTGTCTTTAGCAACCAAAGCTTTTGTCATATATAGTTTGGTTGAGTTTTCTCCTCTAGCCACAATCATTGGTGGGTTTCCACTTTTCAAAACCAAAGTGATTATTATAACCACATCATCAATCATTTGCACATAAAATAAATTAAAATTGACGTCATGAGCATGTTTGACTCCTTTAAACAACAACATCATTCCCATGTTGGTTTGTAGGCAACCATCACCAACACCAATCACTATAGACACACCATCATTACCCATCTTTAACACTCCAAAATCACTAGAAGTTTAAGATGTGAATAAATCCTTTCTCAGTGTGACTTGCAATGTAGCACCACTATCAATAATTCACATGCTCTCATCAGATACAAGATTAATTGACTCAGTCACGAAGAAGAACAAGATCACCACCTGTAGTAGTAGTGACACAATCATGACCATGATCATTCTTTTTTTGCTTAATCTTCTTCTCTTTGTTTTCCTTTTTCCACTTAAAACAATATTTATGAATGTCCCTGTTTTATTACAATAATGACACTCTATATTCTTGTATCTTGACTTGGACTTACTCTTGCTTTTCTCTCTACCACCTTTTTCGGTTCCTTTCTCCAACTTCTCCCCCTAATTTTTGTGACAAACGTATCAAATGACATGAATATCCATGTGTCTTCCTTCTTACCTCTTCATTAAGAGCACTACTCCTTGCCATTTGGAAAGAAAGAATGCCATTCGAGGTCGAGTTTGTAATTAAAACTCGAAATATCTTCCAAGACTCCAGTATTAAGTAGCCATAGTCCCAAAACTTCATCATCAAAGTTTATACCCATGCCTAATAGTTGATCTAAGAGCCCTTGAAACTCATTCAAATGATTTGAAATGGAAGAATTCTCCTAGTATCTCAAATTCATCAAGCAACTCAACAAATACAATTTATTATTGTCCGACTTAGAAGCATACAAAGACTCAATCTTCTCCCACAATGCTATAACATGTCTGTCATTTGCAATGTAATTATAAACATTGTCTTCAACATATTGCCGAATAAAACCACACACCTGCTGGTGCTTAAAGTCCCATTCTTCATCAGACAAAATCTGACTTCTGTGTAGCAAATATTGAGAGATGAAATTTCTTCACAGACAATAAGTCTTTCATCTTACCTTTCCACAAGTGATAATTTGAAACATTTAATGCAACCATCTTTGCATTTGTCTCTATCATTCAAGCAAGTAAATGTAACCCTTAACCAAGAGCTCTGATACCACTCTGATAGGGAAAACAACAACACAACCAAATTTACCAAAGAATACAACGAATATAGTTTTCCCTAACTTGTAAGAATATACGAGGAGCAACTATGAAAGAACATAAATAATAAATCACCAAAAACACAAACAAAACACCAAGATTTTTAACGTGGAAAACTCCTAGGAGCAAGGGTAAAAATCATGAGTCATCCAGACTAGAGAAATAACTTCATTATAATTAACAAGAGTACAAATGAGTCATAATCAACTGCACAAAATAGTGCTAACACCCAGCCAGACAACAAAGCATTATAGCTTGCAAAATTGAAGAACAAAGAGAAGAGAAACCTAAAAAGATAATTGTAATGCAAACTCAATTTCTCCTAATTCAAACCTTGTACTGACGATCCGAACAGTTAGAACGAAGAATTGAATGTTCCGAACCTACTGTCAAATTTTAAGCATGATCCAATGATGAATGAATCCAAAGTGTCGATTTTACAGTGACAACTCAATGAAAAATGTGAACAAATTTTTTCCTCTTCCTCTCTCTCAATTTGATGGTGTTCTAAGTGAATTCTAACTCTTTCTTTTCCATCTCTCTTTTACTTTCTGACCTTCTCTCTACTAGGTTAAGTGGGACATGAGCTTCTCAATAGATCTTTTCTTTACATACGAAGAGAGTCAAATACCTAACAATATATATATATATATAAGTGATTATACAATAATTTTACCTATTTAATGGAATTTCTTTTTTTTTCACGTGAGATTTTCCTTTTTGAAGGATGGAGAGCTCATAAAACCTAATAGGATAATGATTATAGAAAATTTATTTTGGAAGGTAATATATTTATTTTGAAAATTTCATTCTAAAATTCTTGTTCTAAGAAAATACTTACAAAATGTTTTTATATATTTTGAAAATATTAATCTGAAAATCTTATTTCAAAAAATCTGTTCAAGAAATCCTATTTTAAAATTATAGTTGTAAATTGTTGACAACTTATTTCGAAAGGTAATCGGTAAGTCAATCTTGTGAGGAGTGAAATTGTTGTTTTGAAAATGTAGGGGTGCACGAAGAAATTATGGTGGTGCGCGAAGAAATTGTGGGTATAGGAATAAAAAGCCTACTTCTTGCTCGACACTTTTCGGCCAACCAGTTCTCCAAATACTCGCAACAAAATAAGAGCCCAGTTACTAACAAAAGAAAACGAAGGAGCTTCTCGATCCTTGTATATAAGGAATCATCGTTGTTATAGTGCTTACGACTTTAGGGTTTCGGAAGAGCTGCGCGTCGATCTACGAAATGGGTAAGCCAAAGAAATTCGTTGTAACAAGGATTCAAATTCGTGCCATTGTTTTTTACGTCTGTTCTGAGTTAATTCTTTTCCGGCATTGAAGCGAGGATAAAGGTGTACGAGCTGAGGAACAAGACGAAGGCGGAGCTGCTGAACCAGTTGAAGGATCTGAAGGCGGAGCTCGCTCTACTTCGAGTGGCTAAGGTCACCGGTGGCGCCCCTAACAAGCTCTCCAAAATGTACTATTCGAACTCGTTCTGAGTGTGAGTTGTGATTGTTTTGTTTGTCGGAATCGCGTTTTGTAAACTGCGTTTTTTGTTCGTTTTGTAGCAAGGTGGTAAGGCTTTCGATAGCGCAGGTGTTGACGGTTATTTCCCAAAAGCAGAAGGCGGCGCTCAGAGAGGCGTACAAGACGAAGAAGTATTTGCCTCTTGACCTCCGTCCCAAGAAAACCCGCGCCATTCGCAGACGCCTTACCAAACACCAGGTTTCATTCGTTTTTTTTTCTCAAGTCTTTTTTTAATTTTGTTAATCGTTTTTTTCCTGTAGAGTTTTATATTTTAGTTTTTATGCCGTCTCAATTAATTAAATTTGTGATTATGGTACAGCATGTGCATCATACTCCAACTTAACCATTGCTCTTGAGTTTGAATTATGGTGCATCTGCCTTGAACATGCATCAGTAATTGGTTCCAGTTGTATTGTGATCTCATCATTAAATTAAACTGTGATTACTACCAAACATGGATAGAGTGTGTTTATGTTGTTTTTAGTCTCAAGTGTCTTGGTCTCAAGTTTTTGGACTTGGACCGTATTTTCTGGTCTCATAAAAATTATTATAGTTGATATGTTCTGGATATATATAACGAGGGTTTGGTTTTATCCAATTGTGCTTTGTCTAACCACCCTCCTCTTGGTTTTGTGCAGGCATCATTGAAGACAGAACGGGAGAAGAAGAAAGAGCTTTACTTTCCACTAAGAAAGTATGCTATCAAAGTTTAGGTTAGAATTGATTACGTGTATTGAAATTTTAAGGTGTTGATGCTTGCCATTGAGGCTGCATTCCAATTTAGTACCAGAGTTGTTTTGATGCCTGCCTTCATAGTTTCCAGGGTATTTGTTAAAACTATAGTTGCTTCGAGAAATTATGGTTGTTTTTGGCCTTTTGTTTTATGGAGTATCACTGGATGAATGATCAATGACAGTCTTCATTTTTCTCTTTTTAGTTAAACTATTTTTGTTTTTACAATTAGCATAAGCATTTAATTTTGTCCTTATGTTCTGCGAATTCTTAATGTTGTTTAGGCTGAAATAGGCTTTTAGTTTTTTGTATAATTCTTATTATGGTTTAGGCTGAAATAGTATTTTAGTCCTTGCATAGTTTTGATTTTGGTCTCTATTGAATATTTCATCTGTTTTTGCCCCTTTAAAATTGAAAATTACTAATTTTTGAGCTTTAGTATTGTGACACACCAATTGCTGTAATACCCGGTGATTCATACTATTGCTGTAATACGATGTGTGCTTTTGTAATCATAAACTTTTAAAGTATGTAAAATGGATGCCATTCATGTATCTTAAAATGAATATTGAATACTAAAAGTAGTGAATATTAAGGGATGAAAAACAAAGAAAAAAAAATTAATTAAAATCTTAATTCATTAATTTTACGAGAGTTAAAAACATTACATCTTTTTGTTTCTGTACAAATTTGTTAAATTTGCATCTGCCAAAGCTGGCTGTTTTAACAATGATGTCATGTATTGATTGTACTCCATTATGTATTTGTATATTCCATTTTAAATTGAGTCTAAACGTGTAATGTATTCATAAAATTGATTCTTATACATGTGAATTGAGAATGTTCTAAGCCAGTAGAAATCAAATTAAGAATATAAAGTGTGAACTGTGAATTGGGAATGTGCTAAGCCAGTAGAAATCAAATTAAGAATATAAAGTGTGAACTGATCGAATTAAGAATGTGGAAATAGTTAACCGAGTAGGAAACTGAATTATATGTTCTCTATTAGCATTATTACTACTGCATAGAGTCAACGAATTATTGTTTTAATATCCGTAATAATACATTTGAATACACGCGTTATAATCCTTGAACGTGTTAATTTGATCTTTTTTACCTGCTTAGGTGTCATGATTTTTAGTTTTTAATTTTTTTTTTCATGTGTGTGATATGGCATTTGCATTCCATGATGGACTTGAAATTTGTAAAGGCATATTTGTCAGAGAGAAACGTTTGGATTTGAGCGTCTCTTTTCTTCTTTATGTTTGTTGCAGACTCTATGTGTGTACACATTATTTTTTCCTTTGTGATTTTATGCCTTCGATTTGTTATAATTTTCTTCTTCTCTTTTATTTTCTTGTTCTCCTTCGTGCTATTCTTTGACAAATGGATGAATGTATCCTTTGATAATCATAAATTGAAGAGAGAATGAACAAATGGATGAATGTATCCTTTGACAATCTTAACATTGGAAAGAACCTTCACCTGGGAATATTTAGCTGGAAGCCCAAGTGTGCCCCCTTTCGTTCAACCCAAGTAACCACCACCCTACCAAAAAAGATGACATTTTGAAGGATAACATGATTTATAAGAAGAAAAAGAGAAAGATACTTAGACAAAGATTAAGATAACTAGTCGTCCAATCAAAACTACACCAGCAAAATAAGTCAGAACACGAGATTCCTTCGACACACAATACACAACTATACGAACCACCATTAAATAGGAGTTCCCAAATCTCTCAAAATAAAAAACGGGAAACATGCTTGCCAATGAGTATTATTAAAACCCAAACCACACCAACAAGATGAAACAAAGAGAAGAAGACCTCGCGCTAGAAGCGACAGGGGAAAACGGTTATCGTTGACGCAGCGACGAGAGGATGCGAGCTTCGACATTAGCTCGATAGACAGTCTTGGGATATGCACATAGTGCTCTCAGTGGTGCCGCGGAGTGAAACAGATGCCGTGGTGAAGTAGTTGCTCTATCGTTGGACCCCGCGAACAAATAACACTATCAATACCAGATGACGGTGAAAGCTCTAACAAATGTCGTCAAAGTGGCGGCTAATCTTTGACAAAGGAGGTTATGGGTAGGTCTCGTGCTCCACCTCTTCAATGTTGTGTGTATGAATGTAGAAGATGACAATGATGATAAGAGAGGACCGATTTTTTTTAGCAAACAAGAGAGACGAGCAAACCCTAATTTTCTCTTTCAAATGCTTATCACGTGCCTTTCATTTTCTCTTACTAGTGTATTTTACATTTGGCATCGTCATCTATTTCAATATAATTGTAAATGAAAAAAAAAATTACATATCAGCTTGCCACGTAACTGAGTTAAAAATAGATCAGAAAATTTGAGTTAACGTATCATTTCCCTAAAAAATAAACCAAAATTACTTTTTAAAATTCTACCTCCTAGTGACACGCAAGGAGATAAAGAGAGGTTAACTTTGAAAAAATCATTTTATCGTTATCCTTTTATTTATATGATTTACTGCACTCTTGTTTTAAAATAATTTAATAGCGTTTTTTATTTTTATTTTTATTGTATTTTCTCATCAAATCTATTGCTAAGTAAATTATATTTCTCTTGGAGAAAGTAAATATTAGACTACCTGCTAATTCTGTAATCAAATTTGAATTATCTTCTTTTAATTTAGTAATATAGATTTTTTTCTTTTAAATTAAGTCCATTAACGTTACGAAGTTACCCGAAACAATGTAATTTTCGAACCAGAAATATATTTTGAATTATACAAATCGAAAAAAGTATTGAGAAAATATATATTTTAAATTGTATAATTTAAAATATATTTAAAATATAAATTTAAATTATATAATTCGGAAAAATATATTAAATTATAAATTTAAAATATATATTTTTAGAATATATTTAGAATTATTTATTTCGAAAAATATTTTCAAATTCGAAATTACCTTACGTGTGATCATAGTTATGTTGATATGTTAGACGAGATTTCATCGATGATATACCTTTAATATCATTATTTTATTCTTCTTAAAAAGCACCTTTTTTGTGTGTGCAAGTGTATGCCTAGTGGTCTTTGTTTTTAATAAAAAGGCGTAGAAATATGAGCATTCTTAAGTAGAATATTTTGTAATAAGACTAAACTATATTAGTTTTAACTAATTAAAGATTACATGATCTAGCAGGAGTCCATAAAATATTGATAAAATTTGTCTCTTTCTATATAGCTAGAGAGAGGGCGAGAGATCCGAAGATGAGAGCAGTAAAATATACATGGTCATCAGTGGCCATAGTCATAAGACAACCACTACAAAAAATCATGTATATAACGATGTTTTTAATACGACGGTTAATTAAAATTGTCGCTTTTCACAATATAATACGTCAGTTTGATAACAGCCATAATATACATGTATAATATGGCGTTTCTAACCACCATCTTTTACATTGTCATATTATATTTAAAATTGTGTCATTTGAAAATGCCACTTTATATAAAATATTATATTTATAATTTTATGAAATTATTTCCTGTCCCACTTTTGTCTCGATACCTCCTTTTCTTATTTATAAAACTTTGTTCCCTCTCTTTTCTATTTCATTTTCCCACTCAATAATTTAATATTTATTTACCTTTCCAAAAATTTTTTAAGTTTCCAAAATCACGAGACCCAAATGACTGAACCCAGATCACTTCCCTCTCACTTCACTCTCTGCGTTCACTCTCTTCCCGTTCGCGTCTTTCTTCTTTCTCCTCACTTCACTCTCTCATTTCACCGCTTCGTTCACCTCACTTCACTCTCTCAGAACGTTCCCTCACCTCTCCGTTTGCTCACCTCTCCGTTCACTCACCTCTCTGTTCGCTCACCTCTCCGTTCGCTCACCTCTCCGTTCGCTCACCTCTCCGTTCGCTCTCCGTTTCTCCTTTCTCCTTTTCTCCTCTTCGTTTCCCCTCTTTTCTTTCACCTCTTTCTCCTTTCTCCTTCCTTCGCCTCCATTTGCACCTCCATTTGCGCCTCAGTCCACGATTGCCGCCGTTCGCATTTGCTCGATTGGGT
>Ga0214545_1008970_pt1 | contig 15536 bp, 5 predicted proteins | sample CNSS4metaG_FD_160064 | JGI IMG/M metagenome (GOLD analysis project Ga0214545, IMG submission 160064) | Root nodule microbial communities from cowpea collected in UCLA plant growth center, Los Angeles, California, USA - CNSS4 | ecosystem: Host-associated > Plants > Roots > Nodule | place: USA... | reverse complement strand
ATAATTTAAACGAGAATGGAGATATGGCGGGGACGGGTATTATGGCGGGTATATGTACATCCCCATACCCATCCCCATACCCAACTGAAAAAGTCGGGGATTCCCCATACCCATACCCATACCCAGTTAATGCGGGGATTCCCCGTCAAAACGGGGACGGGTTCGGGCAATACCCACGGGGACGGGTTTATTTGCCATCTCTATTATTGAGCGTAGTTTTGGTTATTTTCTTGTTTAGCTCGTTTTAGAATAGATTTCTTTATTGAAATTTTACCAAGTTATATTGTATTGATTTTTTTCTTTATTTCAAGTTTGATTTAAGCCAAAACTAAACTATTTAAAAAATAAAGGTTCAATATTTATATCGGAGTTAAGGTTAAATGTAAATTTACTTTTTTTTCATCTACATTAAAGTATTACTTGATGTAAAATATCATAAATATAATATTTTTTCTATAAAAAAAATCAAAATTATCTATTGATAATTACATACGAATTAAAGTTCGTACATAAATTAAGCTATACATACGGATTTTAAATACAATTTTTTTTATATGTAAAATTTTGTTATATATGAATTTTTTTTCGTATGTAACAACAAACTAATTTTTTTTTTCTTTTTCGTATGAAAAATCCGTATGTAAGCAAGGATATCTCTTTCGTACCGAATTTACATACGGATTTTAAATTACAAAATTATTAAAAAATATAAAATTTAAAATCTTCTTTCGTTTTCGTTGGTTACATTTCTTTCCCTCTTCACTTATTTGCTCCCTATCGACACTAAAATTTAGTTTGCTCATCTTTTATGTTTATTAGCTTTGTAAATTGAAAATCCCCATTAGTGAAACCCTAGCTTGGTTTGTTCTAAATAAAAGTGACCATTTCGAGTTCCAATCACCATCCCCACACTTGGTAAGAGAATTTATATTCTATTTACTTGTTCAATGTAGATGTAGATTCAGATGTGTTACTGAAAGGGTTTGTCCACTGGCCACGATTCTTTCTTCCGCTAGCCATAATTTTTGTTCTCTTCTTTAACTTTAACCTAAGGAAAGTGGTTAGTTTTTCCTTTCTCTGTTCTTTGACCTATAATGAAGCTTTGGGCTCTTTTTCTTTCTCTTTGCTCATATTGGAATGTCTCTGTTCGTCTAATTTAAAGCATTTTGGGAGGTCAGTATTTTTTCACCATATTTTGGAATCGTTTTTGCTTTCATTCGGTAGTTCGAGATTGTGGCTTTTGTGGCTTTTAATGGTTTATTTCAAAATCTTACCGTTTCCAGCATTAGAAATAACACAACTTAAAGGGAAACTTTTTTGGAAGAGCCTCTTGGGAATTTTTGGTAATATTTTGTTCCTTTCTTTTTCAATTTTTTTTAGTTTCTTATTTCTTAGTTCTTATAAACGTTTTACTTCATTTGTTTCTTCCCATTAGAACTTGAAGAGAATTTTTGGCTTCTCTTTTTTTTTTTTACAGGGCCTTATGCAACTGGTTTTTATGAGTACGAGATGTTGGGGGAAAGGTTTAAATGAAGAAAATTGAGGATGCACCAAGCCGTCAAGTGACATTTTAAAAGCATCAAAATGAACTTCTAAAGAAAGCTTATGAGCTATCTATTCTTTGTGATGCACAAGTACTTGTCATAGTTTTCTCTATAACAGAAGGCTCTAAGTTCTGAACTTCCCGGTACGTTTTGCTTCATTTTGTTCTACTATATGTGTGATTAAGTTGTACTGACTATTGAGATGGCTATACTAAAAAGAAAAATAATTTTATGACTATGTAAGAACTACTTATTGTACTTTTGGACTGATTTATTAGTTGAAAAAATTACTTTGCTTGACTTCCAATTGTTTCAAACTTATCTATTCTAAAAGTTTGCCAAAGTATAAAATACATTTAACATATGAAATTAAAGATAAGAGATAAATGAAAATTATCATAAGGAAGTATATTGAATGGATTCCCTCTTAGAAAAGTGTGGGAAAGGGTACTGGCATGTGGTCTTGGTGAGTTTAAAATGTCATTGCCCTATGTCATCAAGAATTATTATACTATTGTACTATTATACTAATTACATGTGAATATATTTTTCTATTCAACTTTGAAGTTCCATTAATTTATTATTATTTCTTATGCACATCACATTTGCATTATAAGATTTGATTCCTCTCGTGCTTTCTATTATAGTGAACTGATAAGGAAGGAATATTCAATTATACAAAAGGTGAAATTAGCTTACCCTTCCAAAGTCCATCATTCACTTGTTGAGGAAGGTCCTGAAGTGTCTACCAATCAAGGTGATGTGCAATCAGACATCCATGAGGAACCCATACGTCGTGCAGACCTTCCTATGATTTCACCTCAGGCTCATGGGTAATGATTAATATAACAAGTTGTTTATATTATTAGCTTTATGAATTTATTGTATACTAATTTTTTCACAAAATTCTCTTGTTAAGGTTTTATCCAGGTAGGATAGCAACCAATGTCATCACAATGACCATTAGGCAACAATACACTTAGCCATGGACTACATGGGGTTCACTAACTAGTGAAGAAAAAGAGAGATTCTTCCAATGTTTTAAAGTAAGTTTTCTCATATTTAACACTCTAACATGCAATTGTTACATTGTTGATGTTTTTTGAAATTGTCTTTACATAGAGGACAGTCAAATGGAGACCTGAAGATGAGGATCACATAAAAAAAAACTCTTACTCAAAAGCCTCACATAGGCTATCTGAGATGCTTATGATAGCGTGAAAAAATGGAAAAAATATGGAGTGGATGTTTGATGAGATTTGGAATTCTCTACTAGCAATTTGGAATTCTCCTATGTATCATACAAAGTGTTTACAAGCCCGACAAAATTGAGCATCTGAAATAGGTGGGAGTTTGCATACAGGTGGATCCATTACTATACATGAGCATGCAATTCGTATGGTAAGTGTAACAAAAAAAGTTTGTTTTTCTTTCTTTATAACCTATATTAATCATATTGTTTATAGGAGAAGGAATTGGGTCGTCCACCACATATTGATGAAGTTTTCAAGCAAACTCATGTACGAAAGAGTAAAGGAGAATTTGTGGGTGAATGATCTACGAAAACACATGTAAGTCTAGTATTTTTACTTTTTGTTCTTTCTTTTATTAGGTTATGAATTGTATATATGAATAAATTTGTTTTTTTGAATAATAGGAGGAATTTAAGAGCATATATGCTCAAGCTAGATCAGAAGCTACATCTTGTGTTGGGCAATCTGAATCATCCCCTATGGAACCTATAGAAGAAGAGAGAATAAGGACTGATAGTTGGGTTCTTGCTGCAAGTGGAAAGAAAAAGGGTCAGATCTATGGGATTGGAGTGGTTACTTGTACCAAACATGTGGATAAACTCACATATCATGGAAGCTCAAGTCACTCTTCAGAAGAGATTGTCTAGCTAAAACAAGAAGTTTTGAATTATAGGGAGGACAATAAGGGGTTAAGCCAACAGTTACAACAACAACAACGACAATTTCATTCCTTTGTTAGTGTTATCCTCCCTTTCCTTCCACCAGATGCACAAACTACATTACAACAACAACACCAAGAGCAACAACACCAACCTGAGCAAAGACAACCTCAACAAGACCAAGAGCAATCATAACTAAACAATCAACAAGAACGACATGACTATTTTGAATATCAGGCCTTCAGATGTTTGTACTTCTTCATTATGTTAGCACTTTTAGGTTGTGTTTTGTTAGAGCTTGATTACCATTATATCTTTGAACACTTTTTGGGGACTACATTAGATTATGTTATGTTAGCACTTTTATTAGAACTATATTAGCACTTTTAGACCGAATTGTTGGCACTTATTTTGTTTATAACTTGGATTTGGATAATGTTATTATCTTTGATTTGGGTTTTATGTTGTTTATAAACTTGGATTTGGATTAAGTAAATAGTGCTTGTTGGTGTTGGTGAAATTTCATTGCAATTAACAGGTAATGTAAAAAAAAAAAAAAATTGGAAATGAAAAAATATAGTTTTTAATTTAAAAAGTATATTATTACATACAGATTTACATACGAAATAAGTTGTATAAAATTGCCCCATTATTATCTACGGATCATTCCGTATGTAATACATTTCACATTACACACAAATTTTATTCGTATATAATTTATATACGAATTTTGTTCGTATATAATTTACATACAGATTATTCCTTATGTAATATACACATATGTATTCTAGTCAATTACATACGAATTTTTTCATATGTAAATTACATACGGTATGTAATTCATCGAGAATTACATACGGAATATTCTGTATGCAATTCATCGAGAATTACATATGGAATAATATGTATGTAAATTACATATAGATTTTAATATCTACGAAAAATTTCGTATGTAAATTACATATAGAATATTTTCCATATATAAATTTTTCGACGCCTGATTTACATACGAATTTATTTTCTTATGTATTACTTACGAATTTTGTTCATTACATACAAATTTTGTCCATAAAAAAATCAAATTTTTTGTAATGATAATAGTGCTTGTAATTAATTACTTTTCTAACATAAATTTATTTTAGAAATTCATATTGAATATTTAATGTTGAAATAAAAAGAAGCTATAGATTTTTTTTCAATTCAATAAATTTTATCGGTAATGGAGAAGTTTGAAAATACCTCATCCATTAAGTGGGATGGATAAGTTGACTTTGTTTGTATAGAGGACTATATAAGTTGTATTACTTTTAAGAATTGAAATTAGTTTGGTGAACGAAAAATATATTCAATCGTCTTTCTTATTAGTTCAAGTTAATATAATAAACATAAATATATCAATATTACCTTTTAGATTAATTTTCTCCATATATTTAGGAACATAAAATATAATTGTACTTTTTTGAAGGGTTAATTTTTTTCAAACATTTTTAAAATACTACAGCAGTAATTGAGTTAATATGAGAAATTAAAAATATATATATTTATCTATAAGTTTAAATTCCAGGAAGAAGGAAAAGATTCTTCTCTTAAATGCACTCAAAGTATATAATAATAAAATTTGTTATTGTTGACTAATTAATGTAAAAAATATTGTTAAATATTATGGATGAAAATGATATGACACTTATTGGACATTAGAAATGGAAAAAGTTTCGTTACAATTAGACTTTAAAATTATTATTAACAAATTGTATCTATGAATTAGATCATATTTCAATTTGTTTCAATCTCATCATTTTTCTCTTTCTAACATCTCATTTTACCTTCTTTCTATATTCATTTATCTAAATAATAAATTGTAGAGCAAGAAAAGAAAACTCATATCATAAATTCTAGAGAAAGAAAAACTCATCCCTTTTACAGCAAACAGTTGTATAAATTTGAACTCATTTAAGTTTATATCATGTCTAAATCCACATTTGAAAAGGACAAATTCTCAAATCAATAATTTTGTGACTTTATTTTTAGACAAAATCACATAACTAACATATACAAGTGCAAGATTATTATTTTTTACATCATATTCATATTCGTAATTTGACAAACATGATAAATTCTTGAGATTTTAGTACATTCAAAGATACATAATATTAGTTTTTTTCACTCGTACAAATATTTGGATAGTCTAAGTAAGAGTCCAGAAAAAAAAAGTAACTAGCATATACAATTATAAGATTTTATTTTAATGCGGGTTGACCTGTCACCCTGCCACGGGCCCATGCAGGTTGAGGCTGTGTAGACTGGCGAACTTGAAATCTTAGCCCATCCCACATTTTTCATGCGGGCTTGCTGGTCAGCGGGTTTGCCAACTTTATCACTAGCTAAATAATTGATAAGGCCAAGATCCTCTCAGAAGACTGTATAACCCATTCATCAGTGTGCACGAACACCACCATTGTTATTTGTGCATGTGTCACATCCTGAATCTTAGATTGGATGATGAATGAGACCGGAGGAGCAGCAGGCTCCTATGTGCGATTGGTTAATGAAGCTGGTTAGTGTAAGATTAGGTGTGTATGACGTAGATTGTAGAATCTTTTCACTTGCATCTAATTCGTAGTTTCGGATTGCAAATTATGTTCCGGATTGGAATTGATCACTTTATCACGTTCCGGACTAGTCAATCTGAGATTTGCGGATGCATATCAGATTGTGCAATTCAGAATGATATTTCGGATCTAGTAATGCATAGTAATGCATATCAGATTAAATAATTTGAAAAATATTTGTACCGGATTGTTCAATCCAGTACTCGATGGTGCGGTCTAACCTTCTCTTTGTGATGGATTTGCAACTTGGAGATGCAGTAGTATGGAGAGGAAGGACCACCGAACTGTGTGAGAGAATGACCGAGAAGGGGTTGTGGTAGGATGTCTGTTGGCGAGACCAGTGGAGACGTGATGCAGGGAGATAGAGTGCGATAACGATGTGGAGAAGAAAGGAAAAGATTTTAGAGAAAGCCTGATTAGGCTTTTTAATCCACTCAAGGTAAAAGTGAGAGTTTAAAAATTATGGGGCTGCAGGAAGAAACAATGGGGGTGCAGGACGAAATGGCCTGTAGAAATGCCACACAGGCCCAGATTGAGATCGCCATTTGAGAAACAAAATACAAGAACACAGGAAATGATTTGTTATATATATATATATATATATATATATATATATATATATATATATATATATATATATATATATATATATATATATCAAAGAAAGAGATGCCACAAAAATCCAGATTATCTAGGAGAGTGCAAACTAGAAAAGAAAGAGAGACTGAGGAAGGTGTTGAATATGTGGTATTGCATATTTTAGTTTATAGTTCTTCCTACACTGAACATATGTTTAGTCTGATTTTAGGCTATCAAAACATTAAATATTTGATTCCAAATTTACCTTCAAACAAATATAAAGTTCTTAAATAGAGAATGTAAAATGGTCGCACTCATTGATAACGTATCTAAAATAAAAGTACAAACAAACAAACAAGGAAAGCTGGGAAAAGAGACGAGCAAACTATTTCCCTCCTTTAAAATTGAGTTGGAAGTAGAAACGTTCAAGGGAGGAAACTCTTGTCGAATATGCAATAAGTGATTGGGAAAATCTAGCATCCTCAGGAGATCATTTCCATGCACTAGTAACACAGTGACGCTGCTTTGATATAATTAAATATAATAAATGGAACCAAAGCAAGAGCGTCCATTCACCGTATAAAACTCCTACTTGTGTTTAGAATTGTTTGTTTAATTGGTAAATTTAAATATGCTACTTCAATTCTAACCTTCAGTTTTTTATAAAGAAACAACTGACCGTATTAAAAGTTGTAAATATTATTGAAATTTCGGGAGGGGGTGGGGGGTCTGTTAATCTGAACATTCGGGAACAATGAAATTTCCAATAAAACCACATCAAGAGAAAGGCAGGTTCAGAATTATAGCATATTCGGTTAAGCTTAAAAGAAAAAAAATCAAAAAACTTATCAAAAAGACAAGAAAGCTAAAACAAATTAAATCAAACATGCGCAGTCAAAACAGTACAGTGAATCAGTATGTATGGCTACAAAGCGCAAGTACAAAAGCAGAATGACTAAGTTTTTCTTTCTCCTTCATATTCTTTATAAGCTAATTATCATTCAACTCCTAGTTTACCTAAACGGGTTGATTTAGAAAAACAATTATACAGGAATGCCTATCATTTATACAGCAAAAATATAAGAATCAAAATATGCTTTGACGGTTGCGTACTCCCTTTTTACTCAGTAATCGGTGAAAATTTTGAAACTAACGAAACTTCAGATCCCCTCCTCCATTGCTCGTATTAACCAACTGAACTCCTAAAAATCTATAGACAAGTCAAAAGCAGTATCATCAGATCTATCACCAATCATCGGGAACAAAGAAAACTCAACAAAACCCTTCGGCTATCCAAACTCAATCATCGTCTGAATCTGCAAAAAATGGAAAGAAAAAAAAAACCTCCTTCAGTAAAAATAAAGTACGTATATACCCAAGACAATGACCAAAGGATCTGTAGATGCAGAAAATTGGTTGCAACCAGATACAGTATTGGTAGTAATCGTAGCTATTAACATATCATCGATCCATGGTCACACATTAGTCACACATTATAATATCTAAAACAGGTAAAAAATATCTGGTATACTTTCTTCTTAAATCTGAACCACCAAATTCTGGGTAAGAGGCTATTGGCATCCCAAAAGATACAGGAGTTGCAAAACATTCTACTCAAAAGTAACATTTTATACTGTGCTCCAGGAAAAATAATACTAAAAATCGATTCAGTGCAAGATAATACGAAAAAAAATCATTGGCACACATCCCAACACTGGACTGGTTCCAGAACAAAACAATAATACATACTCATAATACCCTGTATGATGAAACCTGCTTACCAGATCTTATATCCTCGCCAACTTTTCCCCTATTTTTCAGCTGTCTATAGATCATTGCACATATGAGCTTCCACCAGTAGATATGGAAGATGAGTAGCATTATGAGCATTGTATTAAAAATGTAGTAGAGAAACATGTCAAAACCTTCTGACAGGTTTAGGCACTGTTGAAGATCAATGCTGGAGAGTGGAAACAGAAATAAGATTAATAAATAAGCATCTACCAAAACAAAGTCAAATAAATATGATAAAATTAAAAAAGACAAACCTTGTTGCCTTAATAACCCAAAAAGGAAAGAAAATTAGCCGCAATATGAGCCACGAAACTGCAAAGAATCCAAAACACACACTTGCACCAAACTCCCTTCCAGAATACTTGAAAACCTTGGCAGCTTCCATGAACACATCACTTGCATCATGAAGGGCGAGGATTATGGAGCCAATCCTAAAAAAACTGTAAATGCAGCAAGTTTAAGTTATCTCTCATAATTTCTATCCAAGATTTTAGTGTCAGTTTTGCAATTTCAATTATCTAAATTACCCAACCTAATATAACATAACCTTTAAAAAAGTCAGAAGTCACAAGAAGAAATCAGACATGAAAGAACATTCTAATCTATCGTACAAAAAGGATACTTGTCCATCATTTCTCATTTCTAAGCATTTACAGAGAATCAAATCAAATCTAAGACATACATCTATTTAAGTGCGGACATGAGATTGTTTTATTGCATAGAAGTTACATATGTAATTACATAATACATGCCACAGACCATAATATTGCAAAAAAATTATCAGCCAGTATTAATGCTCTAAACAGGTATATAGGTCTACAAGTTTCAAGCTATGTTTGCATTGATGGAAAAGAGTGGAATGGAGCTCAGTGGAATGAACCCCAATCCACCCAATATCCCTCTTTTCTCCCCTTTCAACTTGGGATTATGGGATAAAATCCACCATTTCACCCATCCACTTCATTTTGTTCCACCCCATTGCATCCCACTCAACAGTGGATATCCAAACATAGCCTCGAGAAATAATACAGGCTCTTAAATATTATTTATAATAATGGAAAATTTATCATATGCAACAAATTTAAGACAGGCTCCTAATTTTTGTAGACAGGAAAAAACAAACATGATTAAATGGTCATCCATCTCCATGCAGTAAATTAAAAATGAAAATTCAAGAAACTATACTGGTTAAAGATAGAAAGTAGAAACATATGATAAATCCCAAAACATATTTCCAAACTGAGACTTAAAATTTATTGGTTTTAAAAACACCACCTACGTTTATGAATATTATTTGGGCAACAAAACGCATTAATGTCTAAAACTCTTAACAGATACAAAATGTTAAAAGCACTAGAAATAAGACACTAAGTGAGGATTTTCATGCTTGTTTAAAAAATAACAAATAATAACTAAATTCCAAATTTAAGGTTTATGTAAAACAGGTATTGTATATTCTGCAAATAAAATTAAGGCTTGTTGGAAACATCAAGATATTTTACCTCGTTAGATATGAACACCCAATTAGTAAAACAGTAATTACATGGTGGGTAAACATCACCGAAAAATCCTTCCTTCTAGTCTCCCATGTCAGAATAGCAGCAATACTATATATGTAGAACCCACACTGGCACATGTAATACAACACCAGAGAACTCCTGGGATAAGACATAAAACAGGGTGCAATATAAATTTTAATTTGCCAACTTCTATTTACCACAAAACTCGTAAAGTACAATAATCTTATAAACAACTTCCTAAAAATTAAAATTCCCCCATTTGAATTATGTCCATAGAAGCAGATAGCAAGTTGCATTGTATAAAAAATAATAATAGTACCACAAATGGCAAGTTAGAAAAGATGACATCAAGTTAAAAGAAGCAAGGTACAAATTAATCATAGCCTATAAAACCATATAAAATAGATAAGTGCATTGTCTTTTAAAAAAGTGAGGAACATATGTATATATTGCTTTGAAACTGTTAATATTTGCTGTCATGCACCTAGTTCTCCGTAAACTAAAATAAAAAACTAGATTTAGGTCTCTAGTAGCCTACAAAACAAAAATGCCCAAGGTCCAACTGTCAATTTCTGAAAACTTATTACTCAGTTTTAATGTGAACCTAGATTTGTAAGTTATGAATTGACTTCTGATCTTAACCATAAGAGAAAATTTAAGATGTAAAGCAAATAAAATTTAAGATGAGTACAAGGTTCAATGAGAAGGTTTTCCTGATGAACATGTCAACAAGATAAATGCAGGTCACTCAATGTGGGAAAACCATTTGTTACTGACTAGACTGGTTTTGTTCATCATGCAACATAAAATACTTACTTTAACTCATGATTTGGCCAGTCATTGAAGTATAATTTCGTATTACTGAACCAGGGTTCCTGGTAGGTAATTTTAAGAATGAATGCTTCAACAGCAGCATAATATGTTAACTTCCACATTGACTCTGAGCATTTTCCAATCTTTACTTGCATTTCCTTAGTAATACGTGATGGAGCTTTACCCTTTGTCAACATCCTAATGGACAACCTCTGTAAACAACAACAATATTTAAGAATATGAAGGAAAAGGTAAATGAATTTAATATCTTGAAAACACAAAAGATACTAAATATTTTTTTCATTTAGTAAGTGAGAGGATTAGTAAGAATATGATATAAGAGGATTTGGAATTATTCTAAACTGCAACAGGGTCACAGCTGCTTCCAAAAAAAAATATGTTTTTCCACAGATCTCTAAACTGATTGACAAAACTTCGTGGAACAATTAAGAATTTACAAAAATGTCAAGCTTAGGCATTAGAAGTCTTTGATCATCCTTGCTGATGTGCTTTGCCAGAAAATATTTAACCTATCATCCCATACGGCCAGACTGAGGTTGCACCATACTATCGTACTTTTTTCCCAATACAACAGGTGAAAGAAACCAAAGCGACATTTGGCAAAGAGATCTCTTCCAGACACAAGATAAATTTCTGCGATTTACGAACAACAATGGCCAAGAATGGCCAAGTCATTTCCTACATGTTTTGAGAACACGATATTCTTCTACAACCCTTTACAAACAACAGCGCTTTTTCCTTTTTTGCATCCTAATTTCACCAGTAAGATTAGAAAGTAATGTCTACTACCAACAGTAATGCATGGTGGTGGTTACTATATGGAACAGAAGGTAACACAAAATCAACTGTGTAATAATCAACCATGAGCAGCATGGAAGAAATATAATGCACACACGATACCTTCCATTCATCAATTGGAAATGTAGAAAACCTCCCAAGACAATCCGTGTCCCAACACAATAGGAAGCATAGATCATATAATTTTTTCCATATATGAGCTAATAATAACTCTTAATTGCAAAAGTTGGCCAACAACATAATTAAGAAGGATAAAAGAATACCAATAGACAGATTTAACTCAACACAAATGAGCAGCATTGCATTAGAACATTTTCCATAAGAGAAACACTGATGCCTTAATTTTCAATTGCGCAATTAACACCAATTGAAGCTCACTGAAAGATCCTTCACACATTTGAACAAATTGCAGGAAACAAATACCGATTAAATGCAACCAAAAACAGAAAAAAGAAAAAAAAAATCCGCCAACTCAAAGAAAAGTTGTGCTGAATTACTAACAAAACCGACGGCTTCTGCAGTTTCTTTCAATGAACCCTAAAAAGGATAATCAATAAACAGGCACAAACCAGAACTAGCCGTTTCTTCTATTTTATTAAACTAAATCTCTAACAAAACAGAAAACAAGCCATCTACAGGAATCGAATTCGGCAAGCAACGAGAAATTCGCTACGAAAACAGAGGAACTTACGCGAAAAACGAATCTGTCAAGGAAGAACCTGGCCGCGAAACTTGCGAAGGCGAAGTAGATCGCGGCGGAGAAGTGCGAGGAGTGCGGCGTCGCATTCTCGGTCCAGAGGAAATCCATGGCGGATTACAACAGCTGCAGTTTCAGAAGAAAGCGTAGAGAGAATGAGTAACAAGAGCAGCACAGACAAAGATCATTGACAGCATCAAAAGGAAACGCAAGAATTTTCATGTATTGAAGCGATAGCCACGATGAGATCGGGTTCTCACCTGCTTTCGAGGATGGCTTCGCTGGCGGCTTCGCTGGCGGCTTCGTGAGTCGTGAAAGCGGAAATGCGCGCAGAGGAAGAAGCCAACGAAACGACGGAGGGAAAGTGTGTGCGAAAGAGGGAGGGAGAGAGAGCTTGAAACGGAAAAATGCAAATGAAAAGAAATGTCTTGGAGTTAGAAATGTCTGAGTTAGAGGGTTTGTTTTTTCTTGTTTTCTTTTCTTTTCTTTCGTTTAATCTTCTTCTCCCACTTTGCTTATTCATTTATTTATTTATTATAACTTCTCTTCCTCGTGAAATCTTTTCATTTAATTAATTAATTTAATCTAATTTTATTTTTGGACGGGCCCATCTTTGGACCTGTAATAAGCCCACGTGGCCATTTATTGTTCGTCCTGCAATTTTTAGACATTACCAACTTTTTCCTCCCACGTGAATATGAATCTGATTGCACTTCTTTATTTCTTCCAAGTTTCAACATTCTATTCTTTGATTTCTCTAACCAGTTTCTTCCCCTTTATTTTACTTGGGATTTAAAATCGTTAATCTTATCTTACGATGAAGCAAAACTAGATTTTAGATACATGTATTATTGGAGATCTTACATTAATTAAAAATAAAATAAATTTATTATATGTAAATGGATATAATTCTCGTATTTTAATTAAATTTTATAATTTTTAATATAATATTATAATCAAGTTATTTTACTCAAATTTATTATTATTAAATCTATCGTATCACATATCGTGGATTTTTAGTCAACTTCATTAACTCGTAACACTTCCATGCTTTCTAATCCTTGATAACAACATAACATTAATCACCGTTTTTTCCATGTAGTTGATGCCAAAATCAATTCCCATAATTCATTTGAACATATTTGAAGTTAATATCCTTTTACACTACTTTGTTGAAACCCCTCTTGATAAGACCTAAACTTTATACAATCTTTGCAATTCCATTACCAACTTTTAACGAATTATAGTGAATCATTTATAAAAATCAAACTTTGTACGTTGTGGTTTACATATAAAATGAGAATTACATAAATATTTAAAATTAAAATAAAACGAGTATACGTTACAAACCATATATAATTAAAAACTAACTTTCCAAAATAAATAAAGCCAATATTTCTAGCAACAAATAAAATCCTATCTTTTGGTTGGAGCTCTAGTAGAGTCTTAAGGTGATTAAGTAATCAGACAGCTAAAATATATAAACAAAAAGTATAATTAGTAATAAGTAATATTTTTTAAATATTTACACAATTTAATTCAAATTTAAAATATTACTACTCAAACTTAAAATATTGTGATGTTAGCTTTGTGTAAAAAAAAAATCATTTATTACTTGTATTTTATTTTACAATTATATTTTCTTATGTTATTTAATTATTAATATATTTTGTTTAACCATTTGGGATTTAAATTCAATAACATTTTTCAAAGTACGATGAAAGGAAATTTTAGAAAGTAAAGAACAGTTATATAAAACCACCTACATTAACTAAAATAAAAATAGTTACGAACAAGAAATATGTTATTTTCTCATAAAGGTAATTACGTGTAAACCAATTATGTCTTAAAAAATTAATTTTTTAGTCATTTAACATTTTTTATTTTTTATTTATATTTATTTTGCTAGCACATATACATAGAAGTTATTTTATTTATTTTATTCATTTATTTTATTTTTAATTTATTTTATTTATATTTCTTTTCTTTTCACATGTGCATAAAATTTATTTTACTTTTTACTCCATTTATTTTATTTTTAAACTAATTTTTCTATACTATTTTTTTATTTTTTATTTTATTTATTTATAACTTCTAATTAATTGATATTTTTTAAATTATTAAAATATTTTGTGTGTGTAAGATGAATGTTAAATTTCTCTCATTCATGCCGGTACACAATCTTGTTCTCATATTTAATCATTAAATTTCACATTTCATATATCAGATAAGTCATATTCATATATATTTTTCTAAGCATAAATAGGATGGTGAAAACAAATTAATATTCACCGTCCATATTACTTTTTTTTTTGTTAAAAGAATCATTAATCATTAATTAATCATTAATAACCATCTTTTAGGGTCAATTTTTTTCAAACTTCTAAATCTCTGGAGCATTTGTATGGTTGAAACCATTTTTGTTGGAGAAAAAAAAAACTTGAATGAATTAAATTTATTAAGCATTAGTAATCTCATATAATGTCTCCCACTAAAGTTTTAATAAAAGTAACATCATAGCTTGAATGAATTAAATTCATTAAGCATTAGTAATCTCATATAATGTCTCACACTAAAGTTTTAATAAAAGTAACATCATTTACAATTTGTGTGATCTAACAATATTGTTAATAAGTATTACTATTTCTTTCAAAAGATATTTTGCACAAATATTTGTTAGTGCAAGATTCAAGATGTGCATTATACAAATAATCAAATATATTAAAGGAAATTATAATTATATGAGTATACATATTGTTCTATTGCACTCTTGGTTAATAGTAATGTAATGTACTTATCCAAAACTGACATAATTTACTTGCTATATATTAAGAGGATATTGATAAATAATCAGAAATGACTAGAGATGGTAAATAAACCTGTTCTCGTAGGTATTGTCTGAACTTGTTCCCGTGGGTATTATCCGAACCCGTCCCCGTTTTGACGGGGAATCCCCGTATTGACTGGGTATGGGTATGTGTAGGGATGGCAACGGGGCGGGGCGGGGACGGATTTCACTGTCCCATACCCATTCCCGTAAAAAAAATTCATCCTCATCCCCATACCCAACCCCAACGGGTATCAAACTTTTATCTCATCCCCATCCCCACTGGGTAACGGGTATAATCTCGTACCCATACCCGTAGCCGTTTTCTTACTACTTTAATATTAATTTTAATTAATTTTTATAAAATAATAAAAAATTACGGTAAAGGAAACATAATATTATCAAATATTCAATATTAGGAG
>Ga0214545_1008969_pt1 | contig 15538 bp, 8 predicted proteins | sample CNSS4metaG_FD_160064 | JGI IMG/M metagenome (GOLD analysis project Ga0214545, IMG submission 160064) | Root nodule microbial communities from cowpea collected in UCLA plant growth center, Los Angeles, California, USA - CNSS4 | ecosystem: Host-associated > Plants > Roots > Nodule | place: USA... | reverse complement strand
GGGGGTGGGATGTTTGGTCCAGTAGAACGGAAATTTGGGCTCGCCATTCTCAAAGTAAAAATATCCAGCCCCAGCGGACCGGATGACAACCTTAAAGAAACCAGTCTTAAACCTTTTAAAAGATTGCGTATAAGACGCGAGTAGACACTGGTGGCTTTGACCCACTAGAGACAACCAACTAACCAGATCCCCTGGACGCGTACAGTAGTACTGCAAGAAAACCTGAGGGGAGGGACTCAAATGGAACACTCGGCACACCAGTCGGAATGCCTGAAGGGACGCCCAACTGTTAGGATGCAGCTGGGTGGGAGCTACATTCAGCACCCGTAGCACTCCCATTGTAAAATCATCGAAGGGAAGACGCACATGCAAATCAGAAACTAAGGTAGAATACATGTAGAAAAAGTCATGCGAATGACCTTCTCGATCGTGACACACACTATCCCCACTCCTGGCTCGCTCTACACTAATAACACGATCATCTACTGTATCAGCTAGAATATCATACTTCTTACGAAAATCAACTAGGGTGGCAGATTTACTAAACCTAGACAGCGGGAGTTTCACCCGGGGATCTACCCACTCGTACCCTGGGTGACGCAGGGCCGAGAACTCCTCGGCACCCACAGAGTCCTCATCGTCCCTTTGCACACTATTACTACACGGGGAGTCAGATAAGGTCCCCTCCTCCTCAGAGTCGCTATGCCTACTGGAAAGATAATAAGCAGAGGAGGACGACATACCTGAGATGGCGCAGACGGGAAAGGCTTGGCTGGTGGTGGCTCACTTCCTAAATGACTCCTTTGTCTCACAATGTTAAGACCCCACCTCTATTTATAGTGGACCACTCTCACAAAAGTAGCCCCCTCATCACCATGAGATCTCGCTGCATCCAACGGTTGTCGGCAAATCTCCTTTAAAACTTCCCACCTAAACAACCTCATTATGACAAGACAGCCTCGAATGGTGAGCCAAGTTAATATTTTCTCTTTCCCCATAATTAAAACAAGACTCATAAATGCATATGGTTGGGAACGTCTCGGCACCATTTCCAAAGGCAGCACATCATAGCCTCTTGTGAACTTCGTTCACTACGAGCCTAGGGGGGCTGGTGTTAGTACATGGCCGAGTAGTACTCGGCCCAATGAGAAGAAACTGGCCGGGATCATCCCGGCCCAGATAGGGGCGTCCCCACGTGATGGCCCAACCGCGAGGGCTTGGTTCCAGCGCAGCGCTGGCAGCCCAGTAAGCACAGCGGCCGTGTACTTCCCGGCCCTCGTGGCCGAGTACACCCCGGCCCAAGGGGTAACGAGCTGAACATGCGTTACAGAGGGGCATCATGCCATCAAACCTCAAGAAAGGAAGGAGTTGATATTGGAGAAGTACAGACGGCCAAGAAAGGATGGAGTTGATATTGGAGAAGTACAGACGGCCAAGAAAGGAAGGAGTTGATATCTGAGAAGTACAGACGGCCAAACCCTAAAAAGGAAGGAACTGATATGTGAAAAATACAGATGGACAAACTCTGGAATGGAAAGAACTGATCTTTATTAAAGGCACAAAAGAACAATTCCTGCCAATAAGGAAAGAGCCAATGTGTGCAACCTCAATCGGAAAAGAAGGAATCGATCCTCAAATACAAACGGCCCGCAAATATTAATAACAGGTCCATTAAGAAATCAGTATAAATTAAGGCCTAGTGAACAGGTAAAGGTACACTTTTCTGATTAACCTACTACTTCCCATATCAATCACTCTCTAACTTGAGCGTCAGAGTGTCTGCAGGTACCCCCACCCCCGGAGTGCAGACTGTTGGGAGTGCAGACGGTTGGGAGTCTCAGGAGGAGTCCCGGGAGGAACAGGAGGAGGTTCGACACAGAGGGTTCTTGAGACCGTCTGGTCCCGTACCTAAATAGTATCGATCAGGTACAAGTCTCAATCTAAGGAGGGACAATATTGCTTCATTTTTACAAAATTTGGGACTAAATTGAAACTAAAAACAAATATAGAGACCAAATTGAGTCACTTTGACACGTGGCACAACGGTAAAGTGACACGTGTAAAAAAGAAAAAAAAAATTTAAAAAAATTTTAAATTTTTTTTAAAAAAATAAAAAAAAAATATTAAAAACTCAAAAAAACTAGAAATTGACACGTGACGTTGACTTTAACACCATATGGTCAAAGTTAACGATGAGGACCAAATTGAGTCATTTTTAAGAAAATGAGAACCAAATTGAGACAACAAAAAACTTGAGGACCAAACTGAAATTTCGGGACAAATAGAAGGACCAAAAATAATTTAACCTAATTTTATTTAACTTTACGCTTGTATAAAATTTTAGGACAGGTTCGCAATCCTTATAAAAGATTTAGTCCAATTTGATCCGCTTGTTTAACAAATTAAGCAGTTTCAAAATCCATGATTAATATATCAATTTTTATTAAATGTTAGATAAAAATATAAACATATTTTTTATTATAATATTCATTAAAGTTTGTTGTTGAACTTTGTTATTAATATATCATTCATCAAGACTGTTATCACTAATAAACAGATAACATTTGCAGTAAATAATTAGATGATACATCAACGGTGTAACAAATTTTATTAATTTTAACAAACCGAATAACAAAATATATAATTAAATCTGTATAGAATAATACATTCCGAAAATAGAAAAAATAGATTTAAACTCAAATTTTATATCAAATAAGTATGACATGACAGTAAAATCTTCATGCAAACTCGTCATATATTTTTATGGGAGTACATGTGCATACATATATATATAGATAAGTATAAATATGAAAATCCCATAAAATGAAGAAAATAAGATTTTATTTTACCCTTTCATTATTTCTTTTGTTTTTCTTTGGTACAAAATTAAAAGAAAAACAAAGAAAAATGACACCTAATGCGTAAACCTTGATCAATATTTTTCAAAATATAAATAAAACATGTAAAAATTTTCTTTAAAAAGATTTCTAAATCAAATAGAGATATCCTAATTTGAAAGATAAGAAATAGGATTTTTGAAAGGGGGAAACTTTCTTCTGAAGAAATTTTGACGTAATAGAATATAATAGTTAATTATTACTAAAGAGAATTTATTATTTTGTTCCTTCATCAATCCACAAAACATTTAAAAAAAAAATTGATTTCCAAACGTTGAGTTTTCCCTACATAATTTGAAATAATCGCCTATTCAGTGCTCGTAATTAATTATTTCTAAAAGCAAACATTTAAGTTTAGCTGACATAATCAAACTTTCACGGTTCATAATTGATTATCTTCGTAATTGAGTAACATTCAAGTCTGATCCAACTTGAAATAGTTGTTATAAATTCAATATAATTAATTATTATGTTCAGAAAAATATAAAAAACCAAACTTTAAATGCAAAAACGCTTAAAATTATTTAAAAATTTGATTCATATTTTACATTTTGATCATATAAAACAATAAACTATGGATAGCAGAAACCATGAACAGGATATACATACATCGTGAAATTATCATCAAATGACTACATCATATTTTGCAAGTAAGGACTAGTGCACGAATGGTTTAGTATCCAGACTTTTAAACTCACTATTTATATGTAGAAAATTAAAAGTACGACATAAAATCAAATATGTATTTAATTGATGATTCAATGCCACTTCTAGACATATGTTCTCAATATTATTTAGTTTTATCTCTATTTTAGTCAAAAGTCTTTTTAAGAAATTTTAATGGAGAGCATTTAAACGAAGACATGAATAATGAATTATTATGTATTTTATTAATGTTGGAGAAAAGTTTGAGTAAAATTACATTAAACGAAATTGAGTAAGAAAGAGTAATATATATATATATATATATATATATATATATATATATATATATATATATATATATATATATATATATATAAAATTTATATATATATATATATATATATTTATATATATATATGTAAAAGTTTTATATGAATTTATTCATAGGTAATTGGTGTCGTATTTTTTAGATAAATATTTAATGATAGAAGTAAAATGCGTTAATTTTAGATTATGTGTAATATGGAAATTTAGTGTTTGACCGTGTGTACTAATCAACGCGTCTATTTCCTATAGTAAACATCTACAACAACAACCAACCAAAATAAAGACGTTAATGTTGGTCAATATGTGAATAAGCCTCTAAACCATAATATTTTTTTAATGTATTTTTGTAGGTCATTCTAATAAGGTGCATGCACAACCTTACTTTAAGAGAATAATATTTCAACGTGTGAAAATATTACACACAACACAACTTGGAGGTTCCACATAATCTTAAATTCAATTTAGAGTAGTTTGATGATTTTATTTTATTTTTACAGCTGGGAGAAACTAAAGTATTCGAGAAGCTGCAATGCCTCACTAATTTCCTACTCTTATTCTTTCATTGTATAAAAACCCATAGGTACACGAGTATCTAAAGGTTACAAAAACTTAAAAGCAAATTTAAAAATAAGATATTCTTCATTTTTTTAGGAGTAAAATAATTGGTAAAAAAAAAATTGAGAACCTTTCAATATTTTTTTTAAGACCTAAAACAAAAATTTTACTTGTTTGGATTTTGAACCGATCAGCATAAAAACTATCCCTTTCTAAATTCATTAATATATATCTTTAACTTCTCACTTTTTGATTATTTAAAAAATATCTCTTAAGAAACAAGTACAATACTATTTTATAATTGCCATTTAAATATGTTAATTTTATAATAGTAATTATATTTTATTTTAAATAATAGTTTTAAATTTAATTGTGTTTTCAATCTCTAAAATTAGGAATGAATATGTTTCATCATCATCAAAATGAGTAAAAACCATCTTCATTTATCAAATTTAAGAAAATAATTTTAATCTCTAAACAAACACTAAAGAATTAAAATTAATTTTATTTTAATTCTCTAAATCTATTATTTAGTGACTAAAGGTTTTTTTTTTTAAATATGAGAAGCTATTTTTCTTAAATTCAGATTAATTTTAAATTTCAGGTATTAAAGATATAATATACATTTAAAATCTTTAGACTTAAAGAATATCAAAATTAAACTAAAACACTTAATATTTCTATCTTCACCTTCCCTTGTACTTCCCTGGAAGGATTTGAATCGTTAAATGGAAATCTATGTAAATACTGCACTGATTTTTGTATCCATTTAAAAATTTGGAACCTTTAATTTTTCTTTACACATAGTAGTGAATACCATTCATTCAGAAAATACAAAAATTAAAAGAATAAAAACGTATGAACTGACAGATATAACATTCGTGCTTTTTCTTCTTTTCAGTTAGCGAGGCCCAATAACAAGATGATTAAGCAAACCCAACTCTTGGGCCAGAGTGAAGCAAAGTGCAAATGGCCCAATCTAGAAGGATCAATTAGGGCTGACCTAATTTAGCAATGGCCATTTTTTTTTCTGTTTGGCACCCCTGTACTTTATGGGAAGGTGGTTAAATGACCAAACTGTCCTTGTGCTGTCACTTCATTGTCATCTCCGTCGCTGTATTAACATGGATAGATTGAGAACAGAGAATGTTTTAAATTATACAATCCGGAGATCATTATTTCATGAAAGAAAAAATTAATTTCAGATTATATAATTCAAGATTTAAAAAATTACTTTTGAACTGTGTTATTAATTTTTTTTCTATAAAAAAACAATTTTTAAATTATACAATTCAAAAATAAAATAAAAATATCAAATTACACAATTAAAAAATGAAATATATAAAAATAACTTCTAAATTGTATAATTGAAAAAAAAAATATTCATGTAAAAATTGACTTCCAGATATCTAGAAGTAAAAAATAACTTTCAAATCGGAACTCAGATATTTTTTATATTAAAAAATTATTTTCAAATTAAAAAAATTTAAAAAGCATATTTATAGATAAAATCAAATTTTTTGTATTTATAAAAATACAGAAGAAAAATATGGAAATGCAAAAAGATCTCCTTTATCAATTTTAACAATAATTCATCCTCTTTTGTTACTTTAGCAGTATAGCCCGTTGAAGTTGTTTGGCACATCATCTTTTTTTAAAAGAGAAAAACCCATGAAAAAAAAAAAAAAGAAAAAACTATTATTTTCTGAAGCCACCTTTTTGTTAATTTGAGAGTAGAACTATATATATAAAAAAAAAGATTTAAGAAAACAAAGAAGTCCACCAAAAAAAATACAAAGATAAAGTTTGGAAAATACTAAATAATTAAAATCCTAACAATAAAGTCATTCAACAATTTATAAAAATAAGATTTATAACTTTTTAGTTAGCATATTTAATAATGACTTACATTATTTAAAATAATAATGAATATGGTATGCAACAATTAAAAGAATATCTATTGTTATAGATTAACAACACATGTATTCATCTGTACTGTGATTTTGTGCGTTCATGTATTTATTTCTGCTATATTTTTATTATGATGTCAATTTTTTTTTAATTTTTTTTAAATTGGCTGAAGTACTTAATATTACATATAATGGAAAAAAATATAAATGTAAACTAATTTTGTGAGTTTTAGATGAATTTAGCTTTAATGAATGTAATTTAGATAAACGTTTTCGAAGTATTTAGAGAGAAAAAAAAATGAAAGAATCTCTCCACACAATTTAATATTTGTTTATATTTAAGTTGAAAAACGTTTTTGCAAAAGTTAATTGATATAGTTTCTATAAATTCTTTTAAGAAAATAAATTTATCTTTTAAATTTTCTTGTTGTATAATAATATTTTATGTGTAAGAAAAGCTTTTGAAACAAGCTTGTATAAGCTATTTATTTTTAAAATTTATTCTATATTTAATTTTTACGGAAAAATGATCCAAGCAAGAAATAAAAAGAAAGGGATAAATTTGTTTTTGTTTCCGAACTATTCACTAAAAACTGTATTTCATCTGCATTTTCAAATATATCTCAAATTTGTCTCTGTACTTTATAAAATAATGTAAACAAAAATGATTTTTTGACAAATATTTTATTTCAAAAAATTGACAAAATTATTAAATAGAATTTTTTTTATTCTTTTATAAAAGTTATAAAAATAAAAAATAAAATTTAGGATTTCTTTTAACAAAAAGATGATTATTTCTCATAGTTTCTAAAACAAAACTTTGCTAAAGTAAAATATCCTTGAGATCAAACAAATTCTACCAAAGTCTCTCTCCCCTCACTGTAACTCTTTCTTTGGTGGTGGCGGAGGCGGTCTTGACGGTGGTTAGGGAGACTGGTGGCTGTCTCAGTCGCCACATATAGTAAATATACATGATTGAGTTTAATTCGAAAAACTATTTCTAAGTAAAAAAAACTCAAAATAATTCTATGTATGTAGACTGAAATTTTAAATTTAGTCATTTATATATGTATTGTCGAGTTAATGTGGAAGCATGAAAAAAATTGAAAAAAATAAAAATAACACCACAATAAAACTACGTACACGAGTCCATATACTAAGTAAAGAAATGCTGAAGAAGCAACAACATTTAACCAAAAAAATAAATCCAATAGAATTAGAAAACGAGAAGAAAAAAAGAGTGAAAAAAAAAACACAACTTTCCGTTCGAAATAAACTTTACGTGTTGCTTGTGTGTGAAAAAATGAAGAGCATAAAGATGATGATGCATTTGAGAGATGATGAAACAATAATTTTGGTCTCACATCATGACATGGGTGGTCCCTCTAAACGAAGAACGACACTTCCCTGGAGTTGTGGCAGTTGTTGTGGGCTCCAAATGCAACAATCTCCTCCGGCGTCCAAGGCATCGGAAATAGGCTTAATGACAAGAATGCCCTCACCGGTGGTGGCGCAAGAAAAGGCGCCGAGAAAGGCCACAAGGGAAATGATGCCATAGACTTCCTGGTGGGGGCTCCACAACACGCTGAACCCCAACGCCACGATCTGCAACGGAAGAGCCACTAGCATTATCGATGCCAATATGTAAATCCTCACCCTAAGGCCTTTGTTGATGACAAGAGACAAAACCCTCCAACACGAGAACAAGAACCACGTGCAATAGGTTATACCAAAAGCTGCGAAGGCCACACTGGTAAGGAAGGGATAGGTGCAAAGCACAGTGTCGAAGCCGTATCCGTCATTGAAAATCATGGAGGTTTCCACAGGGACACGGTTCTCCAAAGGCGAGAAGAAAATGAGCAAGGCGTGGAGCGTGGCAATGGGGAGACAGATGAGGAGCACGAAGGTGATGGCCCAAGCATCGTTTGGGGTTTTCCTTTTTATAGAGGCATTGAGGAGGAACAAGAGGGTGACGAGGAAGGCGGGTTCGAAAAATCCTAGGGAAAGTACGATGTGGACTTTGCAGAGGTTGGCTTGTTGGGATATGGTAAAAGAAGGTAGAAAAGTGTAGATGTATTTTCGGCGGAAAAAAGGTAAGCGGAAAAGTTCAGTGATGGACCACAAGAATATGAAGAAGACAAGGAGGAAGCGCACGGTCCAAAGGGAGTTGAAGTTCTGTAAATGCGTGAGGGATTTTGATTTTAAACGGAGGTGGAAGATGAAGCTTATGGATAACACCGAGAGGATTATAAGGCCAGAGATGAATGTTACGGTCACAAGGTCGAAAATTGAGTTGAGAAGTGGCAGTGCATGCGTGAGCAACATGGATCGCTCTGTTTTTGTTTTATTTTCTTGTATGTATTATATATGTATGTGTGGTTACATATATATACATATATACCTACGTAAGTATCTATTTTTCCATGAATGGTTGTTTGGTTGATGTATATACGTGCGTTTGTTGTTTGTTTCCGTGTGTGTGTGTGTGTATATCACCCCACCAAATAATGTTGTTTTAGGTGGAAAGAAGGGTGCGAGAGGAGGTGGTGATGGGATTTGGGTGACGCTGGCTCTGGTGGCGGCGGCGGCACTGGAGGAGGAGAGAGGGTGAGGTTAAGCATGGGAGTTTGGAGATGGATGGTTTAGGGTAAAAAGGCATGTAGGTGTGGGGTGTAATTTTGGTGTTTTTGGTGTTGGTTTAGGTTGGAATGGGTGTTGTTCTCTCTCTCTCTCTCCCCACTCTTCCCAACCTGGGGAGGTAGAGAACAACTACAAAAGATTAAGGTTTTGAATCAGGAGGAAGGTTGCAGATAGAGAGAGGAAGAGCTAACCTTTTTTTTCTTTTTTGGGTACGAGGAGGAGAGGCTGGTTTTTTGCTGTAATGAAAAGGATCCTTTAATTTCGGTCGTTTCCGTTTCCATGGTTGGTTGTCATTTATGAACACCACCACCACCCTTACATATATACTTTCTCCTTTTTTGGTCTCACATGCACAAAAAATATATCTCCTTTTATAGATTTTTACACCTTTACTATATCATCTACTATCTATCTTCCTCATTTCGCTTCTATATCATCTATTTTCTCTTCTGCATTCTAAACACTATCACCACACTCTATTTTCAAATTTCCAATGCACAATTAATATCACATGACATGTAATACTTTCTTTTATGCATCAAAAAACTTCTTATGATTCTACCTCATATCACCAAAAGTGCGTTTCTAAATATATACAAAAAACAAATGTTTACATGCATGTTATCCAAACCGGTTTTAACAAAATAAGAGCATTGTTATAAATAGATATATAATTTTATTAATCTTATTTAGTTATCCATCATATTTTATGTTGTTTTCAAGATATTATTAATATACTATTATATAATATGGTTTGGAAGTAATTGTTTTATTTTTATAAAATTCTAAAAGTATTATATTTTTGTATCAAATATGATAATGTCTGCATATACAACGCATTTTAACATTTTCTTGTACTCAATTACACATTATAAATGCTTAGAATTTAAAAAACATAAAGTGTGTAGGAGTTGATACTTACAAATTACAAATGTCATGTTACAGATGAAACAATACTTCATATTTATGTTGGAATTTATGTCTACCCGATGATGTTTTGTGTTAGGTTTATCACGTTCAACACAAGAAAGTTAAGCTAGAATTTCAAAAGTATCACCGCATACAATTGGCTTATTTTCCTCTAATGTGATGAAAACCATTAAAAAACCAGACCACTCATAACATATTTGTAATGAATGGCTATTATTTTGGGTATTTGGTCACATAAAAATGGTGGTATTATCTTTAAAAGTGCAGTACTAGGTATGAAGAAAGTTTTTATATTGGCTCAAACTAAAACTAAAGTATGAGCTTGGATCACTAATAAATATCTATAAAAAAACATTCTCTTATTCTTACTACAATTACATGTTTTTTCTCAATCTAAAAATTTCAAGCACTTTTGGGGTGATTTATCACTTTTTGGTTCACCATGATATATCTTTTGTGCTTCCTGTATTGTGGTCACTGGTTAGAAGTGATATAATTTGCACACTCTAATATTTATATTTTTAGACTTCACTCACTCCTCTAGCCTTGGTTCGATTTATATCAAAAGTCCTTGGAATTAGCTCTTTGCATTATTTTTGTATGTCTTTCTGATTTCATCTTTTACAGGATAAATGATATATTATTAGGGGAAGATGTTTAAGTTTTGTATTCAAATCATAGTCATGAAGGGTGTGCTTCTTGCTTGGGTGTATATATCATTATAATCTTTGTTATATTCAGTCTGTGATGATTGTGAGATATTCTATATAGGTAATGGTGAAAGTCGTAACACTATTTTTTTTTTCCTTTTTGTATATGGGTTGAGGTAACTCAATTGCCTCCTATTAATATGTGTTTTTATTGATAAAAAAATAAAAAATAGTATGTGTGATGCTAATGGTAGTTAGAACATTCATGTTAATTTGGTGAATCATCACGAAGGAACAAATTGAGTCTTACAAGTAGAATGATTTGTAGAAGATGAACATACAATTTTGAATGTTGAGCAATACCTTATATGGTGCTTAATGTTGTTTGAGTTGTACATTTAGATTCTTTGGTGCAGCATACTCACAATGATGTACCAAACCAATGTAAGTTATGTCAAATACCTCTAGGTCTAAAGGCAATTGTACAAGAAGTTGTGAGGGAGAATTAACCATCCATGGTGTCCCTTTATAACATTGAACACGAGTGGTGGATGAAGCTCAAAATGTTGTTTCTCTATTGCTTGCATCCTATATAGAAGTTCATTTAGTGTGGGAGACATTGAATACATTTCTTGTATGGCCAAAACATTTTATCAAACACAACTTCAGCATGGACAAAAGTATTAAGAATGTTTATTTATTTTTATTTAATTAACTTTAATAATATTGCATTGACTTTTGTTTACTGTTTAGGATGTTGTGAAATAGATTGTAACTCTTGGTGATTCCAAAAGAGTTTTGAAAGGTTATTTTTAACCGTTATTAAAAATGTTGTGTTCGGTAGTGAATGCAAAACATTGTCAAGTGCAAAGAGTGATGGGAAAAAGACAAATGTCAAGTGAAAGTTGATCTGTCATGGGAGAAAACATACAAATTGGTTAAAGTTGTGCCTCAATTCCAAGGATATTTCTTGTTACCCAATGATTTATTTACTTAAAATATGTCATGTAAAGGATTAAGTTTCAAGGTACATGAGAGAGATGTTTTTCAACTAAATGATATAGATATTATGAGAAAGTATGAGATCTAAGAGAGAAATCTATGTACATATTTTCTATATATATATTTGTTGATAAAAAAAAACAATGTTATAAGATACGGAAGTCTTCTCTAAATTTTGTAGTTTGGTCTTTTTTTATTAACAACAAATTTGAATAATATATATAGATATAAACTGTTTTTATATAACTCAACCTAAAATTAAAATTGATATTCTATGGACCTCCTAGACTCATTTAGATTTTTACAAACATGCTTTGTAACTAACTTTTATTTAAGAAATATATATATATATATATATATATATATATATATATATATATATATATATATATATATATATATATATATATTCTTTAATATGATCATATTAAGGCTAAAGTTGCGTTTTGCGAGAGGGAGGGAGGGATGAGAGCATAATTGTGTCACCTTCACCCTCATAAAAAAATTATCTTTTTCTTTTTTTTTATCCCATTTTACATGCATTTTAGGTTTATGCATCTTTTTCTGTATTTTCTTTTCGTTCTCATCCCATTTTATTTCTCTAAAACTATTACTTGTAACTAAATATAAAAATTAAAATCAATAAATATTGTCCTTTAAATTTTGAAAATATTTATAACCTAAAATACATTAATATCTTATATTTCATCAAATTCCTAGATACCTCTAACTTCTTTTATCTCTCTCGTAGTTATTTAACTATTTTGGCTATAGTTATGCAACACCGACACTATATTTACATTTACCTCCCCCTATAAAAGAAACACATTATATCATACCTTTAAAAAAAAAACAAAAACATAAGTCTTAAAGAAAAAAGTCAAATGTTAACTTAAAAATCATTTAACATAAAAACTTGTGAGAATCCCTTTATTAAGAAAAAACCGTTTTTCCTTTAAACTCATGTTTCTCTCAAAACTTCCCTCTCTTTCCCAAATTCTTAATTCAGCTCTCATTTTTTGAAGATCAAACTTCACAAAAGTGATCTACACAACTAACTCTTCTAAGACCTTTCAATCAATTTCTATTTAAGGTAAGTTTGAATTTATGCTCTATTCTTTATAGCACAGACGATTTTCTATCACATGCAAACTTACTTTTGTTATTACATGTCACCTCTATTCATCTTTGGTGAAATTTTCTTTGGTTGAGACTCTATAATGTCATGTCTTGATTATCATTTAGGCTTTTTGTTGTGTAGATAGAGTGTTTCAACGTGTGAAACTGTTTAGGTAGAAAATAACAGTGTTAGGTCAAGACTATTAGGTAATGGAAGCTAATTCATGATAAAATTTTATGTTTTATTGTTGTAGATAAACTTTGCTAGGGATGGGCAAAAAATCCAATTTTCATGATCCAATCCAAATTTTCTCTAATCTAATCCATTTAATATTCATTTTATTAAAAATCCAATCCATTTAAAATCCATTTTATTGGATTTGGATTTCAATCTTATCTACATTTTATGGATTGGATATCTATTCTCTAAATCTAGATTTTCAAAATGGATAATTCAAAATATCCAATCCAAATTTTCAATTTATATTTTTGGTTAGGTTAGGATAAAGTTCGAGACAGACTAGCCCAAATTAAGCCGTATTTGATTGAGTCGGCGTGATCCTATACAAAATTTGGTTGAATGTTGTCGAATTCAGTCAAGTCGGTCTCGATCAAAATTTGGTCTGGCCGGTCTTGGACCAAATTTGGAAGTATTCAGTCGAGTTGACCCCTACCCAAATTTGACAATATTGGACTGAGTCGACCCAGACAAAATTTGACAATATTCGGCCGAGACGACCACGACCAAAATTTCGCCGAATTTAGCCTAGTTGGCTCCGATCAAAATTCGGTTGAATTCAATCGAGTTGGTCCCGATGTAGATTTGGTCGAGTCGGCCCTGACCCAAATTTGGCTATATTCAGCTAAGACGACCAAGGACGAAATTTGGCCGTATTCGAACGAGTCGATCGCGATCCAAATTTAGCTATATTCAACCGATTCGACTACGACCGAAACGACCAAATTCAGTTGAGTCGGCTACGGTCAAAATTCAATCGTGTTGGCCTCGACAAAAATTTGGCCGAGTTGGTCCAGGACCAAATTTGGTCGTATTCGCCAAAGTCGATCGCGACTGGAATTTAGTCGTATTCAGGTGAGTTGGTCCTGAATTCAGTCAAGTTTACCATGACCATAATTTGGTCGAGTCGGCCATAGCCCAAAATTAACCGTATTCAGTCGAGAAAGCCTAGGACGAAATTTGACTATATTCGGTTGAGTCGGTCGTGATCGAAAATTGTCCATATTCAGTCGACTTGGTCTCGACCGACGAATTTAGTGGAGTCAACCCTAACCGAAATTTCACCGATCAGGCTGTGTCCCAAATGTGGCCATATTTGGCCAAGTCTGCTCTGGCCAAAATTTGGTCGTATTAGGCAAAATTGGCCCTAGCCAAAATTTGACCGAATCCAATCAAGTCGATCCCTACTAAAATTTTGTTGAGTCGGCCTTCGCCTAAATTTGGTCATGTCGTCCTCGATCGAAATTCGTTCGAATTTGGCCGAGTCAACCCTAGCCAAAATTCCCGAGCCAAAATTTGGTCGAATACGACCTAGTCGAGCTCGATCAAAATTCAGCCGACCCCGACCGAAAGTTTGGCAAGTTCGTACCATGCTGAAATTTGACTTCGTTGGCCCCGACAAAAAATCTGCCAAGTTATATGGTATCGGTCCTATGGACACAAGTTTTAGAAAATTCATTTTAAATTTATTTTATAAAAAATGAATTTTGGATTTTGAACTTGATCCAAATATTTGGATATGAATTTGAACTTAATCCAAATATTTGGATTTGGATTTTAAAAAAACTCAATCTACTTTTTCTGAAAAATTGAATTTGGATCGAAAATTTAATCCAATGATTTGGATCCAAAATGGATGTGGATTGGATCATTAAAAATCTAATTCCATGATCACTCCTACTAATAACAAAGTGATGACTGGACATGACTTTGATGATGTTATGGTGAATTCATGGCTTTGGGTTGAAGGATTGAATATCTTTGATGTTATATTGTAATGTTTCTAAAATCCTTAAATTACTTGAATATGTTAGTACAATAAAACGAGATTAAAAGCAGCGGATGAATTTGTTAGGGACATGGTAAATTATTGGACCTTGTGGTGTGTAAAGAATAGAAATGGGAGAATGCACTGAATGATGCATTATTGAATATGGCGTGGTGTTTGCATTCTTAGTGTTGAGGTTGACCATATATCCTAATTTAGGATGAGTCCAAGTGTATTAAAGAGGGATTGTGATGTGAGACTATCCTGACTCAACTAGTATCTAACTCACATAGAGGATGATAGGTGAAAGTCAAAGGAGGATTCACAGGACAAACATTATTTTTTTTATCAGCCAAGAATAAATAAATAGATATAGAACACTTATGGGTACTCTAACCCAAAATGCACATGTTAGACCTTTACATAAGATGTGCAAAGATCCAAAAAGAGAAGCTTCTTAAAACAAAAGCTTCATACATGAGCAAGTTCAATATATAGGTTTGGTTCAACAAATAAACCCACATGGCAGATGATATATGAAAGAGGATTACACCAATTGAGCTAGTGAACTTAACTCGTAAATACTGGATGAGATATATGATGTTCCACTTGAGTTATTATTGTAGAGAGTGAGAAGAGGAGGGTCAATTTGATGGGTGCAGGATCTCATGAATCCATTCAATAGAGTTGTCTTCCGAAAGTAAGAGTCTATACATTTCTTCCCAGTTTGATGCTTAGACTTTAGTTAATTGACTTTCTATTATATTATATCATATATATATATATATATATATATATATATATATATATATATATATATATATATATATATATATATATATATATTATTTATTTTT
>Ga0214545_1008968_pt1 | contig 15539 bp, 12 predicted proteins | sample CNSS4metaG_FD_160064 | JGI IMG/M metagenome (GOLD analysis project Ga0214545, IMG submission 160064) | Root nodule microbial communities from cowpea collected in UCLA plant growth center, Los Angeles, California, USA - CNSS4 | ecosystem: Host-associated > Plants > Roots > Nodule | place: USA... | reverse complement strand
AAATATCTATTATAATAAAAAAAATTATAATATTCATATAAAGATAAATTTAGTCTCAATTTGGAAAAGATGAAATTAATCTAGTTTAAAAAGAAATTATGACTAAATTGAAATAAAATAACAAATACAAGGACAAAATCAAGATTTTTTTCATAAATAATTGACACGTGACAAAATTATAATTTAACACCTGGCAATTTTTTTTAAATTAAAAAAAACTATAAGCTGACACGTGTCAACTATTTTTTTAAGATAAAAAAGTAAAAAAAAAATTAAAATAAAAAAAATAAAAAAAATTATGAACTAACACGTGACACATAATTAACGTCGAACGAAAAAAACCTAATTGGAACAAATTTTAAAAAAATAGGATCCAATTGAAATAATTTATTGAATAAAGATAATTAACTATTTTCTTTTTCCTAAACAAAATTATAATTTATTAAAAAAGGTTTTAACTCATTAAATATTATTTTTTTACTAATAAAAATTATTACACCCGTACTTTTATAACTAATTTTATAGAAGAATACTAATACTAAAGTAATTCTTTTTTGGTCTTTTATTTTTGGAAGCCTGAAGCAAATAATTTACATTCTTCGATTTTGAATCAGTCATCATCAAAATCTTTAGAAATATTCCAAGTAAAACTTCATTTTATATCTAACAAGTACTATATCTATTTTCTAGTAAAATACCAAATATTAAACTAGCAATATTTTCCAAATTATTGTTCATATATAAAGTATTCCTTTGCTTCTCCAAACAACTTCTATATAAACTAATATAAGATACATAGTTGATTCTAATTTCTCTAGCATGAAAATTAATAGTTTTGAAGTGTTATAGAATAAGAACAGAGATTTGTCCATTGAATTAACTATTCTTAACACTTCATAGGATGCCTTTATATCTTTCAAAACTTCGCTTCTTCATATTTATATGAACCTGAAAATTATATACCTTGAAATCCTTCTACGAAATGATATGTCTCATTTATCATCCCAACCTTTTTTCACTTTTATGTTCTTAGCATGTTTTCTTATATCACCTTATGAAGAAATTTTATTTTTGTTTTAAGCACATAAAAACATGTTCTTTGAACTTGAAAAACAACATGGTTTGAACTTTAGAAACAAGATAATGCTCAAAATATTATATTTAATATCGTTAGTTAAAAATATTAAATCAAATATTCTTTTTTTTTTAGAAAAATAATAGTTAATGGTAATAAATAATAAAATATAAAACCATACATAATAAATAATAAAAAGATTTATCAAGATATTTTTATTATTTTTTTTTCATTATAGTTTGAGTTTCTCACAAATTATTCTCAGCTTTCATTTTTATTTGTTTTCGTTTTCTTTTGTATCTGAAAAGAAAAAAATATTTTATTTTTGCTCTTATTTCTCCTTTGTTCTCTTCCATTCTCAAGGAAGTAAAGAAGAAGGAGGTAATTCTTTCGTCTCACTTAATGGTGAAATATTAGTTTAATAATTTATTTAGTGAATCTCTTTTATATTGTTTTTTTATTTTATGAACATAGAAGAAAAAGTATTGTACTATGTGTTTTTTATAATCAGATTTTAATTGTGGTTCCATTATATGTCTATTTTCTTTTATTTCTCAAGAGAAAAAGATTTATTATTTTTGCTCTCATATCTTAGTTGTTCTCTTCTATTCTTGAAGAATTAAAGAAGAAAATAATTATCTTTTGTCTCACTTGATAGTGAAATATTAGTTTAATAATTTATTAAATGAGTCTATTGTATATTAATTTTTTATTTTATGAACATAGAATAAAATGGATTGTACTATGTGTTTTTTATAATTGGATTTTAAGTGTGGTTTGATTATCATCGATTTTTCTTTTAGATTTTAAGTGTGGTTTGATTCCCCGTTAATGATGTAGCTTATTGTTATACTAAGTTATATATATTCATTTTTACAGTATTAATGTCAATAATTAAATGTATAAATTTTGGATGTATTATTTTGGTTCTCCCAACAATGTTGGTCAAGATCCGCCACTGTGTATACTTAGGAACAAAGAATCCAACTAGCTATTTGTATAAGACTTTATATATGTTTATGTTTAACTATTTGTTAAAATTAATAAAATAATTATTTTAATTTAAAAAACATTAAAAGATAAAATTAGAGAGAAAATATAAAAAAATGAACCCTCCTTTTATACAAGTATAAATATCTATTTATTGATTTTTTTACATAAAAATAATGTTTTTAAAATTTAAAGTACCGTAAAATATTATATAATTAACATATAAATAAATATTCTAATTTTTTTAATAATTTAAAAAGTATGTGAAGCATCCACTTCCACACACAATGACAGATCTTGATCAATAATTTTAGAGAAGTCAAATTAATATACTCAAAATTTATAAAGTTGTTTTTTTTATATGAATATCATTTTAAATACACTCTCCCATTCTCCTGTATAATGTTCCAAAAAGTTAATATAAAACGACCACCTATAATTTTTTAATCTTAAGAAAATGACTCCTCTAATTGGACTATTTGTATGATGTTTTAGTTTATGTATAGAATTTAAATTTGTTTTTATTTTCACCTTCCTAGATAGTTTTCCTTTTATTACTTTTAAAAAAATAAATAGATACTCTTTTATTCTTTATCAATCAACCAACATATTCTTTTTGTAAGTTTGAAATTCAAAAATAGTTTATCATAATTTAATAAAAAATTCAAAGATATACCTAATAAAAGAGAACTATGATAATCCAGTTACAATTGAAAATTGGTTATTAAAAAATACATAGTACATTATTTTATTTTCTATATTAATAAAAAGTGAACATACAAAGACTCATGAGATAAAAATAATAATGTTAACTATAAACTAATATTTCACTAGCAAGTGAAACAAAAAAGAGTTTTTTTTTTCTTCAAAAATTGAAGAGAACATATGAAATGAAAACAAAAATATTGAGTTTGTCTTTAACCTTTTTTTTTCTTAAATAAAAAAGAAAATAGGTGAAATTGAGAGATGTGTATAATATATGAAAAACTCAAGAGACAATGTAAAAAAAAGTATCTTAATAGATACTTTTATTTTTTTATTATATTTGATTTTATATTTTAATATTTATTAACATTAAATGTTGTGTTTCACTAAAAAAATGTTTAATTATGTTTTTAATTATATTTTAAGTCCCTACTAAATTTGGAAACTTTTAATTGAATCGTGATAAATTGTTGTGATTTATTGAGTGACATAATTATTATATTGTCATGTCCCTTGATCCACATGTCATCTTATTATTTTAAAATTTTGTAATTCTATAATATAATTTATAATTTTACAACAGTATGATTTTATATTTTATAATTTAATAATTTTTATATTTTAATTTAAAATTATATAATTATGATATGGTAAGATAATAATAATGTTAACCCCTTAACAGTCACATCTCCTCATTAATAACCAAAGTTAACTATAGAGTCTCAAAAGAAAAAATAGAATTGATCGAGTGCTCAATAGATCATCCCATTAACTAAAGAAAGTTAATATTGGACACTCAATTACAAAAATTAAATTTAATGAAATTAAATTTAGTGAGTACTTAATGGAGCACAAAAATTTTATCAAGAACTCAACTAAAAAATTTCCAAATTTATCAATGACTTAAAACATATTTAAACATAAAAAAAAAATAAAAATACGTAATTTAATTTTCATTAATTTTTAATATATATACATGTATTTTAAATTTTTGAATAAATATTAAAAATTCAATATATAAATTTAAAAAAAAATTACCTTGGAGTGTAATAATTCAACAAAAATTACCTCCCAAGTTGAAGGATCCAGAAAACTTTGTGGTTCCGTGTGAGATTGGAAATATAATGGTGAGTAAGGCATTGTGTGATCTTAGAGCAAGCATCAATCTGATGCCTTTATCCATTTTTAAAAGGTTGGGTATTGGAGAAGTGAAGCCTACTATGATAACTCTCCAATTGGCAGACCGTTCAGTGACTTATCCATATGGAATAGTGGAGGACGTCTTAGTAAAGGTTGATAAATTTATCTTTCCAGCTGATTTTGTGGTCTTTGACATGAAAGAAGATACTAAAGTTCCAATTATATTGGGAAGACCATTCTTAGCCACGGGAAGAGCATTGATAGATGTACAACAAGGCAAGTTAATGTTAAGAGTGATTGATGATAAAGTCACATTTTCCACAACTGAAGCAATGAAACACAAGGTGGAAAAGGAGGATTGTTTTCGAGCTGAAACTATTGAGTCTCTGGTGTTTAAAGAAATGGATAATCATGGGAGGAAGAGTCCATTAGAGCTCACTTTGTTGTCAGGTATGCAAGCGGAGGAGTTACTTGCAGAAGTGAGTGATGAAGAGGTGGTTCAATGTGCACATCAATTAGAAGTTCTTAACCCTTTATTCAATTCTACCAGAAAAGTAGAAGATCTCAACAGGAGTGAAGGTGGAGTAAACGAGACATCCAAGGTAGAATTAAAACCACTTCCTTCTCACCTTAAATACAGTTTCTTAGATGAGACAATGCTCAATACTGTCATTATAAGCAATGAACTTATCATTGTTGAGGAAGAAGAGCTTGTAAAGGTGTTGAGGAAGTACAAATCTGCTATAGGTTGGCAAATTGATGATTTACAAGGTATTAGTCCTACGGTGTGCATGCACAAAATTTATTTGGAAAAGAACTTCAAACCTATCCCTCAACGACAAAGAAGGCTCAATCCCATAATGAAGGACGTGGTGAGGAAAGAAGTGATCAGGCTATTAGACGCATACATTATTTATCCAATTTCTAATAGTGAGTGGGTGAGCCCGGTTCATGTGGTGTCTAAGAAAGCTGGGATGACATTTGTGAAAAATTAAAAGAATGAACTCATTCCCACAAGAAAGGTGACAGGGTGGTGCATGTGCATTGACTACAGAAAAATTAATCAAGCCACAAGGAATGACCATTTTCCCCTCCCGTTTATAGATCAAATGCTTGAGAAATTGGTTGGACATGAATACTGCTATTTTCTAGATGGTTATTCTGGTTACAACCAAATAGTCGTAGCTCCTGAAGATGAAGAGAAGACAACGTTTACATGGCCTTATGGAGTCTTTGGATACAGGAGGATGCCCTTCGGTCTCTACAATGCACCTGCAACATTTCAAAGGTGTATGCATTCCATTTTCTCTGATTTGGTTGAAAATTGCATTAAAAAATTTTCATGGATGATTTTTCTGTATTTGGCTCTTCATTTGATTCTTGCCTATCTAATTTGACCTTGGTTTGAAAAGATGTCAAGAAACTAATTTAGTGCTAAATTGGGAAAAATGTCAATTTATGGTAAATGAGGATATTGTTCTTGGTCATCAAATTTCTACTATAGGCATTGAGATTGATAAAGCAAAGGTGGAAATAATTGAACAATTACCTCCTCCATTGAATGTAAAAGGGGTAAGGAGTTTTTTAGGACATGAAGGTTTTTATAGACGGTTCATTAAAGATTTTTCTAAAATTGCAAAGCCTATGACAAACCTTCTTGAAAAAGAAGCCCCTTTTGTGTTTGATGATGCATGTTTGAAAGCGTTCATAACTTTAAAGAAACAACATGTCTCTGCTCCTATAATTACAACACCTATCTGGTCTTTACCATTTCAACTTATGTGTGATGCTAGTGATTATGTTGTGGGTGTTGTATTAAGATAGAGAAAAGACAAAGTGTTTCATGTTATTTATTATGCCAGTCGTGTATTGATTGAGGCTCAAAAGAATTATGCCACGATTGAGAAAGAATTACTTGCTATAGTGTTTGCTTTTGATAAATTTAGATCCTATCTTGTGGGATCTAAAGTTATTGTTTACACTAATCATGCTGCTTTGAGGTATTTGTTTGCTAAGCAGGATGCCAAGCCACGATTAATCCGTTGGATTCTTTTGTTACAAGAGTTTGACTTGGAAATTTGAGATAAGCAAGGGAAGCATAATTTAATAGCTAACCACCTTTCAAGACTGAAGATTGGTGAGGATGATGCTCGAGAAATACAACCTATTTCAGAGGAGTTTCCATATGAGAAGTTACTAGTCATTACTTCTTTGCCATGGTTTGCAGACTTTGCCAATTTCAAAGCGGCTGGTATAATTTCTTATGACTTGACTTTTCAGCAGAGAAAGAAGTTCTTGCATGATGTTAAAAGTTATTTCTGGGATGATCCTCTGTTGTTTAGAAGATGTGGTGATATATCATTAGGCAATGTGTTCTTGAGAATGAGTTTGAGAGTATCCTTTGGCATTGTCATGGATCTGATTATGGGGGGCATTTAGTGTTGAGAGAATAACTTCTAAAGTTTTACAAAGTGGCTTCTATTGGCCTACTCTCTTTAAAGATGCTCGTGGTTTTATTGAGAAGTGTGACAAATGTCAAAGGGTAGGAAATATTTCAAAGAGAAATGAGATGCCTCTAAACAACATTCTGGAAGTGGAAATTTTTTATGTGTGGGGTATTGATTTTATGGGGCCATTTTCGTCTTCTTTTTCAAACCAATACATTTTGGTTACAGAGGATTAAGTGTCAAAGTGGGTGAAGGCTAGGGCATTACCATCGAATGATACTAAAGTGGTAATTTCTTTCATTAAGAAACACATATTTTCTAGATTTGGGGTGCCTAGAGCAATCATTAGTGATGAAGGTTCACATTTCCATAACAAGAAATTTGCAGCACTTTTGGGGAAATATGTTTTTAACCACAAGATCGCCACCCCTTACCATCCACAAACCAGTGGGCAAGTGGAAATTTCCAATAGGGAGTTGAAGAGAATTTTAGAGAAAGTTGTGAGCTCATTCAAGAAAGATTGGTCTAGGAAACTAGATGATGTACTTTGGGCTTACCATATAGCTTTTAAAACTCCTATTGGAATGTCTCCATATCATCTGGTGTATGGGAAATCATGTCATTTACTTGTGGAATTAGAGTACTAAGCATTTTGGGCTATTAAATTCTTGAATTTCGATTTGAAGAGTGTAGGTGAGAAGCGATTATTGCAATTGGATGAGTTGGATGAATTTAGACTTCAAGCCTATGAGAATGCTAGCATTTAAAAGGAAAGAACAAAAAAATGGCATGATAAAACAATTGTGCATAAAGAGCTTGCACCAGGACAACATGTGTTATTATACAATACTAGGCTCAAATTGTTTCCTGGTAAGTTAAAGTCAAGGTGGTCTGGCCCGTTTGTTGTGAGACAAGTATTTCCCTTTGGTACAATTGAAATTTCGGACCTCAATTCAAAAAGAAGTTTTAGAGTAAATGGTCAAAGATTGAAGGTGTATGTCAGTGATGTTTTTGAGAAGAATGTAACCACTACTGCATTAACATCACCACAACTAGGTATTGAATGAGTATTCTTCTGTTTAGAAACAAACGAAAAAAAAGGGACAGGAGAAGGGGATTACAGCCTGTGAGAGGGGTGATTAATGCGTCGTTCTAACCTCCTCCTTTCGATCAGGAAACCACCCTGCTCTGCTAAAGCGTTTACGCTTGTCACTGTGAGTTCATCTCCGTCTTCGTCACCTGGATCCACTCCAGAAGAATCTCGAGCCTCTCTAGAATCTCGCGCCTCACCAGAACTTCGAGTATCTCCAGAATCTCGAACCTCTCCCGAACCTCGACCATCTCTTGCACCAAGTCGTGCGACTTCTGCATATTCTCAAACGGTGAGAAGGTCTGCCAGCACAAGAAAACGGAGGCATTCTTCTTCTACGAACAATGACCATGGAATTATCTTCCAAAATGAAGAACAAAATATGAGGTATGCTTCTCTTATCAAGCGACTGATTATCCCTACTCGGTATATTGATGAAAATTCTTTGAATACATTGGGGATGTTAAACGACATGATTGCAATGCTGAAAAAAATTGGTTGGACCACTTTTACCAATTTGAAAAACCCTGCTTATGAGAGGATTACTCTTGAATTCCTCAGTTCTATGAGCGCATAAATTTTGCATGGAAGGAATTGCGAATAGGGGTTGATTAAGTTCTGATTGCATAACACTAATTATACTCTTGATTGGCTTAGTTGAATGCTATTTTTGGGTTTCCTAGCGGTGGTGAGAGGAGGTATCCTCGTATTTTTAATGAACATGCCTTTTGGTGCCATTTATCTACTGCTAGTCAGTTTGTTTCATCAGATTCCAAAGAATCCTATATTCATCACCCTTGTTTTTGTTATGCTCATCGCTTGTTAGCTCACACATTGTTTGCACGGGGTGATAGCACTGCTGCTGTAAGGAAATCTGAGTTGTTATTTATGTGGAGTATGGTCAATGATTTTCACTTAGACTCAGGTGCATGGTTGGCTTGTCAACTCACAAAGGTTGGAAAAGCCTCTTCAGGAAACATCACAATTGGTGGGCTGATCACGACTATTGCTCTCCATTTCAACATTCCCTTGGAGGATGATAAGCCAATTTTGGGGACATCTCGTATTGATCTTGATATGTTTGTCAACAATGACATGTTGGTTAATCGAGATGGTCAATATTGTTTGGTAATGAATTCTATAGAAGGCATGGCACCTCAACCTCTCCCTAGTCTTGCCTTTACTACAATGTATGGTAGAGACATCTGGACGTTCTCGGCGTCTAATGCACACCATTCCTCTCCTCCTCCACTTTTTCCACCCTCTCGGGTGCCATCAAGCACTGTAGAGTCTCATGTTGAGGCATTTACTCGTATCCATCAGTCCCTTGCTGAGCTCCACTTGCAACAACAACGCCATTACAATGAGTTCCAGCAATTCAGGGATAGTCAACTTCTCCATCAGCAACATGTGGAGCAATTGCTCCATGACACTATGGCTTTGCTCCGTCCCCACCATTAATATTTTTGTGAGTCTCTCCCTTCCTTTCTTAGTTGTTTTGCTTATGTTGAGGACAACTTAAACATCTAAGCTTGGGAGGGTCAATTGCATGTTAGTTGTTGCATTTCTTTTTGTTGTTGCATTTGCATACCATACATATCAATCTAACTCAAGTCTAAGTTGATTCAATTATAATTTGGGAAGCACATTATATAATTGTTGGAGAACTCACACACTACACAAGAGGAGGTCTTGACACTTGACATGTAAGGAAGATAACTTTTGAGTGATAGATTTAAAGAGGTTCTTTTTAGGTTTCTAAGGTGACACTCACTGCATTTGGTTACTGGAGAAATGTCTGCCAATTTCACAACATAAAAAAAAAGAAAAAAAGGAGAGTATAATTAATAAATAATAATAAGTGAAATGGACATCCCTTTGAGACTGTTAGTTACTGGGAAAAGAGACACTCCTTTGAGATTGGGTGTGGTAAGTGCAAAGCATTTGAGTGGAGGATCCATGCTTAGTTAGCATGTAAGTGTTGTCTAGGCTAGAAACCTAAGAAGATATCCTGTTGCAGAGAACTTTAAAAACACATCAAAGATTCTCCTCCTTAGTGTCTGGTGTCTTTACTCATTGATTGAATTGCACTAAGCGACCTAACATATGTGGAATGTGTGTATCTGAAATATTTTTGGATCAATTTAGATTTGAGATTAGATACCAACTCATCATTATGTTTGCATTTGTTATGTTGTTTCATTACATTTTCTTGGCTTGAGGATACACAAAAGTCTAAGCTTGGGAGAATTTGATGAGTATATAATCTATTGTATTGTTAATTTGTGATGTTCATGGTATGTGCTGGTTTGGTTGTGTTACACCCCTATGCTCTTTTTGCTAATGTCCAAAGGGGGAGAAAGCTATTTTTTTCTGTATTGCAGAACACATAATGCTGCTATGTTACAGGACATATTTTGGCCACCACAAAAAAGGGGGAGATTGTTGAAAGGGGGAGCTACTTCAACTCATATGTAGATGGTTTTGATGATGTCCAAGTCCATACATCATGTGAATTACTAGTTTAAAATTAGTCCTGTTTTGTTAGATTGTGCATTAGGGTGTTAGAGCAAAAATATCATATGTAAAACAAGCTTGTATTGAGTTGTATTAACCATCAAACTCTTGCTTGTGCATTCATGAATTGATTAGCTATTTAACTAATGGATTAACTGAGGGTACTGCACTAAGGCAGTTAAAACACACTCGCGATAATCCATTAGGTAAATTCCTAATCCATTAATGACTGCAGTGAACTCTGTATAAAACCAGTTTCTGAAATCAATTTTAAGAGTGGAGAAAAATTACAAATTTCCTGAGAGACTTTCTGAGAAACTGCCTTCTAAAATTTACAGAGTTCCTAAGCATTATTGAGAGATCATTGAAGTAAAGATTCAAAAAGGTTGATGGTGGATTCAATCTTGATGGGCCAAGCTTGGATTTAGGAGCCAAGTATCAAATCTGCACTACTACTAGGTGTACTCGTTTCTTGATTCTTTCTTGTTGTATTTCTGTTCATATTTGAATTCACTGTGTAAAGTGAAGGGCTAGATGCAATTGTGTGGATGCATTGCATCTAGGGATAGTTCTTGATTTGTAGATCAAACTCCTAATCTTTAGGGTCTTGAATTATATAGATGTTCTTGTAATTCTTGGATCTCTTTTGAGTTAGTGGAATCCTCCTAAGTGGGTTTACTTAGGAGAAGACTGGACGAAGATTCATTTTGAATCGAACCAGTATAAATTGTTGTGGTCTTGGTTTCTTTCTTCTTTTACATCATTCTTAATTGCTTTACACAGTCCATTAACACAGAACTGTAAAATTGGGTAATTGGGTCATAAGGGTTAAAGAAACCTTCAAGATTCAATTTAACTAAGTGAAAGACTCAATAACCAGTTCAGATCCCCTTCTTGGTTAAGATTATTAGACAAATCTGTTTTAACAATTAGCACCAGAGCTGGTTAATCGCACGATAATCGATTAGAAAGATCCTGATATGTCTAATACATCTCAAACTTTGCTAAAGGGGCATCCATCAACAAGCCACCTCTGTTTGCTGGTGAAAACTACCCTTTTTAGAAAATTGGAATGAAATTTTTTCTTGAATCAATGGACAAAGGGGTTTGGGATGCTGTAGTTAATGGACCTTTTCAACCCATTAAAGTTGTGGAAGGCATAACTATTCTTAAAGAGTTCTCACAGTGGACTCTTGATGAAAATAACAGGGCATACTATGATGTTAGAGCCAAAAATATTATGTCATCTGGACTAACTTTGGATGAATTTTACAGGGTATTTGTGTGTGAATCAGCCAAAGAGATGTGGGATGTTTTGGAGGTCACTCATGAGGGCACAGATGAGGTAAAAAGAGCAAGGAAGAATACTCTCATTCAGGAGTATGAAATGTTCAGAATGAAGGCTGGAGAAAGCATATGTGATGTACAGAAGAGATTTACACACATAGTAAATCACCTCTTAGCTCTTGGCAATATCTTTGACAAAGAAGAACTAAATATCAAAATCATGAAGAGCTTAAACAGGACATGGCATCCCAGAGTCACTGCAATTTCAGAATCCAAAGACCTCACTAGCATGAACATAGCTACACTCTTTGCGAAGCTAAGAGAACACGAACTAGAGCTTGGAAGACTCAAGGAAGAAGAGGATGGAGAAAAGAGGCACACAATAGCCTTGAAGAGTGCTATAAAATCTACAGAAAAATTGAAGAAAGCATAAACTGCAAATGACTCTAATGATGATTACAACTATGACAGCGAAGCCTTGAGACTAATGGTAAAGGGGTTATCAAAATTTTTGAAATACAAGAACAAAACTAACAGTAATTCTGCAGAAATTAAAAGATCCTCTAGGAAGCAAGAAAAATATGTACCTAACCTGCTATGAGTGTGGAAAATGGGACACATCAAACCTGAATGCCCTGTCCTCAAGCTGAAGCAAAAACTAGAAGAGAAAGGTGAGGCAGACAAGCACAAGAAGAAAAGGAAAGCTTACAATAGTGACTCCAGCTCATCCAGTGAATTTGATGGAAGCATTGAGGAAGAAACTAACCTCTGTCTTATGACTGGAACAAGCTCTTCTAAGAGCAGTGTGAGTAGTTTCAACTCCAATGATGATGAAAATAACTACTATGAATTACTTGATGCTTTTAATGAATTGCATAAGGAAACCACAAAATTGCAAAAGTCAAATAATAAGCGTAGAGGAGAAATTAAATGGCTTGAAGGTAAAGTAAAACAACTAGAAGAGGAAAATGAAAATCTGATAACAAGTCTTGAAAAACTAGAAAAATCAAAGAAACCCTCTAGGTCCAAAGATGGCACAAGATCTCCCCAATGTGAAAAATGCCTAGGACAAATAGAAAAGATAGATTACCTAATGAAAACTCTCTCAAAATTCACTTTGGGAAGATCAAACCTTGATGCAGTGTTAGGATTTCAAAGGAGTGTGCTTAATAAAGAGGGAATAGGTTATAGTGGCAAATCTAATCCATTAGGCACCAGAAATTTTCTAAATATGAGTAAACCAACATCTGTCATTTGCTCCTACTGTTCTGAACTTGGTCATGCATCAAATTCCTGCTATTTCAAAAATTGTGGGGTTCCTAAAGGAGAGTCCAAGTGGGTACCTAAAGGAACACCTCAAACCACTAACATGAAAGGACCCAAGTTCAATTGGGTACTTGCATCTTCTCTTTAATCTTTGTTTCAGTTGTGTCTTGATGCAAGGAAAACAATGTAGCTTTTATATAATTGATGCTCAAGACACATGAAAGGAGATGTGAAGAACTTCTACATAGTATCTTACAAAGCCAATTAATGGTCATGTTACAAGAGGTGATAATAATAAAGGTAAAATTTTAGGCATTGCCAAGGTGAAAAGTTCCTCTTCTATTGGATCAAGTAAAATGTGCATTTTTCATATTTCTCCATAAATTAATCCATTAGGTAATTCTCTAATCGATTATTGTTTTCCTGTTATGGCTCATTTGCTTCTGAACACTACATAATTCATTAGATTAGTCATCTACTAGTACTGAAATTCTTAATTGCCTGTATGCACTCTGATATTCCTGTTGTTGGACTTGTTTATACATCCTAATGATCTTGGTTTCTATTTGCTCTTGGTTGATACTTCTGTTTGTTGCTTTTATCTGCTGCATGTATATACTTCCATAAATTTCTACACTACTGATTTAAACTGATATTGCAATACTTAATTGCTGATTTGATTTATGGTTGTATGCACTCTGATGTTAACATGTGCTCCTGATTTCACCTGCTACGTTGTTAGTACTGTCATATTTTGTATTGTTAATTTGTGATGTTCATGGTATGTGCTGGTTTGGTTGTGTTACACCCCTATGCTCTTTTTGCTAATGTCCAAAGGGGGAGAAAGCTATTTTTTTCTGTATTGCAGAACACATAATGCTGCTATGTTACAGGACATATTTTGGCCACCACAAAAAAGGGGGAGATTGTTGAAAGGGGGAGCTACTTCAACTCATATGTAGATGGTTTTGATGATGTCCAAGTCCATACATCATGTGAATTACTAGTTTAAAATTAGTCCTGTTTTGTTAGATTGTGCATTAGGGTGTTAGAGCAAAAATATCATATGTAAAACAAGCTTGTATTGAGTTGTATTAACCATCAAACTCTTGCTTGTGCATTCATGAATTGATTAGCTATTTAACTAATGGATTAACTGAGGGTACTGCACTAAGGCAGTTAAAACACACTCGCGATAATCCATTAGGTAAATTCCTAATCCATTAATGACTGCAGTGAACTCTGTATAAAACCAGTTTCTGAAATCAATTTTAAGAGTGGAGAAAAATTACAAATTTCCTGAGAGACTTTCTGAGAAACTGCCTTCTAAAATTTACAGAGTTCCTAAGCATTATTGAGAGATCATTGAAGTAAAGATTCAAAAAGGTTGATGGTGGATTCAATCTTGATGGGCCAAGCTTGGATTTAGGAGCCAAGTATCAAATCTGCACTACTACTAGGTGTACTCGTTTCTTGATTCTTTCTTGTTGTATTTCTGTTCATATTTGAATTCACTGTGTAAAGTGAAGGGCTAGATGCAATTGTGTGGATGCATTGCATCTAGGGATAGTTCTTGATTTGTAGATCAAACTCCTAATCTTTAGGGTCTTGAATTATATAGATGTTCTTGTAATTCTTGGATCTCTTTTGAGTTAGTGGAATCCTCCTAAGTGGGTTTACTTAGGAGAAGACTGGACGAAGATTCATTTTGAATCGAACCAGTATAAATTGTTGTGGTCTTGGTTTCTTTCTTCTTTTACATCATTCTTAATTGCTTTACACAGTCCATTAACACAGAACTGTAAAATTGGGTAATTGGGTCATAAGGGTTAAAGAAACCTTCAAGATTCAATTTAACTAAGTGAAAGACTCAATAACCAGTTCAGATCCCCTTCTTGGTTAAGATTATTAGACAAATCTGTTTTAACAATTAGCACCAGAGCTGGTTAATCGCACGATAATCGATTAGAAAGATCCTGATATGTCTAATACATCTCAAACTTTGCTAAAGGGGCATCCATCAACAAGCCACCTCTGTTTGCTGGTGAAAACTACCCTTTTTAGAAAATTGGAATGAAATTTTTTCTTGAATCAATGGACAAAGGGGTTTGGGATGCTGTAGTTAATGGACCTTTTCAACCCATTAAAGTTGTGGAAGGCATAACTATTCTTAAAGAGTTCTCACAGTGGACTCTTGATGAAAATAACAGGGCATACTATGATGTTAGAGCCAAAAATATTATGTCATCTGGACTAACTTTGGATGAATTTTACAGGGTATTTGTGTGTGAATCAGCCAAAGAGATGTGGGATGTTTTGGAGGTCACTCATGAGGGCACAGATGAGGTAAAAAGAGCAAGGAAGAATACTCTCATTCAGGAGTATGAAATGTTCAGAATGAAGGCTGGAGAAAGCATATGTGATGTACAGAAGAGATTTACACACATAGTAAATCACCTCTTAGCTCTTGGCAATATCTTTGACAAAGAAGAACTAAATATCAAAATCATGAAGAGCTTAAACAGGACATGGCATCCCAGAGTCACTGCAATTTCAGAATCCAAAGACCTCACTAGCATGAACATAGCTACACTCTTTGCGAAGCTAAGAGAACACGAACTAGAGCTTGGAAGACTCAAGGAAGAAGAGGATGGAGAAAAGAGGCACACAATAGCCTTGAAGAGTGCTATAAAATCTACAGAAAAATTGAAGAAAGCATAAACTGCAAATGACTCTAATGATGATTACAACTATGACAGCGAAGCCTTGAGACTAATGGTAAAGGGGTTATCAAAATTTTTGAAATACAAGAACAAAACTAACAGTAATTCTGCAGAAATTAAAAGATCCTCTAGGAAGCAAGAAAAATATGTACCTAACCTGCTATGAGTGTGGAAAATGGGACACATCAAACCTGAATGCCCTGTCCTCAAGCTGAAGCAAAAACTAGAAGAGAAAGGTGAGGCAGACAAGCACAAGAAGAAAAGGAAAGCTTACAATAGTGACTCCAGCTCATCCAGTG
>Ga0214545_1008967_pt1 | contig 15541 bp, 16 predicted proteins | sample CNSS4metaG_FD_160064 | JGI IMG/M metagenome (GOLD analysis project Ga0214545, IMG submission 160064) | Root nodule microbial communities from cowpea collected in UCLA plant growth center, Los Angeles, California, USA - CNSS4 | ecosystem: Host-associated > Plants > Roots > Nodule | place: USA... | reverse complement strand
TGGTAATGTCTCCTGTGTGACGCTGCGGGCTGCGCGGGAGCGCCCTTTGGGTGAGCGCTCCTGCTCGCCCGCAGCTCCATTCCCTGCCAGTCAAACCTTGCCGTCAGATTAAGTCGAAACTTCTACATTTCAGCAGCCGTCGTGCCGCCGAAACTTCCGCCTCGCGCTGCTCCTTCTCGTCGAGGTCTTCGAAATCGTTTGCCTCTCGAATCGCTTTCTCCAGCCTCTCCATCGCCTCGTCGGCGTCGGTATATTCCTTGCTATTGTGATTCAGCAAAACGACCCGGTCGGATGCAGGCACTCTCTGGGCCTCTTCGGCCTCGTCCCGCTCTAGCCGCGCGACGTCCTTTTCGAGGAAGCGGCGTAGCTCGCGTGCCATCGGTTCGAACACTTGCTCCACGAAAGCACGCGCATTGTCATTGACGTTCCTGCTCACGCGCAGGAAGTGAAATCCATACAGTCCGATATCCTGCTTCCCATCTGCAAATCTCCGGAAAAGAAGAAGGCGCATTCCGAGTGACTTCTCGTCGTGATCGCCCCAGTCCAGCGTCCGGGTATGGCTGCTCATTGCCATTTCGGTGAAGCGGTCAATATCGAGGCCGTGCTCCAGACGGCGCACGATGGCCGAGACTCGTGGCGTCTCGTCGAGATGCTTGAACCAATTGCGTAAGTGATCAGGTATGAACGGATACCGCGCCCGCGACACCTCGTCGGTCAGGTCGTCATAGACAGCTCGGAAGTTGGTGAAGTCACTCATCGAGTCATCCAATGATCGGGAGAAGTGTCTAATAGCATACGAAAGTTTAATGAACACGGGCTGGCATCAACCAAGTAGGGCCAGTGCTCGGGTAGTTATCGTTCAGCTTGCGGCGCATGCGGCAGTCAAGCCGCCCAATATTGATCGTAGCTTCGTCGTGCCTTGAGCCTTCGACCATGTTGATAGCGGAAGTACTTGATAAGCTGGAAATGCTGCGGTCCACGATGCTTGATCTGCTTAACCCGACGCTCGCTTACTCGTTGACGCTGTCCCTCAAGAAAACGGAGCTCCGATGGAAATCCAGGTATTTCGCTTGAGAGCCATTGAAAGGCGTCACGCCGAAATTCTGGTCAATCGATATACCGAGTCGCGTGAAATCCGCGAGATCAATGCGAGGCGACCGTAACAGAGTCCCGTCATCCTCAAATGAGATGTAGCCGCGATCAAAGAGCAGGTCCACGTGCGGCGACAAGAGGAGTCCATTGTTGCCATCCAACCTTTCATGATTGTCTTCGCACGCACGCCAGGGCTTTATGTGACTGGCTCTCAGCAACCGCGGGTCCTCAACTTGAGTTATACGGCAACACGTCTCGATCTCACTCAAGTTTTTGCGAAACCGCCCCTGGCCGCGACGAGCTAGGACGACAGCTTGCCGCTCAGTCTCATTGATAGACGTATCGTTCTTGATCTTAGTCTCGATCTGGTCTTCTAATCGATCGATGGCGTCCTCCGACGTCACCCATTCTGGGACGATGGGACTCCCGCTCGGTCTCCAATTGCCTAATGGACGGAGCAGCTCCATCGCCATTGGCTCCGGCACAGCTGCCAGATACACACTCTGAAGACCGTTTCCGCTCTCGCTTTGGATAGGCGAATACTTTGTCGGCAAAAGCGGGCGTAATACTTCGAGAATGTCCTTCGGTCTCACGATGATCGGTGGGCGATGCCACTCAACGGGCACCAACCAACCATCATTGTCCCAAATCGTGTCGGCGAACTCAGCCGGTCTTGCACCGGAAACTGCAGGGCTCTGGACCAAACCGATGTACTGGATCACTTGATCTACATACGAGAACACAAGGTCGCCTGCATCGACGAGGCGCATGTTCTCGTAAAAGCGATTGAAACTGCCGTTTCGATTTCGCTTTGGCGACCACATGAAGCCGCCGGCGATCTCGTACTTTCCGGTTTGGTTTTGATTCACCCACCAAAATGACATGAGCAGCTTACTCTCTCCGCTCCCCTAGAAACTTAGTAGTTCAGCAGAACGTCATCGGGAACAGACGACGAATCTATCAGAAAGTTGGCACGCTTGGTGTGAGCGCGGTTTGGGTGGAGCACCGTGTTGTCGGATCGATCGCGACCGCTCAAGTACACAATCTTGTGTCGGATGAGATTGGCAATGCATTCATCAACAAGGGTATGGTCAAGATCCCCAATACCCCTAAAGAACGCCGCTCGCTTTCGACCAGACCCTGGTTGTCGAAATAGCTTACGCAGACAGATTTTGAGCACCTTCAGTTTGTCAGGAATATTCAGGTGCAGCACATCGGCGTTTGTGGCGTCTGCTACAACTATTTCGGTTACCTGATCCTTCGATAGTCCGGTTGCATCGATGTTTTGGGAAATCGCCGATGAGCAGCCCAGTATGCCAACTCGAGTCCTTTGGAAACTTACACTTCCAATCGTGTTGACATCAAACGACAGATCGACTTGCTCGATGACGCAGTCCTCGAAGGACAAGCGGGTGCGAGTTGCCGCCTTTGCGTCAATCTCCAAGTTTGGGATCAGTGCAGCTCTTATGGGTACCGACCGCAAATCGGACCTGAGACAAATATCTGGCTCGAGTAGAGCGCATTGAAGAAGGTCAGCGAGGAGGTTTCCCTTGGAGAGTTCATAGTCACCGCTCACCTCAACTAGAGCAACCCCTAATTCCCCCAGGCGGTCGGTACTCCTCAGGGCACAGATAACGACGTCTGCAGTTAGATCCGAGATCGATGATCGGGTATTACAAAGGGGATCCAGTAACTTCTTTGAACCTTCAGAACGGATGAAGGTGCGATTGCGGGTCGCAAGGATGCTAACTGCTTCAATTATCGTCCCCGCCTGTGCTGCTTCAAAGAAAGACTGATCTATGAAGCTGCGATCCTCATTTGAACGCCCAGCGGTGAGGCCCGGCAGCCTCATTAGGACCTGTTGAACTGAAAGATCGGGCTCCATCTCGAATACGTCGCGAAAAGCCTGTGCAACCTGCAGGCTGGTGACTTTTCCAACGTCTGCGACATTCGTACGGGCATACAACGCGACACGCTCGACTAGGCGGCGTATCTGGGTTGGTTGAGCGCCTCGAGCAATCTTCGTTTCCCGCATCGATAGCTTGTCTAACAGTGAGTTCCAACCGTCCCCTGGAGTCGGAGGCGCAACGATACCGTCGATCTCGCTGGTATTGTCTCTGAGTTGAAAATAAATGTACGAGAGAAGCAGCGGCCGTTGAGGAAGCCATTCAAATAGAATTGGCTCTTTCCCTTTGGGGAGAATTTTGCGGTAGAGGGCCTTCACCTCCGCCTCGTTCAAATCGTGTAGCGACACATGGGAAAATAATGTTGCGCCTAGAGCGGCCTTCATCTCGTCGAATGTCGCGAAGTAACTTTCGCGTCCCGAGATCAGTATCGGCGTGTGCGTAGGTGAATCAGCAATTAGAGCTCGAACGATGTGTGAAGAGGCAAATCGAATATCTTTCGATGACGTTGTTAGCCTTGTGAAGCCTGCTTTCACGAGCTCGTCAAAGCCATCAAGCAAAACAATGCAGCCGTCGGATGCCCATGCGTGTACTAGCTTATCGCGCAGATCTCGCAGGCCCACCCATTTTGCATGTCTTTCGATCAAATCAACTGCATCATCGCCTTCGTCAAGCGAGGAGTCGGCAAGATTTATGTAAAGAGGGAATCGGGTGATCTCTCCGGCTGAATACTTCTCTTGAAGTCGAAAGAAAATCTCTCGGAATGTCATACTCTTGCCGATGCCAAAATCACCGGTCACGATCAACCTGGTCCTTTTCCTTTGCACGAGGTCGTCAACCAGACGATCAATTGTTAGCGCTTGATCAGTTCCGGAGACCCGAACAGGAACAGGAACGAACTGAGATCGATCTACATCCAGACTGTCTGTCGCAGGATTACGCACGCTTCCAAACGGCCGCTTCACGCGCTCATGCAAGTAAGTTGCGCTCCCATTGAACTGATTGATGAACGCCGGTAGCGAGCATGCAGATATCCATGAACCATTCTCCTCTGCTACTTGATGGATGTCCGGAGAGGGATCGGATTGAGTAATGAAGAAGCCTCGCACCGGCTTCTGAGGTGCGTCACCAAACAGCGCACGCCGCAGGTCCCGGATCTTGCTAATGTCATTTTGCGCCTTCTTCTTTGTTCTCTCGGTCGTACATTCGATCAGCAAGAACTCGGACCCAGTATCAACGAAAATGTCTAACTCTCGCCCGTCCTGCATTCGGTTCTCCTGGACAGTTGGCCAGTTTCTCTTGCAGAACTCAGTGACAAGGTGCTCGAAATCCCGACCCGGATCGGTCATGGGCCCCCCAGAAAAGTTGAGTTGATTACGACTTTCAATTATGGAGAGACGCCCCCATTTTACAATAGCTTAGCCGCCTCCAGGGCAGCAAAAGCCGATAGTCTTGGAGTCCGTAGTTTACCGGGATACCTCACGAACGAGCTTGGCCTCACGATGGAAGGTCAACTCTCAGCTGGAGTCGCTGCAGATAATTCTTCACGGTTTGTGGATAAAACCTCTGTCCCGTTACCGTCGTGATTCCCGCGTCGTTCAGGTGCCGCGCAATCTCGCTGTAAGATTGCCCCAATAGATCCGCATCCAATTTTGCCCTGAGTTGGGATGCAAATTCGTCAGCGGCCTTGCGATTCTTCGCAGCCAAATTCCTCCCATTTGTGCCGAGAATCTTCCCTCGACGTTTTGCTTCAGCCAATGCGGCCTTCGTTCGCTCAGATATCAGTCGGCGCTCTTCCTGTGCGAGGGCGGCGAATATATGCAGCTGGAAGTCGGTAGCGTTGGGCATCTCGGCGCAGACCAAGCCGATGCCCTGTTCAAGAATGTTGGCGATAAAACTGACCCTCCGTGAGAAGCGGTCGAGGCGAGCGATGACGATCTTTGCGCTCTCGCGTTTGGCCAATTGAATCGCCTTCTGCAGTTCTGCTCGCGAGTCGTCCCGTCCGGACTGAACATCACAGAACTCGGCGATCAGCGTTCCGGCACTAGCAACAAAGTCGGATATCTTGCGGTGCTGAGCGGCCAGACCGAGGCCAGACTTTCCCTGTCGTTCAGTGGAAACTCGGAAGTACGCAATGAATTTTGTCATAGGGCACCATAACGGATGGCGCCCGCTACATCGGGGAAACACAAAAATGGGACAACAGCCAATATTTCCCGCCACCATCGCCTCGCGATAAGAGCCGGACCTGCAGAAGTTTCTAGGAAGGGGCCCTTACTACTCACTCATTCAAATTGCTCCCTGTCGCCTTTTATCGGCATCATGTCTTTCAGGTTAGCCAAAGCACCTTGGAGAAAATGGGTCTGCCTCAAATACTCAGCCGTCTCTTTCTCATCTGGCAGCGTTCCAGTATGTGCGATCAAATTCCTTGCGTCACGTAACGTCTCGTAGAGCTTACCGATGCTCGGCGGGACGTTGCCGTTGGCTAATAGCGAATACATGACTGAAGAAGCCGATGCGGGATCAAAACCCATCCGGTCAGCTATTTCGAAAAGTATCTGGTCCACTTCATCGAGCCCGGAAAGTACCCTGCCGAACGATGAGCTATTGATGTACTCCCGGCGCAGTCGTCTGCGGCGAGCGAAACCCTTGGCGATGTTCGCCCGCTTCTCGTCACCCGTTTGCGTACCGGGTTCAGGCGGAACATTCGATTCGGGGATGGGCTGCGCCGTTGGCGCCTTCAGTTCTGGCTTAGGCTCGTGATCGATAATTATCGCGCCCTGTTCAAGCGTTTTCTGCCAGACGAACTTTGCCCCTCCAAAGCTGAACTCTTCAACGCGTTCGGCGAGTGCCCCGATATGCTTTCGAACGAGGATGAGGAGTAGGATTATTACGAGCGGCCACATAATGTGGCCCGTCATCGTGGCAATGAACGTCAACCAATCCATCTAGAACTCTTTTCCGGGACATGCCTTTTTGACGAACGCGTAAGCCTTTCGTCTGCGCTCGAAGCGCTCGTCATTGCGGAAGCGGCCAAGCGAAAGGCCGGAGAACACACTATTCCAAGTGTTTTCGCAGGTATTCGGGCCGTAGCACATGGCGCGCGGTCCAACGATGCGGATGTATGGCGTTCCGTACCCATCGTCTTCGAATACGAATGTGTGCGCATTCGCTAGGTTGAAGGTCTGCGTATTGAGCATGTTGGTACTCGACATGGCGGAAAAGTCCTCTTGGCTGTCGCCTTGCGAGAACTCGGTAATGTCCGAGAAGCTGAAGACGCAGGGATCGGGACTGGCTAAGCGGTAAATGTATCGAACGTAAGTGCTCTTGCGCATCTTCTTGTTCTCCGCATCGTCAGAGGAGTAGATGCTGTTCTTGCTGATGCGCCAGTATTCGAGATTGCGGCCTCTGACGGCTCGTTGCCAGGGCATGCCTTTGCCGTTCGTGTCGTCTAGGTTGTCTTCAAGCCCGGTGAAAAGGTAGGTCACTGCCTCAAGTAGCCTCTCCTCCTCCTGGGAGAGCTTGGGTCCAGACTCGAAGCATCCCGAAAGGGCAAAGGCCACACCCATCGCGGCTATCAGCCTCAGCTGCGGCATCGCACCGATCACGCCTCCAATCGTGCCGACGACTGCGCCAACGATGGCGAACCAGCCCACTTACCTTCCCCCCAGCTTCATCCGGAAGGTTGTACCATTTCCGTGCCTCGCGTCCATCCGCTCTCCGAATGCCCGGATAACATCCATCAGCTCAGGGTCTGGGTATGTACCTCAGCGACTTCCGCGAGAGCACGCTTCAGGATGGCTCGCACGATAGCTTCGACTTATTCAGGTTCTGGGAAGGTGTAGCAGTTTGATATGCCGCCAGTGTGGCGCGAGCCGCTAATATCCTTCGTCCGGTTGCGCGGGCATGGTCAGGATGATGCGCTTGAGCTCGCCGGCCTGAAACTGTGTGTCCATGAGTTGCTGGAATTGCATGTATAGTGCTTCATTCGCGAGACCGACTTGCGGCTGCATGTCGGATGCGGAGCCAAACCAGCCAGCGACCGTGTTCCACGCAGCATGGAGCCAAACGGCATTAGAGATTGCATCTATAAGATGCCCAATACCGTCCGCAGCGATTCCAACACCGTGTAGAACGAAACCGAGTGCTAAGAGCAGTTCGATGATGACCAAGGGCATATCGAATTCTCCATCAGGGTTGCAGGAGAACGTTACTCGATTCGCCGGGAACTCGCCTTGTGGATACTGGGGATTTCGGATCGTACGCGTGCGTGACGGTGGGAAACCTCAAGTGCGCCGCCTGTAGCAGCAGAGGCGGGAGGCGAAGCACGCCGCGCCGGGGTATTAAAGCAAAGAGCCGGAGCATTAGCCGCTCCGGCTCGCCTCCCTGGGAAATTTCACTCCGCCAGACTTAGGACACACTTGGTCAAACCAAGCGGCCCTTTTTTCTGCTGGGAAGCCAGCAGGCGGAGCCGTTTCTTATAGCAACTTGCCGAGAGCCTCCATGAGGAGAACCAGGCCGGTCACGATTGTTACTGCGTCCGCAACAGCCGAGAGGTCTTCACGGGACATGTCCCGTCCTCCTACTGTTGTGTGCCGGAATCAGCACGGAGTGATGTTGGAGAGTTTGAAGTAGGTTCTCAATTAAAATCGTTGCTGCGCTGCGATTAGAACCGGCCGCGCTCAACTCAATCCTTGCGCCCGTCCTCTCCATAGTAGGCTTTGAATTCAACGTGTTCGGCGAGCGCAGATGGACGATAAGGAGCCCTGCCGGAAGCGCATTGCACAATCTCCTCGAGCAAAAAACGCTCACGGACAGTTGGGTGAACTTTGGCTTCCGGTTGAATGTCGCGAATTTTCGTTGCCCAGTTTTGATCACTGACGAATTTCTGAAGCCAATGCCACTTTGGAATCTTTTTGGCCTGATCGTCCAGCGTGTCTCGCATACCCGCGACCTCGCAGTGCTGGACCCCGTCGGCCGCAGGAAAAATATTCAGTGCGGGACCGGTGTCCCCTGTATTCGGCATCTTCTTGCCACTAACGAAAATTGGACCAGTCAGCAATCCGTTCGGCACGGCGACAGCCTCGCTGCACATCCATTCTAACGCGACGTCCGAAAGGCGGGACTCCGGTTCTGGATAGGAGCCTCCGATGTCCGAGTGGTTGCCCGCGAACCACCATTGGAGAAGCCGCTCATGCCCCGGGAAATGCGGAGCACCCTCGTTGCCGCCACCCCACGGTACGCGGTCGAAGTCCTTCCGGGTTTCGTCTATCGCGTTCGCTGAGCGAGCAAAAGCAACGTGGCGGCTCAGGAGACGATCAAAATTGGCGCCCTTCCAAACTGCCTTATGGGATCGCGACTCCCCAGGTTTCGGGTAGTCAGTGATAGTTTTGATGTTCGCCTTGTTCTGCCAGTACCAGAAGAGAGCGAGGGCCGCCCCCACGATGGAGACTTGAGCAACGAAGCCAATTAGCATGAAACTCGTGCCGAATAACCATGTGCATAGCGCGGCCAGCATTACAGCAGGAATGAATCCGGCAACGAATGCGGCTCCTCCAATACCTGCGGCGAGTGCAGCCTGAATGATAAGATAGCGCATGCCGCTGGCACCTAATGCCGCGACCGTGTCGAACACGCCGATAAAATAGGGAGCGACGTTTGAGTCGCTCCCATCGCCGGAACCGTATTTGACTTGAAAGCGCTTGGCCAATTCGACCCGTTCATCCTCAAAGTCGGCTCTTGGATGCCCCGCGCCGTGCTCGAGGACAGTGTCGACAGCTTCCCACGCGATATCCCTGACCGCCTTGCGATATCTCATGAGTGGACCGTTGGAAGCTTTGGATGGTATGCCGCATAGCATTAGCAGGTTTGCAAGGCTGCGCACGGTGTATGCGCCACGGCTGAATCCGAAAAGGAAAATCCGGTCGCCGTCTTCGTAGTGGTTGATGATAAATTCGTAACAGTCCGCGATGTTGCGCTTGATGCCTGCACCCGTAACCGAACCGAGCATCTTCTGAACAAAGCGCACCGGAGCGGTGAGAGCGGTAGCACCGATATCGGTACCGAGGCCGGCGTCGTAGAAGACGACCTGTTTTGATGGATCGATGCCGGTATCCGCATGGTCGCGCGATATCCGGTACATTTTGTAGATATTGCTAATGCGCTGCTCAGGCCGCGCGCCCCCGTCTTGGCCTGTGCCATCCGAGAACACAACGATGTTCTTCGCCATCAATCTCTCCACGTGCGTGTGCCTCAAGCGACTACCATTGGCCAAGATCTACCCGTCACGTTCCTCCGTTGTTCCAGAACTTCAGCGCTTCCGCCAAAAACGTCTCGCAGGACGGAGGAGACCAACTGGTGGCTTGGTTATCTCGTAGAAGCCAAAACATGTTATTCGCGCAGACAAGATCCTCGCGCTTTGATGCGTATATCCAGTTAAAGCAATTCACGAAGGTCTGGACGCGGCTCTGGACGAAGTGCTCGTTCGGCACGTTATACAGGAGGCCTTCAAGATAATACGACGGTGCAAGCCCGTCCTTGATGAGACCTTTCTCAGTCATCCGATTCCGGATGTTCTTCCACACCCGGACCGTGGGCTTGAACCGACTGCTCGTATTTTGATGTTTCGTGGTCAAGTTCTCTGAATGCTGCTTTGGGAAGTTCTCGACCCTGGCACCTCCCGTCGGCCAAAAGCAGATGCCCTCTGCGTAGTCTGAAGCGCTTCCGGTGTACCGGTAATAGCGGCGGAACTGCACAGCCGGCAGAACGTCAGTGTTTCGGCGTCCGGCATTCGGCTTCACCCAGATCACTTTCTTGTCCGGGGAAGCGTCCGTGCCAAATCGCTTTTGCAGGATCGCGGTCACTTCACCACGAAACTGATCGTAGCTGTAACCGCCTCCACCGGTGAGGGATTGATTAAAGGCAGCGAGATCGACCGGCGTCATTCGGCTTGTGTCGTAGTAAAAGATGTCTTGCATCTTGATGACCACATCGACATCGCTATCGGAATAGACGTTCGTGTCGTTTCCGTATGAGCCCTGCAGGAAGCAGGAGTAGCTTCGGTCCTTGTAGGCAGCGTCTTTCGATTCAAGTGCCAGCTTCACGGTCGCGTAGGTTTGGCTCGACTGTGTGACAGAGCCGACTGACGACCATGTTTCGAGTTGTGATTCTGCGATTGCCATAACGGTCCTCAAACTAAAAACTTTTTCAAATCTTGCTCGACCTTCGCGTAAGACTCGCGTCCTCGTATGAATAGGGCGTTGAGCTTCTTCATATCGTGCTCGAATAAGTCCGTCGCCATGTGTGGCTCCGGAAACGAGTCGTTGACTCGAATGGTGGGAACGTCCTTGAACATGATGGCGCGCAGTTGGTCCATCGACTGCGTGTTGATCTCCATGACTTTCTGCATGAGCTCCACGCTCTCTGGGGCATACTTTTTCGCCCACCACATTTTACTAAAGCGCTTTAGGGGCTTTGGCGGATACTCGCCGACACCAACGCTCACTACGCGGATATCGGCTCGGGGTTTGCCGAGTGGTCCAGTCACGTCAGCGAGCGCATACATTGTCGGATTGTTGGCGCAGAACCCACCATCGATTAGCTCGAAATCACCGACCGGTGTCTTGACCAGCTTCTTCTCAAAGAACGGAAATGCGGAGCACGATGCCTGGACAGCTTCAGCGATCCTGCAGCCGAAGCCAGGCTTAAACGTTCCTTGGCGTCCGTGTGCCTGCTCCTTCGATCCCTTAAACACCATCGGCCGATCGTTGATCCATTTCGTGGTCACGATACCGATTCCAGTCTTCACGTCCTCAAAGGTCTTTTCCTTGAAAACTTCGACAGCGAGCGCTTTGAGACGTGCGGTCTTCTCCGCTGCCGTCTGGCACGCCATCACTTTGACGACGTTCTCTTTGTAGAGGTGGTGTACTTCGTCGATGGAATGGCCGAGTGCCAGCATGGCAGCGATGATCGCTCCTGTGCTCGTGCCGAAGATCAGGTCAAATTTTTCATGCAATCGGTCGCCTACAAGACCCTCGATCTCTCTCAGTACTCCAAGCGTATAGAAGCCCTTGGCACCACCCCCATCGAGGGTCAGCACCCGGTATGGCTGTGTCGTCTCGGCCATTCTGGCCTCCCCCAACATCTGGAGCCCTGCATTTCCCCTTACCCTCCATGTGGAGACCTATCGAGGTCGCAACTCCTGATTCTAGTCAAAGGCTAATGCTACCTTACTATAGACTTGATTCGCGATCCTGCCGTCGGACTCCTGCCATCCTGGAGGGTGAACTGGCCCACCCCGATTCGTTCGTGGTGAAGGACGCCAACGAGGAGTACCCCGTCATGGAAGCCCGCGATGGCGAGCGAGTGAAGTTTGTCCTTGGAGACGATCTACCTAAGGAAAACCCGTGGCAGGACGACCGCTTAGGGTACAAGCCGTTCTGCGAACGTCTTTCGAAGGTGATGCTCAGCCTTCGCGTGCCCAATGGGTACGTCGTGGGCCTGCATGGCGAGTGGGGCAGCGGAAAAACGACCGCCCTCAATTTCGTGCACGCCTTTCTGGACAAGCACAATCAAGAATGCATGGTCGATACCGAAAAGCTGACCCTGGTCAATTTCCGACCGTGGATCGTGTCCGGCCATCAGGACCTAATAGCTGCGTTCTTTAAGGTCATGACCGAAAGCCTCGGTGAACGGAGGGGCTGGTTCGGGCGACAGTGGAATAGACTGCTGCGAGCGTTCAAGATAGGCGGTGATCCCCTCATCGACGCTGTTGCGACAGTAGCCGTTACCGTTGATCCGAGCGGCGGTGTTGCTTCGAAGACTGTAGGCTCGGTAGCGAAGAAGTCGCTTAGCGCTATGGTAGATAGATTCCTTGCCGATCCATCCTTGCAGACCGCTTACGAAGAATTGTGCAAGCGGATCTCGGAGAGCGGCCAGAGGTTCTTGGTGACCATTGATGATCTGGACAGGCTGCATGACGAGGAAATTCGGTCGATCATGCAGATGGTGAAAACGGTCGGGAGGCTTCCCAACGTTATCTATCTTTTGGCTTACGACCGACGGATTGTGTGGAATGCCCTCGATGGTGATGAGGAGCACATCGGACCGCGGTTCGCAGAAAAGATCGTTCAGCAGGAAATAGAGCTTCCTCGGCCTTCGACGAATTCGCTCCTTTCCATGCTCGATGAGGAAATAGCCTTCCTCAACGAGCACATCAATGACTCGCTGCGCTGGCAATATATCGTCCGTGATGGTATTCGCCGGTGGGTGCGCAACCCGCGCGACCTATTTCGGCTTGCGAACGCCGTGAAATTCTCTTGGCCCGCGCTGCAGGGCGAGATTGATCCGGCAGACCTCCTCGCGATGGATGGCATCCGTCTCTTCGATACCGAGGCTTTCGAGTGGATTCGGCGGAACAGAGATTTCCTGTTCTCCGAGGGAGCCTTCATGATGGCGAGAGAAGAAACAAAATCTGAGGCGGCGAATCGGCTGAAGGAAAGTCTGCCTGACGAGAAGCGGGAGCAAGTTATGAGCCTCATCAAGGTTCTTTTCCCCCGCAGCATCAAGGCGTTCGAGGATAACAAGGCTATGTCGGAGGAAGCTCTAGCCGCTACTGCCACGCGGCGCGGGGTAGGCTATGCGCCAGGGTACGACGCATACTTCGGCTTGCACCCTTCTTCGGACGCCATCCCAAAGACGGTGATTGACAGCATCATTGCAAATTTAGGGAAGGAAAGCGCATTGCGCGAGGCCATTCTGCCGTACGCCGAAAAACGCGACCGCAGCGGTCAGCCTGCAATTGGGCAACTGCTAGAAGAACTCCGTTATCGGTTCTATGTTCATGGGCGTCCGCAACCCACGCAGGAGCTGTTGGATGTCCTATTCGAGATTGGCGAGAAAGTGCTTTCATCCGATTGGACAGCAGAACTATTCGCCCTATCTCCCCGCGCGCTTCTTTCGTTCCTAATAGCTGATTTGCTCGAAGTCTGGGGCCAGGAGCATGCTGGCAAATATCTCCTGACGTCGTTCAAAAAATGCAGCTCCGCTGCCTTTTGCGCTGACGTTTTCGTCGAGCGGGCGCGCGAACTAGGCAAGATTCCAGACCAGAGCAGAAGATCGCCGACGATAACCGAGCAAGATTTGCAGGCCCTTGGCGAGGACCTGCTGGCGAAGATCGAACGCGCGGCATCCGAAGGAACGCTGGCGGACGCGCCTTTCTATTTCGATATTGTCAGAGCGTGGGCATACCTGGGCAAAGCTGGCGAAGCCAAGGCCTGGCTGTCTGGAGAGATGATCAAAAGCCCCAAATCCCTGGCTAAGGCGGGCAGAGGACTGGTATCTTACTCGCTGGGCAGCCGAGAGCGTTTCTACTCGCTGCGCTCCCGACCGGACGATCTATACGACATCCACGTTATTCGCGATGCGGCGGCCATGCACGGTGCGAGCGAAGCACTGAGTCAGGACGAGCGGAACCTAATTGCGAGTGTCGCCAAAGGGATCGAAGAAATCATCAGGCATGATGCAGCGGAAGCGGCTGCATCAAAGGATCAAGAACCGGAGGCAAGTTCGGTAGTCTCCTAGTTTCAAACATAGACCAGCGTTTACGCTTTACGGAATGCAGGATTGGCCGGCCTCGCTAACTGAAGAAAGCTGCACTGTGCATTCGCCCGTCTCGGCCGAGCATGGTGAGTTCTTACAGAAATACCCCATCCCGCTTCTTCCAATCGCTCCAACGAATTCTGGGGTCGTCCGGAAAACGGGCTAACAGGCGCTTTTCTCCCGCACTCCTTAGGCGAGCGTTCTCCGTCCAAGCTGAACCACCACCCACTCTAACAGCGCTGTATATTGCTGTGACAATGGAAGCTCGAATCCCAAATTCCTGCATACCGATCTTCAGAATCTCATCTGCTTCCTCTCTCGGGCGATCTTGAGTCCAATAGAGGTAATCATGAATTATTGCAGGATAGGTATATTCGCCATCGGGGGGTAATAGCGACCAAAAGAGTCGCGGGATGCTCGCAAAGTCAGTTACAAAACCTGTCGGAACTTCAAGAGGCTGATAGCGCTCGCTGGCCGCACCCTCTGGTTTCCACCCAATAGGCTTTGTCAAAAACCAGATCCGGTCTTTGAAGCGCGAGACGTGGAGCATACCAGCAGGTGATTTACGCCCCATCCAATCGTTCATCCAGCGTTCAACTGCCGCCTTATCAGCGCCTGCGTCCCCTGCCGACGCACTTCCGACGGAAAATGGCAATGGAGAACAGGATGCGAAGCAGCAGATCGCGGAGCCGACGAGAAACGATCGTCGTTTTAGGTCTGACGTATACTTCATGCGATTTACCTCCTTAGAAGAGTGCAAAGTCGCCCACCAGTGAGCTCCTTGATAGCCAAGGAGTTTGGCGTCCATTAGTGGACTGCATGACCAGTCCCTTCAAACCCCGGTACAACTCGTCCAATTCAAGAAATCCATTCCGATCCGAGTCATAGAGAGGACGGTCCTTGCCGAGAATGCGACTGAACGCGAGGGAGAAGTGACCGCCTCGGGCAGAGGTGCTTTCCTCGCTGAACTGATAGCCTTTTGAAGCTGAGAGTACGATCATCGCTGCGCCGCCACGGGTTAGCAAGCGTGCCGCTGCCTCATCGTTAGCGGACACTCTGATGCGGTCGGCCAGTCCAGAATGACAGGCGTCCAAAATGACTACGACTCGCGCTCGAGAGGGCATAAGCTTTTCGGCCAATTGGTCCCACGATAATCCACCTGCGAAGGTTGAGACGTTTGTGTTGGGTAGCGCAAGGAGCAACTCCCCAGTCGATCCTCGCAAGCCGTGACCTGAAAAGAAGAACACCAAAGTGTCAGCATCTGTTGCCGTTTTAACGACCGCCTGCACCGCATCTAGCACGGTGTCCGCATCAATCCTGCGGCTAGGCAGGAGGTTTGATACGACTTTGGAATAGCCTTGCGCAGAAGTAAGGGAGCTTACGACGCTTTTGGCGTCGGATGCAGCAAATGACAGCCGAGGTAATAGGGCATCTCTATAGTCATCTACGCCAAGCCCAATGACGTAAAGAGTTCCTCGTTTAGCGGTTTGGCTGTTGCTGGCTGGTAGCCTGACGGTGGAGCTGGTCACACCGCGCGAATCGACTGCCACCGCCGTTACGGTTCTATAGATCCGCAGTTCTTGTTCTTGTATGTCGAAGCTTGCCTTGCTTCCCGACAAGCCTATGCGGCGAAAAAGTTTGCCGTCGCCAAAAAGCCTTAGCTCCGTCAGCGGGCCAGTGCCCTCGCTGCTTAGACGAATGATGCCATCTCCGGCGACTGCATCTAACTTTGGTGGAAGCCGCAACTCAGGACTTTCCAACTTGAGACCACCAAAAGCTTGGCGAACCAAGTCAGGACGTCGCAATTGCGACGCGTACTGAGAGCTGGCTCCGGAAATCTGGACAGGGCGGTAAGTGGAGTTTCTGCCTGACGGCGGGCAAGATTGTCCCGCGAATCAGGAGAGACGATGAGCAGACGAGCCCGCCGGCAACACGCACCGGCATTC
>Ga0214545_1008961_pt1 | contig 15559 bp, 4 predicted proteins | sample CNSS4metaG_FD_160064 | JGI IMG/M metagenome (GOLD analysis project Ga0214545, IMG submission 160064) | Root nodule microbial communities from cowpea collected in UCLA plant growth center, Los Angeles, California, USA - CNSS4 | ecosystem: Host-associated > Plants > Roots > Nodule | place: USA... | reverse complement strand
CAATTTGGAAAGGATGAAATTGAAAAAAAAAAAAAAATGGACTGAAATATAATTAAAATAACAAATATATGGACCAAATTGATATTCAAACAATGACTTGACACGTGTCACCTTACTGACTTGACACGTGGCACAATATTGATGTGACACGTGGCATGAATAATTTTCTAAAAAAAATTTTAAAAATTTAAAAAAAATAAAATAAAATTTTTTAAAAAAGTTAAAAAATTCAAAAAAATGAGAAGTTGACACGTGGCATATCCTTAACACCGTTAACTCTATACTAACGGAATGGGCCTAATTGTTACACATTTTCAAAAATATGGACTTAATTGAGACTAAAAAAAATCTTAGGACCTATTTGAGATTTTTCAACAAAAACATGGATCAAGGGAGTATCTTAACCTATTTTTTTTAGGAATGTAAAATGGTCTTGAATAATAGTGTATAAAAATTCAAACAATTTTTTAATATTTTAATTGTGTCTAATCATGTGTTTAAATCTTTATGCCTTTGAGAGATATTAGACTCTTTGATTTGGGTTGCTAGAGGACTATTTTCGTATCTCTTGTATTAATAGATCCATATACTATCCTATGGGGTAGGGATATCAATGCAATGTTCTATGTTACAATGGATTTATAGTGAGAAGTAAATAGGAAATAGGTGTAACTTTGAGAGAGATGGCGAAACACTGCTACCATACTGCATATCTATCTGAGATAAAATTACATGGGTGACGTGCACCATAATAAAGCATGAGAAGTAGCTGAGTAGAGTAGGTATAATCACCATAGCTAACAATAGTGACACCATGTACATATGATCGTGGAGAATGAGTGTGGCTTTGTTTTTTGAAGGAGTGAAGAATCCAAATGTCACATCCTTTTCAACTGTTTAGTGGCCTTTTGCATCTTTAGAGGAATCTGAGTCTGAGATCATCTTCTGTATTATCTGTGTTGTCTCTTCCTCACACACTCTTTCGTCTTTACGCTTCCACTTCGTGTAGTAAGGCTCAAAGAATTCCTTGTTTTCCTTCTCTAGCTCATTCCACACTGATAATATATACATTAATTCATCATGTTTCTTTAATTATCATATATATATATAACATCTTCACGTGCATGCTTCTGTTTTGGTTGGTTGGTACTGCAACTTATATATATGTCTCATATACAATCTCATGTCTATTGGAAAAATTCAAAACTTTTATTTCACAATGTCATCAATCTTCTTCTTTCTTTCTTCAAAGGCTTTTCAGTTTGTAATATCTAATGTTTTCAAGTAAAATTCCTTGGGATTCAAAGAGGAAGAATTGAAAAGTACAAGTTCTGTAAAACAAATACAACTCTGCAACGATGTTGCATGTGTGCATGGTGTTTGGTGTAGAGAGAAAATTAAGATCATACCAGTGGATGTTATAACAGGATTAATATTTGCATGTTTAGAAAGCGCTTCCATGCATTCTTCCTTGGTCATGTGAAATATCAAACACTTCTCGATCAGATGCTGCACCAAATGAATGTATGAAGCAGGAGAAGAAGATGAAGAAGAAGAGTCTGCCATGGATGATTATAAAAGTAAAGTAGAGGTATAGTAGCATGAAATTGTTAGTAAGAAAATGTTATATATAGAGAGAGATGAAGGATAGGAACAGAAGAAGGAGCGTGTGAAGACGAAAAAGGGGGGGTGGTGGGAGCAAGAATCCCACGTGAGAGATAAATGATAATTGGCTAGGAAAAGATGAAAAGATTAGAAGAGATTGTAAATGACTATTCTTTGTCTTCTACAGTTGCTATAGGACCTTCCCCCTTCACGTGATTTGTGGGCCTCCCCACATACCAACGACAAACCCAGTTTCATCACCCACACACAAAACCATTTCTTCGTATATTCTGAAATGATGTTTTTTAATTGATTTTAAAATATAAAAAAATAGAAAATTATTTTAAAAAATTATCTCAAATTATGAAAAAAAATTATTAGAATTTAGTAGTTAAAATATTATTTTTCAACATTAATTATTGATGCATTCAGAAAATTTTACTGTCAACAAAATTTACATCTGATTAGAGAATGTCAGACATAAAAATTTAATCACTTATTTACAAATTTTTCATCAATATTTTTAATATTTAACTTCTTTACATCAAACATAAAATCCTAAACGTTAATTGCGTTAATTGTCTATTTTATGTTACTGTCAACGTTACCCTAAAATAAATAAAAAATGCGCATGCATAAGGAAACAATGGCACTGCTAGCTACAAGTTTCCCTATTCTATATTTAGTGGTATGATTTTATTTGTTTTTTATAACGATTGTTATAATTTATAATGATGTTTGTATTTAACTCTTACTCTTTTAATTTTTAATTAAACAAGTTAAGAAAAGAAAAAATATAGTAAGTAAAACATGATATTATATATTAATGATATTCGGTGTCAACAAAACATAATTTCTTTTGTTTAATATCAAATATTAAAAAATAATAAAATTTGTAATATTAAAATCAAAATAAAGTACTAAATAAAATATAAATAAATGTTGAATAATTATAGAAAAAAGTAAACAATTTTTCAACTGAAGTTTTATCACAACTAAAATATCTTTAATATTTTGAATGTTAACTAATTTCACTTGTCTTCGATAATGAAGGAGAAAAAATATTAGATATAATAAATAAAATAGAAATATCATCACACTAATTTGAACTTATTTGAACTTTTTTTTTCTTCAACTATTTGGCATCTATAAACATTAAATATAGAATATTAAGTGAGAAACTATTAATTAAAATAAATATAAATAAGGTTTAAGCACATTTTTAGTCATTGAATAATTTTGAGGCGAAATTAAAATTCATACCTCTCTCAAAACTTTGATATATTTTGATCTCTAAATTTTAGAATTGAATATATATAATTATTTTAACCCAATTATGTTATTTTTTTTTACATATCAAACACATATTCCCACTGACAAAAAATATAGAATAACTCAAATGCTAATATAAAAGTGTTTAACAAGTTAAAAAAATTTAAAAATTTAACATAATTGAGTTAAAAGGACTATATATTCATTTATTTTTAAAGTTTGAGGATTAAAATATATCAAAATTTCATACATAGATAAATTTTAATTACGCCTCAAAATTCAGGGACTAAAAGAAATACTTAACTCTATATATAAATTTGAATACTTTACCTAAATAGTTTGAATTCCATGTTGAACTTATTGATATGAAGTCTAATATTACAATTGTACCAAAGACATTCTAATTATTTAAAGGTCGGATCCTTTAATCCACTTGTTTCCACCATTAAGATATCAAAATTTGGACTAAGCAAATTATCCTCATTCCATTGATGATTCAACTTTGCTTTCATGAATAAAGTTCTGGATTTTTTCTTTGTGATCATAAACTATAAAAAAAATTCACTCATCAACATTCTTTCTTCACCTCCAACAACATAAATTTTAGAAGAAGTTTCATTATTTTCCATTGATATTCTAAAACCAAATAATTGACATTGTTAATATTTAAAAATAATAATTTCTAAATATTTGACTGTGAACGTTTTTTTATATTTAAAATTAAATTGTATTATTGATGTAGTTTTGAAAATGCTTGAAACTTTAAAGATTGACTACACATACAAAAGTTTTTAATAGATTTAAAATATTCAATAGACTATTTTTCATTTCCTGAACAGCTTGTGCAACTATTTATTCTAGTCCCACTAGTGTTTTTTTAGCATCATCATTCTCAATTATTTATTTCTTTTGAAACAAAATTGCATTGATAATGACCATGATTTAAAATCTGAAATGCTAGGGCATTATTTTTTATAGCACAAGATCGCACCACTAAAGTTATTATTGATCTGAATGGTCCAGATAAGTGGGAGTTCAGACTCGTGAGAATAGCAAATATTTGTTTTTCTTTTTTTTTTTCATGAAAAACTAATAATTTTATTACACACATGTATAATAAATAAAATAAGTATAACCCAATTTTATATTATAAATATATATATAGAATACCTTTTCAAATGAAGTTTTTTTTTCATCTAATGACTCTTCGAAAAGAAATATAAAAAAAAGAAACATAGCTCGAAATTTAGATGGATGTTTTGGAAAACCTAAGCAAGAGGGCAAAACCTTATTCAGGAAATAGAGATTATTATTATTTCTTGGTTAGTGATTTCAAAAAGTATATTAGATTCGTTTACGACACTGAAAAAAACGACATTGGAATGTTTCCAAAATTACAAAAAAACATTACATCATGTTATGTCGAATCTGCACTAACATGTAACAAGGATTTCTCCCACACCAATCTCCTGTTTGCCCATTTCATCATATATCCAAGTTTTTTACATTTCCATAATAAGTTAAGAGATTCGTTTAATAATTAATACTATGATGTTTGTTTATTTTAAATTAGGATAAAATATCTTTTTGGTCCATTTTCATTAAATTTTGTCAAATAAGTCCTAATTTTAGTTTTGTGTTCAAATAGGTCTCAATTTTCGTTAATTGTGTTCAATTGAGTCCTTTTTTGCTAACACCGTTTAAATTATTAATGATCATGAGCATTGATGGTCACGTATCACTTCGTGATTTTTTTGAATTTTTTTGAATTTTTTTTAAATGTCCACGTGTCAACCTTATAGCTTATCATATGTCAAAATCAATGTTCTATATTCAATTTTATCTGTATATTTGTTATTTTTGTTCAATTTAGATCCAATTTTTGTTAACATGAACCAAATTGGTCCCTCTCCAAACTGAAACAAAATTTAATTTTTATATTAAAATTCACATTTTTAATTAAATATTTTTTATATGATATATTAAAATTCACATCATTATAATTTTGATATAAAAATTAAATTTGGTCACATCTTCAATAGGGACAAAATTGGTCAATTTTAAACAAAATTGGGACTAAATTGAACAAAAATAACAAATATAGAGACCAAATTGAATATAGAACATTGACTTTTACATGTGGCACGTTACCAGGTTGACACGTGGACATTTAATTTTTTTTTTTAAATTTAAAAAAATCCAAAAAAAATCACGAAGTGACATGTGACAGTCACTGTTCATTGTCGGTAATGATGATTTAAACGGTGTTACCAAAAAAGAACATAATTGAACAAAATTGACGAAAATTGTGACATATTTGAACACAAAACTAAAATTATGACTTATTTAACAAAATTTGACGAAAATTAGGAAAAAAAAATATTTTAACCTTTAAATTAGTATTTATAATTGTTATAAAAATTTACTTCCATGGGCTTAGACCATGTATCCAAATTTATAGAAAAATAAGACTACATCCATCACGTAAGAGATAATAAGGCTAAAGAGAAAGATGCAATGCAAAAGCTTGATTGATGATAAAAAGTAAAACAATTAAAAAGCATCAAAATTATAAAGATGAAAAAAATTGAAACTGGAAGGGTGTATTCAACTTAGCTCACACGAATTAGAGTTAAAAATAAAATATTTTAATTTGTTTTCCTTTTGGAGATAAAAACTTTAGGTTTAATTACTCGGATCATACCCATTTTGGTTCGAAAATTTCAAAATGGTACCCACTTTGAACTTTGTTTCAATTTAGTACCCAATTTTAATTATTGCATCAATGTAGTACCCTCCGTTAAGTCTTCACAAACGGCGTTAACTACCTTGCCACGTGTCAGCCTCTGGATTTTTTAATTTTTTTAAATTTTTAAAATTTTTTTTTTGAATTTAAAAAAAAATTGCCATGTGTCAAATCCTTGATGTGACACATGGCATTGTCAGTGACACGTGACAAGGTATCACCACGTGTCAAGGTACTTGGCAAGTGTCATTGTCTTCATCTCAACTTAGTCCCCACATGTGTCTATTTGTTTCAATTTAGTACTCATATATGTTTATTTGTTTCAATTTAGTACCCAATTTATTTGTTTGAATTTTATTCAAATATTTTTTTTTAAATGGAGAAATATTGTATCTCTTTTAAGACAAAATTTATTATTTATATAAATGTTATATTGATATTTGTTACTAAAAATGAGTTATAAAATTAAGGGCTTATTGAAATTTATATTTGTAAGTCATTTTTAATAACAAATATAAATATAACATTTATATAAATAATAAATTTGGTCTTCAAGGAGACATAATATTTCTCTATTTTGTAAAAAAAATATTCAGACAAAATTAAAATAAATAAACTGGGTACTAAATTGAAACCAATAAATATATATGGGTACTAAATTGAAACAAATAGATACATGTGGAGACTAAGTTGAAATGAAGATAATGACACTTGTCAGGTACCTTGACACGTGGCGATACCTTGCCACGTGTCACATCAAAGATTTGACACGTGGCAATTTAAAAAAAAAATTAAAAAAAATTAAAAAAAATTAAAAAAAAAGTTAAAAATTAAAAAAAAATTAAAATAAAAATTAAAAAATTAAAAAATCTAGAGGCTGACACGTGGAAAGGTAGTTAACGCCGTTTGTGAAGACTTAACGGAGGGTACTACATTGATGCAATAATCAAAATTGGGTACTAAATTGAGACAAAGTTCAAAGTGGGTACCATTTTGAAATTTTCGAACTAAAATGGGTATGATCCGAGTAATTAAGCCAAAACTTTATTATCTGATTCGATCTATTATAAATTAATAGGTTAGATAGATAAATTTAGTTATTTATTTATTTATTTTACGATTAAAATGAATTGAATAGTCTTATTTATTTACAACCGTACAATTAAAATGTTTATTTATTTTATAAAATATTAATCAATGATATATACATATATAACAAAACTAACTTGAAAATGATAAGGTGACCTGTAGTTCGAAGTGTGGGGAAGATCTAAAAATAATATATAATAAATGGAAGTAAAATTCTGATCAAATCTTTTTTAAATAAATAATATACAAAATAATAAAATGTGTAGAAAAGAGAAGGGAGGAACCAACAAACACCAAAATTTTATCATCGGAGACACTCACAATTTCTGTCTTTATGTTTCTCATTCTATTTTCTCTCATTGATCAAAATTGAAACTGATGAAAAAGTTAGATATTTAAATTGCATAATGGATCGAGGCCATAAAAATACCTCCTTTCATTATTTTTTAATTAAATTAGTATGAGTCCAATAGACTGATAACTCACCTTACACGAAGGAAGGTTATGAGTTTAACTACTCGCTACCAAAATTTAACCACTAACAATTAATGACAAAGTTATCCATTCCGATATTTTATATTAAGAATATATCATATTGGTAAAATTACTCATTTGAAACATATACAAAATTGTTACCATACTTAAAATCATATCACAAATAAAACAAAAATTAATACCTTTTTTATCAATTTTAATAGACAAATATTTACTTAAAAAAATATATTTTGAAACATTTGTAAAATTTTCTTTTTATATTTTAAAATGACTATTTCAAAAGGTTATTTTCGATACGAAAATATTTTCTAAAAAAAATATTTTAAAATATAAAAAAAATTCAACGTATTCGAAATATGTTTCGAATGCTTTTCCGAAACGCATGTTCCTAAATGTATTTTTATATATTTTTTCGGGTTGAATATTATGTATTTTTGGATTATAAAATATCTTTTGAAATATTTCATCCAAAAAATATTAAAAAAAGTGTAGGAATTTTTATTATAATTTTAAGAAGGGATGATTTTGGAATTCCATATTTTATGGGGGTGCATGAAGATATAAAAGTGGGGTGTAGGAAGAATTACCAACAAAATGTTAGACTTAAAATGGGCTCGTCATATTTATTCTACAGTTTCAACTTTCTGGTTTTGGTATTCATTTTAAATGAATGTTTTTTATTCCATCATTAAGAAAATAATATGAATTTCACAAGTGAATTAAAAATATATTTCATTGCAAAATGCATATCTATCAGATGTCACTTAAATATTTTATGTAATTTAATTAATTTCCGAAGTTATATATTACTAAATATTAATGGATTATCTTATAATAGGACAAACTCCTAAGTCAACTTATATTTTTTTGTTGTTCTTTGAAGATGTACAAATTTTGATTCTTCGAGAACTACAGTAATTTTATTCTTGGAGTGTTAGATATAGTATAAATTTAACAAATTTTAAAAAATTTCAAATGATCTCATTCAAGGCAAGTACTTTTATGGTAAACAACACAAGAACAAAAAAAAAACAGAGAATATGCATGATTTTTTTTAAACTAATATGATAACAACAATAGTAGAAAATAATAATAATAATAAAATAAGAGAATATCAAAATTTTTAATTTTGAAAAAACTCTTGCTGTTAGAAGTAAAAACTCAATTATAAAAAGTAATTAATGAAATTGAACTAAGATTTAATGTGAAAACAAGATAACCAAAAAAAAATAACACTCTCTAAAATCAATACATCAAAACAATAATATTATTAAATATGAAAAACAAAGAAAACCTAAAGTAAAACAATAATAAGAGATTGATTTCTGTGAGCATAGACTTCCAATTTACAATCCCTGCGGTTAAAATGAAAAATAATATATTATAAAACTACTATCAAATTTTCGGCCATGGCCAGATCCAATGATAAATCGAATATAAATCATAATTTTACTGGGAGATATATCAATAAATTTTCTTTATCTTCTTTTCCTTCCAAAAGCTGTCAAATCTCCACTTCTTCTTCACCTATAAGACCACTTTTTACTTAGTTTAAATAAAACAAAATATAAACTCAATTTCAATTTGTTCAAAATGATATATTTTATTAAAAAGTGGACTTTAAGTCTAACTCAATCTCACAAAATCATTTTGTAAGGTAAGATTTGTATCTCACTTATACATTATAAATTGTTTTATCTCTAGTCGATGTAAAACTTCTAATATATTTAGTAATCTACCTAAAATAAATTTAGGCAAATTAATGGAATTAATACAATGAATTTGTACTGTACGGTCCATTGGCAGATCGGCCCAGCGGACCAAAGTCAAACGGCTACAGACTGCCCGTTACGGACGAACTTCGTAGCAGACGCTGAGGCGACCAGCTTATCGGAGTCTCAGCTCTGAGCACACTAAATCCGCTACCCATCGGTCAGACGGACTAAACATTCCCTCCACTTTCATCTCCATTTGAACTTAGTCTCCATCTTCATAGAGACTCTCACCTTTAAAGGGCAACTTTCGTCAGGCCGTGCGACCCTCGGTTGGTCGGCCAAACGGGAACCTGGACCAGACAGTCAGTCAAATTAATTAAGATAAAATAAGTCAGTAATCAAAATTAAAAAGCCATTGGGCCATGATTAAGGAGTCCTAATCACAGACCCACATCGAAAACTATAAATAGGAGCCCAAGGTAGGTGGGTGAGAATCTTTAGTTCGCATTTATTACATCAGGTACAATTATCTACCGATCGGCCTTAACTGACTTAAGCATCGGAGCAGAGCCTTTTAAACATGTACACCGATCATCCGCCTGACCGATCAAGGAAGAAGGAAGATTGGGCGGAACGGAGGATACGACGAATTACATAAGAAGGAAGCAGTGAAGAGAAAAAGGTAATTTAAGTGTTGACTGCATGTGCTTGACCCCTACACCCGAAACATAATTCAAAAGCATTAAGGCTCTCTTGTTCGGAAGAATCGAAACTGAATTAGGGTACTGCAGAAAAGAACATGGGATGTATGTTTTAATACAAGATTGAATAGCAGAATGAAAACGAAAAGGATGAACAAAAAGTTGAACAGATGCACCTGAGACTTCATAGAAGACAGACGAAGAAAGCAACAAGAGTGAAGTTAAGTGGTTTAGGTACAAGTGTTGTTTCCTCTGAGCGATCCATGTTTGAAGCTATGAAGTGTGATGAATCACTCAGCATAACATTGACTTAGAAGAAGCAACATTGTAACTAAACCACCACAACTTTTTAGCAGCATAACATTCACCTTCACTGGCTTTGGATGAGATCTATTACTGATCCTTCTCCCACACACTCCTTCTATTTATAATCAAATTTTCATGACAGAGAAAAATAATTGAAAGGTCTCCACTTTCGAGAAGAAATTTTTTTATGAGAGTGAGTTCTGCAATTTCTTCGAGATAAAAGGTGTGGTTTCTTTTTTTTTTTTTTCCACCAATTAAGGCGTAACGAAATATCTAAGTTTTCTTCCCACGTTAGCTCCAAGATTCTCTTTTTTTGAACTTTTCTCTTTTTCTATTAATAGCTATTATATTATAGCATGTTTTGTAGTGGCTCTCGAAAGTCACAGTTTGGAATCACGGTTCAAAATTAAACGTCGATTAAAGTTAAAATAATTTTATAATATATAAATGGAATATAAATTTTATTTTATAAATTAATTTTAATTTTGTAGAATTGAATCAGTTTAAAATTTGCTTCTAAGGACCACATCAATCTTATAAAGTAAATATAAACAAATTAAAGTTGAATGTATCACGTGAATGGCTACACAGTAAACTATTCGTTTGCATTTGCAATTTTTGTTTTTTAATTTTAGATATTAAAATTTTGTGTCAACTTCATTATATTGAGAGATGGGTATTCCAGTATTTGTGAGATGGAGACGTATAATTATACTTTTTTGTTTGTCGGATGATAGAGTATTTACCATTTGATCAAAAGTTTATTATTTGATCAAGAAAAATGATTTTTTGACTACTAAATTTTAACAATTTTTTTTTACAACCTTAGGTGATATCTTCTAAATGGTTCTTTATTTCTCCATTTTCTCATTCTTAATATTCCAACAAAACCAATCAGAATATGACACATCATGTTGTAAAAGGAAGTTGTCAAGATTTAGTAGTCATAATATCATTTTTTTTTTATCAAATATTATAGTTATTAGTCAGGACGTAACTCCAGATGTTACAAATTAATTATGACCCATTCCATTTGATCTCCATTACAAAATAAATGATGTCACATGCAAAAGTTTGTTATTTTAAATATTAGTTAAAAAAACATAGATTAAAATATTCAACAAGAAATAATAAAAGTATTGCAATTTGGTTGGTTCTATAAGATCGAAGGGTGGTTAACCTATTCAACAACTTTGAATTAAAAATAATCGATATTGTATGAACATTAGAATACTAGTGTAAAAGGTTCACTATTTTAATCTGTCATAAGAAAATAACAAAGTGTCTCCACTTTAAGATTGAAAATTTAAAAAATACAGGACAAAGAAAGTAAAATAGCTTTAGTTTGGAGTAAAGCATGCATTTGAAAAAAATATTCATGTGTGAAGACAAAAGATCTTTTTGATTTTGTTGCTGATAAATCTACATGCCTCTTCTTAAACTCTTTTCAAAAATATCCTCTTCATTATTGCCGTGTGTTAATGATTACACGTCATTCTCAAACACTCATTTCAATTATTTTTATTTCAATGTTTTTTGAACATTTATGATTGCATTATGTTTTATTATATTCTTATTTTGTCACCTAATATTTAATTGAGAAAAATAACAATAAATCATTGTATAAATACATGTGTTATTTCTCCCTTTTTCAAATTTTAATAAGAAATACAATATAATCATAAATAATTGTTAACAATAATATACTAATGTTTTTAATTGAATGATATCAAAATTATCTCTATTTTTTTTTCTTTCTAAATAAACAACTTACATTTTTTTCCTATTCTTCACCTTCTCAAACTTCTCCTCAAGTAAATACTATTCATTTCACTTTATTTCTCCTAAGTGTGAGTGGTATATTTTAGTAAATATTCTCATGAAAAATGAAGCCTTTTCACAACTTTGTTGTACTGACTTTCAAAATTGTAATATTTTCAGTAATATATTGAATTATATTATTTTTAAATATTTAATTTTCTCATTTTCTTAAAATATATAAACATGTTAAAATAATTAAATTAAACTAATAAAAAAAAGAGAACAAGCCATTTTATCATTTTTATACTATTTCACTTATTTATACTATTTTATTAAGTAGGGTGTTCCTCACAATACAATAATTGACATTCTTAAAATAAATTCTGAAGACCTAATTTTGGGATTTAGAAAAAGAAAAATCATTAAAAAATAAATTTTGTGTTGGCCCATTCAATTTCAATTATAACAATATTAACCAATATTAAGGAAACTGAAAAGAGTTCACGGGCCACCATCCATTTGGTCTTCAATTATTGACCTATCAAAAGGAGAAAATGTCGGAAAATTTTGAACGGTAGAGATTAAACCACCGAAAGGAGATATTTTATTCCTATTTCAAGAAAAAAAAAATAGTAGATGAATAATATCAAGTCACAAAATCTGTTTTATGAATAGATATAATATAAAAAAATATAGAACAAGTTAAATTATATTTAAAATATATGATTTTACTTTAAAAAGGTCGTATTATATAAGTATAATTTCAATTTTTTATTTTTCAATAGAAAGATTACATTTAGTATATATGATTTTAATTTATACATTTTGATAAATATAATATTTATTGTTTATTTTTATAATTGAAGGGAAGTTTTATATACCAAATACTATTTTCCATTATTCAGAAAAAAAAAGAGTTAAAATTATACCTACCTAATTTTATTTATTTATTTTTCCTTTTCGTAATTTTCTTTTTAAAAAAAATCAAAATTTTCTAAAACCACATCTGCTCAAATAAATTCTTATAATCAATTGAATTAGTTAATAACATGTGATCAGAATGTTTTCTTTTTTTCCAAACAGATATGTATCATTATCAACAACAACTTTGGTTTACCAAATGTGAATGTGATGTCATGAAATCTAAAAGCTATGTGATTGTGTTCACGGATTACCCAATCTCAATTATGATACTATAAAAGTTTATTAGGCACAGTTTTATTTTATTCCAGAAAATAACTTTTTTTGTGTGACCAATATTGAATATTTTAAAAAATTAAGATGTATGAAAAGTTAGTTAGGGCAGATAGTTAAACTCTAAATTTCTTACAAATCTATTGAGTAATGAAAATTGTATTAAAGTGCAAAATACAAGAATAAACAAATTTTATCTCAATCAAACCTAGGTAAACCACTCTTAAAAGAAATTTTCATATCACATTTTTAAATTACAAGTAGTTAAGAAATCACTTATTGAAATAAGTAATTATTATATATATTTTTCAAGAGATTAAACATACTTTCAGACCTAAAATTCGATCCAGAATTGAAATTTATTTTGCATTTAAAACTTTGAGGAAAATCTTAATGACAATTCTCAAAATTTAAAAATTAATATGTAATTTTTTTAATTCAATTATTTTAAATTATTTTGACATATCAAATCGTGTTTTTAGCTGATATTTAAATTGTGTTACACTACATTTTCGTATAAAACATATTTTACCATGTAAAAAGATTAATGTAATTTATTTTTAAAGTTTATAAATGAAAATATATTAAAGTTTAAAACAACGAAGAATTTTAATCTCACATTCATATTTAAAAAGTACAACTATATTTGATATTTTTTATATTTTCTCAGTCATTTACCACCAAAAATAAAATCATTAAAAATATTTATTAACGAACGAAAGGAGTTGGTTTGCATCGTAGTAAAAGAAAAATCACCAGATAGTTTGTTTATATTATATTGTATTGTTAAAATATATGAGTAATTTGCGGACGTTGAAATGTCAATAAAATTTTTACACGCAGGTCAAATTCAATACGGGTAAGAAATTGATATATGTAAATAATGGGTATGAATATTTTTGATACTCGTATGTTAATAGATAGGTATGTGTATCATAATATCTGTATATGTGGATATTCGTATCCACTATATTCTACTTTAAATTAAACAACAAAACATAATTAAAATATTAAAACATCGAGTTTGAATGAATTATTTTTTATTAATTGGTTTTAAAAAACATCAATTTCTTTATAAATTGTCGTTCAACACTATTTAAATAAATTATCTGCATTTGTTTTGAAATTTATGAATTTTTTGCATTATATTTTTATTTAAATTTATGGTTAAAATATGTTGTTAAATATTAAATTTTTCTTTTGTAAATATCCGCAAATACTTGTGGATATCCATAGATATTAAAAAAATATGCGGGTACCCGCACATATATGAATACAGTTACATGACAAATATTTATCAACCGAATAAGATACGGAGAAACTACTAAACGTACCTACCCAACCCATTGACATTCTAGATGAACGTATATAATTGCTCTTTTTAATTGAGAAAATTTCTCTTCTTTTAGTTTTAAGATATATTTAAAGGTAAAATAAAATATAAAATGTCTATACTGAATGGAGAGGTTTTCTTTATATATGGTTATAAATGTTATTAATTTTTTAATTTTGAAATAAATTAAAGACATAATTGGAATGTGAAATATGCACATTAGTTAATTAAATATTGTTATATATAAAAATATAATTATGGATAAAATGAAAATGAAATTAGTAACTCAAATGAGAAAAATTGTTTTATATATTATAATAGATAATTGTGATATAAATTTAAAAAACATTTTCATAAATCAAAATATGGAATATACGTCGCACAATATATGTATAATTACTAATAGTATATAATTAACTAACTTAAAAAGTGAAAGCATATGTCACACCTTAAGAACCGAAAACAAATTTTTTTCAATGTTTGTGAAAAAGTCAATTTATCCAATGCTAACTTTTATTTTATAAAAAAATTTAAATAATACGTGACACGTCATTTGTTATATTTTACGTAGTCTAAAAATAAGAATTAAAAATAATAATTTTGAAAATGTAGAGACTAAACATTAATTATTATGGACATTTTTAAATTTAAATTAAAGTTTAGAAATTAAAAACATATTTTTCTCCTAAATTATTTATAAATTTTATTTTTATTTTTAGTACCTAATTAAAAATTATTATATTTTTATTATCTTAAATTATGTGATTGTAAGAATGCAAGTTAAAAGCCGAACTTATGTACTGTTTACGTAAAGTTTTTAAATACAGTTGATCTAAATTAAGTGATAATAAATACCAAAATTATTTCTTTAATACTAATAATAAAAAAATTTCTATGTTCAGAATTTAATTTTTATATAGTAAATATATTTGTTAATTGAAAAGAAAAAACGTAATTTTGCTTTGCAGTATATATATTAAAACATTATTATCAAACTTTTCTTATCACATTGCCCGAGTCTTTCTGTAAATCATTCTTCTAAATTTTATTATCCTTTTAAAAATTTGGATCAAATTTAAAACAATAATAAATTATATTTGGAACTTAGTTTTGACAGTAAATTGAATCCAAATAGAGTCATAATACCCTAATAATTGTCATTTAATACACTCATAATACCCTGTATATTAATACATTTGTATTTTAGTATGTTTTGTTTTTTTTTTTTACATTTAATACACTCATAATACTCATAAATCCTGTATATTAATACATTTGTATTCTAGTATGATTTTTTTTTTGTTGGTAATGCATTTTTGATATGATATATTGTATTGTCAGT
>Ga0214545_1008958_pt1 | contig 15566 bp, 11 predicted proteins | sample CNSS4metaG_FD_160064 | JGI IMG/M metagenome (GOLD analysis project Ga0214545, IMG submission 160064) | Root nodule microbial communities from cowpea collected in UCLA plant growth center, Los Angeles, California, USA - CNSS4 | ecosystem: Host-associated > Plants > Roots > Nodule | place: USA... | reverse complement strand
ACCCGCAGGCCCGCATAGGCTCGCAAGCCCGCATAAAATTAAAAAAAAAAAAACTTGCACTTGTGTATATTAATTACTTCTTTTATGGACTCTTGCATTAACGTTTCAAATTCTTGTATAACTAGAAAAGACAAGTATTATATAATTTTTAATGTGCTAAAATTTAAAGAATACATTGTGTATGTCATAGTATGACTATGATGAAAATGTTAAATTATCAATTTATCATCTAATTCTCCAAAGTCTTTATTGTGAACTTCTTAAAGTTTTCCAATTTTTAAACATTGAAAGTTTTATCATAAAAATTAACAAAAAAAAAGCGGGCCGGTCCGTGGACCTGCAGGCCAAGTGGTATGCAGGACAGGCCAGTGTTTTCAATCCGCATAAAGTATGTGGGGCGAGACGGACCAACCGGCGTTGTACGAACCTTATGGGGTCGGGCCTAAACGGGCTGGCCCGGCCCGTATTGCCACCCCTAAAAATTTGTGCAACTTTGTTTATTTATTTATTTTTATTTATCTTATTACTTTCTCTTTTATCTATGTAACTCTAAATATTAAGTTATTTTATTTTTCGACCGCATAATGACAGAGATAAGAAAAAGTAATGTAACGAAAAAGTAAAATAAAAAGTCTGGATAATTTATTGCAATCTTTTGATTAGTAAAATTACTCTATTTAAAATTATATTAAAAAAATGTGCTAAGTGCAAATAATAATAATAATAATAATAATAATAATAATAAAATAATTATTATAAGTAGCAAAAAACAATTTAATTTTTAAATAAAATATGTGTATAGAAAAGGTATTATTCTATTCAAGATATAATTACATGTTCTGTGATTTTACGTTACTAAAAGAAATATGGAAAAGTGACTGCTATATGAAATAAAAAGCAATAATGACATATATAAAATAAATAAAGATTTGTATAGAAATGAGAAAACTTTTCAAATAAACTATTACATGACAGTAGTAAGATTAATCTCTAGGTAAATAAATTCAGAAAAATTATGTAATGAGACAGAAAATCTATAATTTATAGACTATATACTAATGAATAACTTAATTATACTTTATTATTTTACTTGTGGGGATCTACACCTCTTTTAACACAGGTCTTGAAATACATGACAATAGAATCGCTCAATCTCACCATCATCTTCTGAATATGACTGCTATAATTTCTTTCCCAAAAGCTTTTCTTTTCTATTTTTGTTCATGGTTTGTCTTGACAGATAAACATGGTGTGTGTGTGAACCAAAACTTACATTTAAAAACAAAATAAAACTGTCCACTATCAAGTAGATATTAATTATGGTTCTCAGAAACATGCAGAGACTCCTAATTTCTGGTGGTCCTTTCTAAGACTTCACACCAGATATAGCCGCAGGACTTTTACAACTTCAAAATCTACTACTGCTACTTATAGTTTCTGCTCATGGTATCTTGAGATTCATACCACACAGTCATTTCCTGTCTATTGAAGAATAGGAATTTTGTGCATAAACATTTGATTCCACAGTTTTTCATCAAATCAAAAACATGTAAAGAGAAAAATTCAGTTCTGGTGCTGTTAAATCCACTTACTGATAGTAATTTTTTTGAATTTCAGTTGACCCTAGCCACAAACTCGGTCAATTTTTTGTGTTTGAACCATGGAAGTGAGTAATGACAAATAACCATAAATTTCACGAACACGTTTTGGATACACAATAGCATATGCAGAATATACCAGGTTCTCAGTTTATTAAGAAAATATCACATGCAACTCAATCAATTAATGACACAAAAATTGGCATGAAGACAAAAACATGTACAAAAATCTTGGGAGTTTGTAAGTTTGTTAAAGATATTTCTTTGTTCCTGAGATATTGGATTTGTAAGGTTATGGTTTAATGCTACTGCGTTTACCTTATCTCCCGAAGCTTGATTTTTTTTATTCAGACAAATCAAGTGTGCCAAGAAAACAAACAATGGCTGCTTCTACTTCTCCAAACTTCTCAACACCTTTGCAAAAGAACACTCACAAAACAAAGTTTCCTTCATCAGCAGGGAAGAATATACTGCATAACAAAGTTGGGTTCCCATTTTCTGCGCCATTCAGTAAATCCGTAAGTGTGAAATCCATTGGCACTGCGAAGTATGATGAAGTTGTGGTGGATGAAGAGTTGGACAAGATTAGAAGGCTTCAGAATGGTTCAGATGTTAGAGGAGTGGCATTGGAAGGTGAGAAAGGAAGAAAAGTTGACCTTACTCCACCAGCCGTTGAGGCAATATCACAGAGTTTTGGGGAATGGGTAATCAAAGGTTTAGAGAAGGAACGAGGATACCCTGTAGAGAATGTGAGAGTGTCTCTTGGACGTGACCCTAGAATCACAGGGTCAAAACTTAGTGTTGCAGTTTTTTCAGGTCTTGGTCGTGCAGGTTGCATGGTGTTTGACATGGGACTAGCTACCACACCAGCTTGTTTCATGAGCACAATATTGTCTCCATTTTCCTATGATGCTTCAATCATGGTAGGTTACCAAAATTTGTAACAGCAACAATTTCTAGTTGGTTAATGCTTCTTTGTTTTGAGTCCTGATTCGGATTTTCTACAATCCATGAACTCAAATGAATGCTGCTTATGATACTAAACTTGAAGACTATTACTGAGGCTTATAACACAAATGCTTGAAATTAACTATGCATTTTGTGATGCAGATGACAGCTTCCCACTTGCCTTATACCAGAAATGGTCTGAAATTTTTTACAAAGAGAGGTGGATTGACTTCAACAGAGGTGGAGGAAATATGTGATAAAGCTGCTCGAAAGTATGCAAATAGGATGGCCAAAGTCTCAACTTTGCTTAGTGTTCTTCCAAAAAAAGTTGATTTTATGAGCACTTATGCAATGCACCTACGAGAAATCATCAAGGAGAGAATCAATCACCCTCTGTATCCTGACACTCCACTTCAGGGATTTCAGGTTTCACTGATTAATAGATAAATAGTCTTTATTTCTTTAACTCATTCTATCCTTCCTTATTTCACTACATTCAGCTCATAGAAGCTACAATGTAAGTATCTTTCACACTCTGATTGGAATGAAATTATCAAAATATGCAGATTATAGTTAATGCTGGAAATGGGTCAGGAGGATTCTTCACATGGGATGTGTTGGACAAACTTGGCGCAGAAACCTTTGGGTCTCTGCATCTGAATCCTGATGGGATGTTTCCGAATCACATTCCAAACCCAGAGGACAAAACTGCCATGGCACTCACCAGAGCAGCAGTGTTAGAAAGCAAAGCTAATCTTGGAATAGTTTTCGACACTGATGTGGATCGAAGTGGGGTGGTTGATAACCAAGGGAACCCCATAAATGGTGACAAACTCATTGCTCTCATGTCTGCCATTGTGTTAAGGGAACATCCAGGAACAACCATAGTCACCGATGCTCGTACAAGCATGGCACTCACCAGATTCATCACTGATAGAGGTGGTCACCATTGCCTCTACCGTGTAGGATACAGAAATGTCATTGACAAAGGAGTTCAACTTAACAGTGATGGAGTTCAAACTCATCTTATGATGGAAACATCTGGCCATGGTGCTCTCAAAGAAAACCATTTCCTTGATGATGGTGGGTTCAACTTGATAAGATCCGTGCATGTTTTAGTTTCATGGTTTTCATTTCCCATGTTGTTGTTCACCATGTTTCTTCTTCCTTTTTCGTCAAGGTGCTTACATGGTTGTGAAGATTATAATTGAAATGGTGCGGATGAAGCTCGCGGGATCAGATGAAGGGATTGGGAGTCTTATAAAAGATCTTGAAGAACCCTATGAATCAGTAGAGCTTAGGATAAATATTATCTCTGAACCACAACATGCTAAAGCTAAAGGATCAGAGGCCATTCAAACATTTAGAAACTACATTGAGGTATATTATATATGTTGGAAGAAAAATATTATCAGTATAATCTCTAATACACTACTTTGTTGGATATCTCTTTGCTGATTAAAGATAAAGCATATTTACAAGTAGATGTTAATCTTATCTTACAGATAAGGTTGAATTAAGTTTAAAATCTATATAATAGTTATGTAAACTCTATCTTAGTAAAGATTTGAGTTTAAAATCCACATCTTAAAGATACTTTAATCACTTTCTTTTTCTACTTTTGAAACATAGCAAATCATTGTTTCACTATAATCTCTCTTACACTAACTTTAAAAGTCTTGAACTTACAATAAAAATTGTAGTTTGTTCTTTGTTTTCAAAATCCATGTTTCATATTTGTATCACAAAGTGATGATCATGAATGCAAAATATAAAGAGTTTGTTTGTGTGCAGGAAGGGAGGCTCAGTGGGTGGGAATTAGACTCATGTGGTGATTGTTGGGTGAGTGAAGGGTGTCTTGTAGATACAAATGACGATCCAGCTCCCATTGATGCTCAAATGTACAGGTAGAAACAAGTTAAACAAAGTTCAAGCAGTTCAACAATTCTTATTTTATATATATCTTTATGATTTTCTAACCAAAACTAGTTTTGTTGTGGCGAATTCAGGGCAAAAGTGTCAAACGAGAGACATGGACAACATGGTTGGGTTCACATGAGGCAGAGTATTCACAATCCTAACATTGCTGTGAACATTCAATCATCTGTCCCAGGAGGTTGCTTGTCTATGGCACGAGCTTTCAGAGATGAGTATGTCATTTCACCACTTCAACAATGTTTTTAACAGCATTTGATTTGGTTAGTTAACTTTGCTTATGCAACATTGCAGGTTTCTCAAAGCAAGTGGAGTTTATACATTCCTTGACATCTCTCAAGTTGATAAATTTACTGAAAATGGCTCCATAGCCTGATTTTCTGTTAATGAAAAATGTTGGGAGTTCAGGATGAACAGCTTCATCAAAGCTCAAACTTTGTATCATTTCAACATGATATTAGTTTTGTAGTGAATTATTTTAACATAAACTTAAAGAATAAACGGAACAGAAAGAATATGTTGGACCATCAACCTCACCCCATATGTCCAAACACGTATATCTGAAGAAGCCTTTCTGGTTTAAGGATTATTATGGGCTTCAGAGACAAAAGTCCATCTTTGCTTGTGTTTTCCTGGAAGGGACTTATACAAGAATAAATCTATCTTGCCATGGTATGTAACTGTAATGTTCCTCACGCAATGAATGAAGAATCTTAGTTTTTAAATTTTATTTTCTTTTATGAGTTAGTGAATCACTCGAAGCACTAGAAAATCACATGAATGAGATAACAATAACAACACTTTTGAGCTTAGAAAATGAATAAAAAAATTGAGGAAGAAAAGCATTGATGGTAGAAAGTAGGCAGACAAGGAGAAGGTTGAAGGATCTAAATACCAAAAAGAGGAAAAATTCGAAAGGCGTAGCTACTCACAATAGACACAACCTTACCTCAATACACATAAATGATGGAAGCTCACAATAATCAAAGGAATGGATCCATATACCACACTTTTGCTCATACTTTGTTACCAAAAATGGACATTGTCGACATCCTTTCATCGTTTGGATCATGGAAACTCCCTTCCACCTAGTTTGAAAACTATCACAATTCAACTAATATGACAGATCTATTGATCTTGATGAACATGTGGACGTCTACATTACAAACTCATCCTCAATGTGGTAGGGTGTCGTCTTATGTCTAGTCTTTCAAACCTCATTCAAAGGCATCGCCTTGAACCGGTTCACATGGTTACTGATATACACCATTGATTGTTTTGACACATTGATTATGAATTTCGACTCACAGTTTGCCACAAGTAGGTTTTATCGTCTAACCTCCATTTTATTGGTGAGTATTTGATAAGAGAAGGAGGACTCATTGATCATTAGCATTACCAAGTTTTTATTTTAGTTTATCTTTTAATTTTATTTCATATTTCAAGTTTTATTAAATAAAAGTGGAAAAGATAAATTAATGGATTATATTCTGCAAATAAAGAGAAATCTCAGAGATTTGGAAAGATTATCAACAAAATAGGTGGAATATTAAATAGTGAATCATTATCAACAATATCAGCTATCCACAAGGTTAGTTACTCAAAGTACGAGTTAGAATAATTGAAGAATAATTCAAAGATATAGAATCTCCAAATATTGAAAGATATATATATATATATCAAGAAATATCTCTTAGAATTTATTCAAGGACCAAATCAAATATAAATTTTAGGCCTAGTCCAATTATGAAAGTCTATAAATTGAAGGTCTAGCATAGGCAAAACACACACTTAGAGAGAAAAAACTTTATTTCTCTACATTTGAAGGTAGAAGGGCATTTTGAAGGCTGGAGGCATTCAATTTCAACATCAGTCTTGTATTCAATATGTCTAGGAGCAGTTAACTCCCTCTTTCACGGGGACGATATTTAGACTTGTTCACTTTATTACTTATACGATTTGGTACATTTGTCAACACATAACAATCCTTATGGATGTTATAAAATTATTTGGCAACGTAACTTGTTAAGAAGTGGACTTTAAGTCTAATTCTATCTCATAAAATTGACTTGTAAGGTGAGGTTTATATCAACTTATATATTGTAAACTGGTTGCATCTCTAGTCAATATGAGACTTTCAAAACACCTCCTCACACTAAGCCATATACATTTCAAGTGTGAAACTAGGCATTAATGGGTGATCTAATAACGCCTGATAGGGAATGGAACAATCGACCTAACAAACAACAACTTTTTGTTAGGATAGGGTTTAACTCATGACTATGGTACCGTGTTAAGAAATGGACTTTAAACCTAACTCAACCTCACAAAACTAGCTTGTAAGATAAGGTTTTCATCCATTTATATAATAGTCTTATCTCTAGTTGATGTGAGACTTTCAATATAACTATAAACACAAGGAACCTGAACCTCTCAAAGTGGTTTTGAACCACATGGTCAATGCTCTATGTAAAAACGAAAGATGATTTGAATGTATGTCTTATTAAACATTGGAGATAGGTATATATACATAAATAAACCATCTAAATGAGGTATGTAATTACGCACAAAATAATTACAAAAGATTTAATAACCTTATTATAGGGATTTGATTAGCTTAATTTAGGAGATTAATTACTAATTAGGTTAATTGTAGAAGAATAATTTGAATTTTATCACACATCCAAAGTCGAAGCGAGATTCATGGACCCTTAAGCTAGTCCAAAAATCATAAAAAAGAATTTGACATAGGCCTTTGGTGAAGATATTAGCTATCTAGTGGTGGGAAGGTACATGAATAACTTGTGCCTAACTGTGTGCTACCTTTTCCCAAACAAAGTGAATATATCCATCTCAATATGTTTTGTACGCTAATGTTGCACAGGATTACCAAATAGATAAATGGCACTAACATTATCGTAGTACACCAAAGTGGCCTGAGGGAGAGGAAAATGAAGCTCCAAGAGAAGATTGTAGAGCCAACAAGATTGAGAAACAACGTTTGAAACACCTCTGTATTCAGTCTCTGCACTAGAATGAGAGAGAGTATGCTGAAGCTTTGAAAACCAAGAGATGAGGTTGTCACCAAGTGAATGTGAGATACTATATGTCTCGATCAACCTAAACTAACTCGATTCGACTTCAACTTAAGCAAACATGTCCAGATTTAGCCAACTCGACTACATTTTTTAATTTGGGCTGACTTCGTGCTGACTTCGTTCGATTTTTTGGTGTCGACCGACTTGGCTTTACCTTTTGTTCCGGGTCGACTCAACTTGACCTTTAGCCCAACCTAACTTGTTCCTGAGCCAATGTGGCTTGATTCTTCACCTCAAGTCAACTTCGACCCAAGCCAACTCGAGTCAATTCTTTGATCCAGGTTAACTTGGCTCAATCTTGGGGCTATGATGACTCGGGTATAACCTTCGATCCAAGTCGACATGCCTCAACCCTCGACGTTCAGGCCGACTTGCCTCGATCTTCAACTTAAGTAGACATGTTTCAACCTTTGACCTAGTCTTACTTGTCTTGACCTTCAACACGAGTCGACTCAACTTAATCCTATTAATCATATTAACTTCGCTCAATTATTTGGTTTGGACAAATTTGGCTCGAACTTTCAACCCAGAGAGATCCAGCTTGATTTTTGGTCCTAACTAACTCAATTCAACATAGATTTGATTGAACTAATCCTCAACCACCTTGCCTCAACTTAGATGTGTGCATCTTGATTTTAGATTTTCAAAATCAAAAATATGATTGAAAGATAAATCAAATATAAATCTAATTAAATGAATTGAGTTTAAAATTAAAAATATGAATTTGAAATAAGTCTTTTTAAACAAACTTAAAATAATATAAATTTAGATTATTACGGATTAAATTTCACACTAATTTTTTTGCCCACCTTACATGAATGAAACAATAATACAGATTCTATAAAAGTAATCCCATTGTATTTTTTCACGTGCATGAGGTTTCACGTGTTATTAGTGTTTAGTTTGGAAATTATTGTTGAAATTAAATTTCAGTGCCAACCAACACCATATAAAAGAGTTTTAATATGGTATATTCTTTTATAATTTCTAAACACTTAAAGTTTAAACTTACTAGTACACGTATTAGGATCTCGGACATAAATTATAATAACTATCACTAGTGGCACATGTAAAGTGATGTTATTTATTTTGGCAAACCAATATAATCTGTAGTTGGTGTCAACATTAAATAATTGATTAATTTTCTATTATGTTAATGGGTGTGTGATTCAGGGACATTCAAAGAGAAGAGAAATTGCATAAGTGTGTGGTGTTGTTGATACAAACTCCACTTGGAAACAGATTGCAATTTTCTCTGCCCTTATCGATGAAGTTTTGGTGGTTAAATTAATGTTACCTTTTTGATTAGTCGATTGAAATACTGATAAAAAATTATTTATTTATAGTAGTTGTTGCAAATATTATATTAAACCGGAGTCAGGTTTGACAATCTAAATTGAATTGGTGTGTGATCACGAACCATTACAATATTGATTTATATTTCTATTCTTACTGGGATTTGGTATCTCAAAGACTAGTGGCATGTAAATTGTTTTGCAAGCAAGTCAGTTTTAATATAGAAAAATCTATCAGTAAAAGACTCTAATGTTTAAATAAATAAGAAAACTAAGCATCCTTATTAGAATGTAATAAAAAGTATGAATAAGACTTAAGTTACTCATAAACATATATAATAAAAGAAAATGATATTTTTACAACTAAATAATTATTTCACAAATACTCATTATAGATAAAACTGCTGAGGTTTAATTGTGCATTTAAACTTCCTTTGTGGGCCGTACAATTACCATATTTTACCAATTTTCTAAATCTTTGTAAATAGAAAATAAGACTTTGGTTGCTTTAGTTTTCAGCTGTCTTATTTTATAAGTCGGATGTTAAGAACTTTTTCTTACATGTTTTATACAAAAATGGTTGAATTGGGTTGTTTCTTGTGATTTTTTTTTTTTTTTGCTCTAATTCTCATGTAGCTAATGTTTTATTTACTAATTTCTCTAAGATTTTTTGTTGATGATCACGGGAAGCTAAACCTCATATTAGAGTGCCAAGTCCTAACTGAATTTGTTTAGTTCTGTTTATATATGAAATTCGATAGATACAAATTTACAATTAATGTTTCTGGGGGAGAACGAACACGTAAAATGATTATTAATTTTCTATCATTAGGCGAAAAGAGTCAGTTTTTATGTGCAGGTTCGTTGCTAGGAAGAGTAGGCACATTAAATAATTTGAATTTTCAGTTTTGTCTGATTAAATGGGAAGAAAATGTCAATTTTCATTGTCGAGGTTATGAGTTGCTATAAAATTTGTAATTTTAAAGTTTTTTCGTAATTTCTAATTGTGTGCTAATACAATGATACTTGAATTACATGTTGCACATGATTTCTTAAAAGGATTTTTCTTCCTTAAGGAAAAATGAAGAAAGCAATAAAAAAAAATTTAAATACACATTTGGTTTATATTTCCGTTATTTTTTCTAAATTTGGTGTTCATTTTCAGTTTGTGTTGAATTAGATTCTCATTTTCGTCAAATTTTGGTCAATTTGATCTTTTTTACTAACGGTGGTTAAATAGTTAACATTTTTTAACCGTGCACGTCACGTGTCAACTCTTGGTTTTTTTGAATTTTTTAAAATTTTTATTTTATCTTTTTAAATCTTTTTTAATTTTAAGAAAATTGACCATATGTGTCAAGTCATAATTGTGTCACGTGTTAAAGTCAGAATCACATGTCAGTTTGTGATTGTTTTATTTCTTTTCTTTCAATTTAATTCCTATATTTGTTATTTTTATTCAATTCAGTCCTTATATTCATAATTTTTGTTCAATTTAGTTCTAGTTTTTGTTAAAATGAGGTAATTTTATTCCTTTTAAATTGAGACCAAATTTATTTTTTTTATAAATATTATATATTTATTTTTAAATTAACATTATTATTAATTATTTTTTAAATTCAATTATGAATTATTAGATTTAATTATAAATCAAATATAATTCTTAGATTCAATTGTCAAGTAAACTATGATTATTTAAAATATTATTAAAATATAATTATTAAATATTTTAATTAAATATATTAACATATGTAAAATTGTTATTTAAATATAAAAAATTTAATATTTTTATTGGGTTTTAGATATTAAAATCTAAAATGTTAGTTTTATAAATAAATATTGGTATACTTTTCTAAAGTATTTCTAATAGTTTGTAATAATTTTAAATATATTTTAAAAGTATTAGTATTTTAGAATATAAATATTAGAAGAAAATATTTAATAATTATATTCTAATAATATTTTAAATAATTGTATTCTATTTAACAATTAAATTTAAGAATTATATTCAATTTATAATTAAATCTAATAATTTATAATTGATTTTCAAAAATTTATAAAAAATGCCAATTTTAGAAAAAAATATTGTATAATATTTATAAAAGATATTAAATTTAGTGTCAATTTAAAAGGGACAAATTTGATTCATTTTAACTAAAATTAGAACTAAAACAAATAAAAATAATGAAAATAAGAACTTAATTGAACAAAATAACGAATATACCACAAACTAACACGTGGCACAATTATGACTTGACACGTGGATAATTTTTCTAAAATAAAAAAAATTTATAAAAATAATATAAAAATTTATTAAAAAAATTAATAAAAATAATATAAAAAATTCAAAAAACCAAGAATTGACATGTGTCATGCACTTTTAAAAAATGTTAAAACTATTTAACCATCGTTAGTTAAAACGACCAAATTGACCAAAATTTGATGAGAATGAGGACATAATTGAACGTAAAACGAAAATGATGACCAAATTGAACATAAACAACAAAAATAGGAATCAAATATATATTTAAGCCTAAATAAGTAACGAAAAACTCATTATATTTCAAAACAACAAAGAACACAAGTATATATAAAAGAAAACAAAAATGACTAGAAACAAAGCAACACTAGAAACAAAAACAAAAAAAATGCAAAAAGGTAAGACAAGACTCCAACAAACACTAAATGATACAAAACACTTCATGATAGATGAAGACAGTAGACAATAGATAACACAAAAAACAATTAACTTAGATGATACTCCGCTTTATCAACTCCTCTCAAATTAGAAAAATATATTCAACATTCCCAATATGGAACATAAATCTTTGAAAGTAACAGCTTGGTGAAAGTGTCAACTATCTAAAGGGCCAAAGAAATAGGAAGGAGTTTAGTTAAGTTGTTTTTGATCTTCTCTTAAACAATGTGACAAATGGTACTTTAATTGCATCTTGCACATGAGTTATTGGAAGGACCTTTCTTCCACAAGCAAAAATGAGAAACAACAAGAAGAAAAGAAAGCAAAGAAAACTGAAAAAAAAAAAAAAAAAAAAAAAAAAAAAAAAAAAAAAAAAAAAAAAAAAAAAAAAAAAAAAAAAAAAAAAAAAAAAAAAAAAAAAAAAAAAAAAAAAAAAAAAAAAAAAAAATAAAAAAAAAAAAAAAAAAAAAAAAAAAAAAAAAAAAAAAAAAAAAAAAAAAAAAAAAAAAAAAAAAAAAAAAACTCATCCTATTCAAAACAACAAAGGATACAAATATATAGAAAAGAAAAAAAACAGAAATGACTAGAAATAAAAAAGCAAAACTAAAAATAGAAACTGATAAAAATAAAGCCCAAAAGATAAGATGAGACTCTAGTGAATGTTAGACTATATAAAACACTAAATGCTAGATGAATACACTAAAAGTTAGACTATACAAAACACGAGACAATAGATGAAGACATTATATGCTAAACGATACTTGACTTTATAGTGTGCCATTATATATTTTCAAATGGGTTCTTAACAAAAAATAATGTAATTTTTTTTAATTTTATTAGTGAAATAAAGTTGTCAAAACAAATCATCCTGCCCGGCTCAGCCTGACCCACCAAGGTTGGTCATTTAGTGAGCCAACTCAACCCAACTCACTTATTGATGAGTCCAAAAAAATTTGAACCCAACTCAATCCACCACAGGTTTGCGGGTTAAACGATTAGCTCGCTTAATTAAAAAAAATGCAATTTTGTTTCTTCAATCCAAAAAGCTAGATCACAATTGTAATCAAAATCTAAATAAACTTTAATATAATCCAAATTACTAAAGACAGGTTGCAACAAATTGCTACATTTGGGAAGCATGGACCATAGAGGCATTCCCATCCACAAGGGCTTCGATAACCTGAAGGAGGCCTTGCCAATAACAAATTCAGCACTACATGGACGTTAGAAAAGAAGTGTCAAACTAATGCCTAACCACATGACCCTCATCAAGGAAACAACATTGGACCCAACAAACTTCTTGGCGAGGCAAAAATTTTGGGTTGGAGAATCTAGTAAGAAAATTCAAGTGCTCCCGAATTGTAGAGCTAAGGAAGGCGTGGAGGAAGGAAATAGGAGGCTTCTCAGGACAGTGTTTCATTCAGTCTGTAAATCTTTATCTGATGAGAATATACAAAATTGTAATAAATTGTTTTGGTCTAAAAAATGCTTCTCGGGTGGTTCTGAGTATGTTAGAATCTAGGAATTAGCAAAAGAACCAGGTGTTAGATTCTTAGGCGAAGAGGAATAAATCATAAAGGAATTATAAAACATAGAGACTAGAGATAGGAACCAGGGGAAAAGAAGTAAAGGGGAAAATACAATTGCAAATGAAGATAATTAGTATAAATATTAGAGGATTAGGAGGGGATATAAATAGAAATATTTAAAAGGAATCATAGACAATGACGCGGTAGAGATGGTATGCATTCAAAAGACTAAGCTACATGATTTGCAATCGTTTAGTTGTTATAACTTATGGGGAGATAAAAATATAGACTAGGTGAACAAAAAGACAGGGGGAAACTTATAGGGGTCCTAACAATGTGGCATAAGGACAAATTCAAGTGCGTACGACAAGTTAAAAGGAACATGTTCATAGGTGTGTTGGGTGAGTATTATAATATTGTTAATGGTAATCCAATCCATGTGGCTATATTTAATGTGTACTCATCTTGGGTGTGAAATTAATGAAAAAGAAAGTATATGGGAAGAGTTAGTTAAAATAAAGGTCGGGGAAGAATGTAAGCAATGGTGTATTTTGGTAGATTTTAATGCGGTGAGAAAAAAATAGTGAAAAAAGGGGTTTAAATTCAAGAGGCGGTACTACAACAAGAGAAGTGAAAGGGTTTAATAATTTCATTGAATCTGTGAAAATGTTGGATGTACCCTTAATTGGAGGAAAGTATACTTGGTATAGGGATAATGGTACAACTAAGAACACAATCGATAGGGTGATGGTCTGATAGAAAATAATACATCAAGGGAAGACAAGTATTTGATCATTGTGCTTTATTGTTAAAACTGGTTTCAATTGATTGAGGGCCTAGGCCTTTTAAAACCTTAAATATATGGAATTCCAATCCAACCCTAAAGCAGGTGGTAAGAGGTTCATGGGAGTCATACATTGGGAAAGGGAACCCAAGGGTATAGTGGTGAAAGAGAAGTTAAAAAAAGCTTAAGTCTGATTTAAAATCATGGAATAGAGATGTTTTTGGATTAATAGGAATAAAGAAACAAAACCTTATATTAGAGATAAGAGACTTAGACAAGAAAGATGACGAAAGCAGTTTAGAAAAAGATGATAAGTTAAAGTGAATGAACCAGTAAATTAAAATTGCTTTTAGAAAAGGAAAGTTCATTGTTAAATCAAAAGACAAGGATTAAACGGCTAAAACAATGGGACACAATAAGTACTTCCATTAGATGGAGGAGGATTAAGAATGAATTAAATGTGGTGGATATGAATGGTATGTGGTGTGAGAATCCATTTAAGATAAGAGAGGAGGTAAGGCAAGTCTTTGAAAAATGATTTACTACAGCTAATAAACTTTTAGAAAGGGATGCTTTGATACTTGGAATTAGAAGGAAGATGAGGATGATGTTTTTTCAGTTAGGTTTGCCTATAATAAGTTGCAAGGAAACTTTGAAGTGGAAGAGGATAAATTGTTTAAAATGTTGTGGAATACAAGGGTAATCTTGAACACATAATTATTAGGATGGAGGATATTCTTGGATAAGCTACCAACAAAGGTTAAATTAATTGTAAGGGGGTTCAACTACAACATAGTCTATGTGAGTTGTGCTTAGCATGTGAAGAGAGTGTAAAACATTTATTCTTTTCTTGTAAAGTATCTCAAAAAGTGTGGGACATGTGTGATAGTTGGTTGGGGATGAGCTTAGTGCATCATGTTAAAGCTAGGGTCAATTTTCAACACTTCCATATTGCGTACCTTAATAGTAGGAAAAATACTATGTAGAGAGGTATGTGGTTAGTAATTGTTGGGAAAATTTGGAAACATAGGAATGGGGCAATCTTCAAGCAAAGGAAAGTTGATCTTGAAGATATATTTAGTCTTGCTCAAGTGACAACTTGGGCATGGATAAAGCATAAAATCTTTTCTGTAAAGTTCTCATATAGTGACTAGTATCCTTCCCTCTCTATGTGCTTAAAATATCTTTGATATGATAATTTCTATGTTTTTAAGTTTGTTAGGTGAGTAAGTGCAGGATTTCTTTAGAGGAAGGGACCAAGGTTCACAAGAAGTGGGATGACTTTATTTTGAACTTAATTTGAAACTCTTATTGTGTTGTTTGGAAACATTGGAGAATAGAAAACTGGTGTGCACATACAACTATATTTCTATTGAACTGTGGATCACAAAGCTATATTTTGATATGTTTTGTCTCTACAGTGCATATGATTGTGATCATTTCAAAATATGTTGGTTATCCCTGTTTTTGTTTTGGCCATGATGTCAAACTTTTGTATCTATTTGTATCTATATGTACAAGTTCTGTATCTTTTGTAAAGGGTTAGAACATCTCATCAAGTATCCTACTTTAATTATTATTTATTCTTTGCCGATAAAAAAATATTTATTTATTGATAATACTAATTTTCTTGTGGCGCAAAATAGGTCGTTTAATATATATATATATATATATATATATA
>Ga0214545_1008952_pt1 | contig 15576 bp, 16 predicted proteins | sample CNSS4metaG_FD_160064 | JGI IMG/M metagenome (GOLD analysis project Ga0214545, IMG submission 160064) | Root nodule microbial communities from cowpea collected in UCLA plant growth center, Los Angeles, California, USA - CNSS4 | ecosystem: Host-associated > Plants > Roots > Nodule | place: USA... | reverse complement strand
TCATATGACAAAAAAACAAAAAAAAAAAAAAAAATTATTTTTAAAAAAAAAAAAAAAAAAAAAAAAAAACGGATTGTGTATTCCGTTTCAGCTTTCTGCGAAACGGATTTCATATTCAGTTTCGGACAAAAAAACAAAAAAAAAACTAAACGGAATGTGTGTTCCGTTTCACGCATGTTTGAAACGGATTTGGATAGCCATTTCGGTGCACTCTTAAAACGAAGACCGTTTCTCAATTTTGATGAAACAGATCTTGTAATCTACTGCTAAAATCAATTAAAATATACAAACAACCATTCCTAAAATCAATTAAAATATAATAACATTACTTAACTGGGCAAATGGAGAAGATGGGGGTTTGTGGAGTTGCGCGAAAGGAGAAAACGAGAAAAGGGAGGTCGCAGATGCTGGGGAGAAGAACAGTGTGTGGACGGTCCGGAGAAGAAGAGTGTGTGGAGGTTGTGTGCGAGAATGTGTGGGAGAAGAGCAGAATGTGGGAGAAGAGACCTTCACGCGCATCAGCTAGGTCAAAGATTCTTCTGATGGGGTGCAGGGAATCTGATTCTTATTGCTTTATTGGGGTGCGTTTTGGGGGTGCAGAGGGTGAGGGCGGTTTTGGGATGCAGGGGTATGCGGTGAAAAAGATATAGTAACTCTTATTTTTTACCATGAACAAATATGGAAATAAATTTGATTTTGGAAGTACAAGAGAGATTGTTGGAGAGGAGAGATTGTTGGAGGTGTAGAGAGAAGCCCCCTAATCAAGACTCAGACTGAGTGCAATGGAAAAACAGTTCAAGTGGGCTTATTTGGCTAAATAGGTTCAAAACAAAAGTGGCCTAGATCATCTCAAAAGAACATCTAAAAACATGTTATGACAAAGAACAAAGGAAAAATTAAGCACCAAAAGAAACTTGAAAACAGATATTTAAAACTGCAGACAGTGAGAAAATTGGCAGAAAAGCAAAAATTTGAACCCAACTGGAATCACAAATTGTCCTCAATGTGCAGGGAGTGAACTGTTCATTTAAATTAACTGAGGAACGACATAGAAGTTATTAGTGAGTCAACATCAACCTTTCCAACGATTAGTTTGAATTAAAAAAACCAAATCAAATAAGTTTGGATCACAATTTAATTTTCAAGATATCAAATTTGAATTTAAAATATCAAATAAGCTTTCCGTCATTTTCTGAACCTAAACAGATAAGTTCAATCCCCAATAATAATTTAGAATACTACGTAAACAAAGTCTGTTTATATTGTAACAAACCAAAATAAATACAACATATCAATCGATCCCGACCAAAAAATGAAAGGCTAACTCAACTCCAAAATTTGTGATCTCCAAATTATTGCTCATAATGACTACATAGAAGTTAAGACAGCTACTATTACAGCATCAATGATGATTTTTCACTCATCATCACTCTCATCGTCATCACCAGCAGCAGAGTTGAGAGCCTGTAAGCGTGCAACCAATTTAGCCTTTCTCTCCTCATAAGTGAGTTTCTTCAGATTGTACCTGCACAAAGACGCAAATATTCTCAGAAACATCATCCATACTAAAACCTAAATTACCAAAAATCAGAACCAAAAAAGGTTTAAAATGTCAACCAAGCCACAACTTGAAATATAGCAAAAATAGAGTACAAAAGTTAAAAGCAAACAAATTATTATTATTGCGTAATTTTTATGAAGTTTAAAAAATAATAATACAGCAAATCATAATTTAATAATTATTATAATTGAAGCATTTTTTTATGAAGTTATTGAATAATGTAAAATCGTAAGTTCATCCTGATATAAATTAATCAGGTCCATGAGTAGTAGGTATGACCATTTTTATAAAAAACTATGAGTGAATTAAATTAGATCTACTTCATACAATCATAAATAAATATTTATAGGACTGATTAAAATTTTATGTAACTTAAAAAAGAAACATGTGATTCTTATTTCACAATCCCAACATTTCATAACAAGACTTAGTGATTCATAACCATAATAAATATTACTAACAAATAACATTAACATTAGATTTAATAAATTTCAATACTAAACCACACCTATATATCCACGAAATTACATATTTCACAAAACAATTAATGTCATACGGAACTAGTTGCAAAAAGAAGATGAACACAAGCCAGATAAATAGCAGAAACTAGATAAACAGCACAGAATTAGTTAAATATACAGTCAATCCAACAACAGCTCCAATTCAAAATGCCAGATATTAAATGACAAGAGATATATGCATTTCACTAATTATAAAATTATATAGACATATACATTTTGCTAATTCTAGAATCTATATAGACATGCATTTCACTTATTCTACAATCTATATGCATTAAAAAAATTAACAGTGCTTTACCTCTTGTGCTCCTTTGGCGCCTGCTTCTCAGATTGTTTGAAAGTAGGATCAGCTCGGATGGAAGCATGAACCTTCTTATACAAATCCTCCAAACCATCAGGCTCTATTCCCCGCTTAATAAAAGCACTAAAGTGTGACTGGTATTTCTCTGGCTCATCCTCATTCAATGTCTGCATAACACAATTGTACTAAATAGTCGTGATATAGTACTAAACATTTAAACACAATTATACTAAATAAAACCTCTGTGCGTACCTTCATATAAGCAGCAACATGTCCACCAAAAACATATTTGCGATGAACATCAGCATCAAGCTCCTTCTTATCCTTATCAAAGCCAGCAAACCTTTTATCACTATGAGGTATATCCAAACCCCCATCGAGAGCTCCCTGTAAACACAGCAGAATTACCCAATTTGTCTATTAATAAACAAAAATCACACTAAATAGCACTGTATCGAAATAGAAATAGAATACCTTAAGGGCACCAAAGACACGATTGCCTGTTGTGGTCCTAATAAGACCAACATCAAGGAGAGCACGGAATGGTCTCCTGGTATCCGCTGGTTCCACTGAATAATCCTCTCCGGTGGCCTGAAAAGGGAACATCCAAATAACTTAGAAAGATGTGACAAATAAAAAAAAAAAAAAAAAAAAAAAAAAAAACAGAGCATAGCAAACTTATAGATACCTCGACATTTCCTTCATACTCCTCATCCATTTCAAGCTTCTTAAGCACTCGACGGGCCAACAAGAGTCCAGTGCAATAAGCTGATGACAGAGCAAAACAGTAAAAAGATAGACACAAACCGTGGGTAACAAAATGGTTGGGAGTTAGATTTCCTCACAAAGTACCTGCGGAATAGTTTGTAAGGCCTACTTCAAGACCATAGCGTGGCAGCTCATGTGCATATGCTGCAGCAAGAACATTATCACCAGCAATGGTAGCAGATGTTATTTGGGCAATGATGTCCTTGTTAGTCTAATATCAGGTTAAGGTTTATGCCGACAGAAAAACATCAACTGAGTGAAGAACTTCAGTTATTCACATGACAAAACACAACAATTCAAGCACATATAACAAATTCTTCGTAACAGTAGGATACAAATCGAACCACAAAGCGATATTTTGGTGTGTTGTACTTGTTCTTATCCTGGTTAATCAGCCGAATCCTGGCTCGGTAATCGGTCTTTCCCTCTGCAATGAATAAAATTCCAATTACAAACGAAGATTGCAACGAACAAGACATACATTGAACACAATGAAACAAAACAAACAAACAAAATACCTCTTCTTCTCTTGAACTTCACTTGATATCTCTTGAAGTAGGCCCTTGATTTCTGAGCCTTAACAAACGCCTTTAACATGCACCAACATTAATGTTAATACAGATTATGTGAGAAAAAAAAAAACGAATAAACATAAGAACATAAAGACTGATCCATTACAAGCTAAGCTACAAAACGTAAAAACTCAACACAAAAACCAAAATGGGTGACACAGATCAAAACTTCGCCTTTCCGCTCAGCTCACAAACTATAAATGCATAACACGAGAACGTAGCTGAAACGAAACACGGATAATCAAAATTCAGAATCTGCAAAATAATGAGTCGTGATACGCACCATTGTGAAGCTCGCTCCCTTCAAGCGACAGTGGCGGAAGAGGGTGAACGAGATTAAAGGTTTGCTTATGAGACTTTTTTCAGATGGGTCGGGTCGTTATGGGTTTAGGGCTTTATTGGCCCAATGGTTTCGGTTTTATTAGCACACCAAAACATAATAATTAAGCTTTATACTGTTAGGTAGAGAAGAAAGAATTAAAAATGAAAATAAAAAAATATATGACAAAAACATAAAAATAAACTTTATTTTATAAAAAAAGAAAATTATTATCATTTAAGTTAGGAAAATAAGAGCCATTATTGTATTACCATTAATTTTATTTAGTTTTATTTAGTATTAATATTGCTTTCTTTAACTATATTTTAATCTAATAAATAATGTTTTCCTCTGAGTATTGTATTTTACTAAATAATCAATTTAACTTTTAAATTAGTTAAGATAATATCGTTATAAACAACATTATTCACTTTAAAATGCAGTTTTTGTTTTATCCTATTTATAAGATGTATTTATAAGACAGGAGTATCTTTAGGTCTATCAAAACAAAGTTTTTAAAATAATCACTTTATTTTTAATTTATTATAAAATAATCTCTTTATATTTTCCACTAGAATGATTGTATACTTCCTGGTAGTTTTATCTACTTTTTTTTACTAATTGTGAAACTTAATTATTTAAATTGCGTATGTATATATATATGGTTAAGCACTATGTGTTTGGTTAATCTTAACCATTCCATGGACCGTCCCATTAGCATTTAATGACTTTTTATATTGTGTAGACGTAAGACAGTTTTGTATTACTTTCCACAATTAGCTAACCAGCGAGATAATTTTGGTGCATCGAGGAATATGCAGTTTCACTTCAGCCATTCTCATTATAAATTACCGTACAGGTGTTTGCATTTTTCTGTTCAATGCTTTTTGAGATCATAGTGTATTTTGTTCGCGGTGATTGCTTCATGTTTCTTGGCTATGCTGTATAAATTATTGTCATTCTGGTTTGTTGAAGTTCTGGTGGTTCTTGTTTATCTGATTCCATGCTTTTCTTGTCATCATTTTGCATCTTCTTTACGGAAGCTGCAATGTCTTTGATTGTAAGTGTTGTGCTCTGAACTTTTAGAGACAAATTTCTTTCTATAGTGAAAGCAAAAGAAAGGGATTCAGAACGAAAATCAAAAGAAAATCAAGTGGAAAAGATATTCAGTAAGCTACTTCATGAGCATTTTCTACCTAATGCTCAAGGCTCGTATTTTAACTGGCATAACAAGATCGCACTGAACTCATTTGAGCTGTGAAGTTAAATTATTGAGTTCAGCTTTAGAAGAGTATATTGCATTTTGTACTGAAACATCCCCAAAATATGGCCCAACAAAAAAAAAGTTACAGCAAAATCCTACTTAGTAGCCCCTTCAACCTTGACGGGCTGAACTAGTTGTGCTGTGTCATCGTCCTCAGGCTGGGACGGTAGGTACATATGAACCAGCTTCCCATCTTGAACGACCAAGTTGGCGTCAAAAGTATTCGGCCGATCGATGGGAATGTCAAAGAAGTAGGCAGCTTGGTCCAGAGCCTTTTGAAAACCGGAGGCATATTGTTTAAACACTTCCTCATCAGCCTCCGCAAGTTCAGCCAGCACCTCTTGATATTTCTTGGCCCATTCATCCAGAGCCTTCCGATCGGCAGACTGACACACCGTCATATCATCAACTTGGCGCTGTAACCTACGCGCTCTGGCCGACGAAACCTTCTCTTTCTCCACTGACGCAGCAAGCCGGTCCAACGCATCTTTCAGCTTCCCAGCACATTCCGAGTGTGCTATCTTGATAGTCTCGGACTCTTTCAGCTGAGAAGCGATGTCCACGTTCGTCGCCAGGGCTTGCTGCAGCTTTTTCTGGGTATCTTCAAGGGTTTTCTCCAGCTGAGTTATTCTCAACCGGTCAGCCTCTGGATTGAAGCATTGGGTGAGCACAGCGAGCCGCAGGCTGAGTTCGTGGACAGTACGCAGTACCTCAGCATCTGATAGGCCCCTAATCATCTCCTTCACCTCAGAGGTCAGATGGACGGAGACCATGTCCCTGAATCGCAAGCCCTCCCCTAACAGCCCGCTCGCCAAGGAGGTGGAGGTCTCACCACGGCAACTCCTTTTCGGAGACCGAGCGCACGGAGAAGGTTCACCCCGCACTTGTATCTTATTCTTTTTTGAAGCCACCACCCGCTGAAATGGTTGCGCAGGAATTTTGGTAATTGACGCCGCGTTCAGTGCTTGTGGAGCAGACGAAGGTCTTTCGGAACCACCGCCTGAGGAGGCCGTTGGATTGGAGGCTCCACCAGCCGGAGTCATGATATCTGCAATGAGAACAAAAATTAAAATGAATTAAGATCAGAATAGATTTAGCCTTCAAAGCCTCCTCCAACTCATGCCTTGTAGGAAATAGGGTGGAAGATAACTTCTTACCGTGGTGACGACGAGGAGAAAGACTTGAACTTGCAGCTTCATGGCTACTCGACGACTCTGAACTACCGGTGCTATTTCCGCCTCCACTGTCCGTGGTAGAGTCGCTGCGAACGGAAGTTCCGGACATGGACGACGACGTGGCGTCATCAACATACCCTTTCCCCTTCCGAACAATAGGGCTCGACATCATTACCTGTGCAGCAAACGACAAAAAGAGAAGAAAAGTGAGAGCCTACCACTATATATGTAGGAAGAAAAGCAGTAGGAAACCCAAACGACTTCAAATCTCAACCGTTGGATCGCAGATCCAACCAACAATGAAAATAACCGTTGGATCGCAGATCCAACCAACAATGAAAATCTCGCCACGCTTTGCATCAACACTTCACATCACATCAGAGTTCCTCCATTTTTATTTTTCTCAGCAGATAGAGTCACGAAAAAACTAAGCTAATGCAAAAGGAAAATAATCAATGCAGTGACTCACCTAAAACTAAGTTGCACAGTCAAAGTTTATTCTCTTTATTCTGATATAATATAGTTCTCACTACTTATACCAGCTAAAGTCTAATATTATATTTACAGACCCAAAAAGCTTGCATCTTTACGATTGTGATTCCACATACATGTACTGTGTGCACACATAGTTTTGGGAGAAGGTTTAATTGTAATTATAATGTTAATAATTTATTTATGATTTTAAACCTTTTATTTTGAATTGTTTAATTTAAATTAACATTGACTAAGGAAACGACCTAGAATAGATGTTATTAGTGTCCATATCAACCTTTCCAATGAAGTACGGATTAAAAAAACCAAATCTAATCATATAAGTTTGGATCACAATTTGAATTTCAAGATATCAAAATTTAAATTTAAAACCTTAAGCAAGTTTTCCCGCATTTTCTGAACCCAAACTGATAAGTTCAATCCCCAATAATAATAATTTAGAATACCACGTAAACAAAGTCTGATTATATTGTAAACAACATATCTGTAAAGCATGAAAATAAAACACATTAATCAATCCCGCACAAAATGAAAGGGTAACTCAGCTCCAAAAGTATCCAAAATTTGTGATCTACAAAATAACTGCTCATGATGACTAAATACAAGCTAAGACAGTTCCCATTACAGCATAATTGATGAACTTTTTCACTCATCATCCTCATCTTCATCATCACCAGCAGCAGAGTTGAGAGCCTGCAAGCGTGCAACCAATTTAGCCTTTCTCTCCTCATCCCATTAGCATTCAATGACTTTTTATATTGTGTAGACGTAAAACAGTTTTGTATTACTTTCCACCATTAGCTAACCAGCGACATAATTTTGGTGCATCGAGGAATATGCAGTTTCACTTCAGCCATTCTCATTATAAACTACCGTACAGGTGTTTGCATTTTTCTTTTCAATGCTTTTTGAGATCATAGTATATTTTGTTCGTGGTGATTGCTTCATGTTTCTAGGCTATGCTGTATAAATTAATGTCATTCTGGTTTGTTGAAGTTCTGGTGGATCTTGTTCCAGGCTTAGTTCTTGTTTATCTGAGTATCCTTTCATATTTCCGTGCTTTTCTTATCATCATTTTGCATATTCTTTAAGGAAGCTGCAATGTCTTAGATTGTAAGTGTTGTGCTCTGAACTTTTACAGACAAATTGGATTCAGAACGAAAATTAAATGGAAAAGATATTTAGTAAGCTACTTAAGCCTCGTATTTTAACTGAGCAAGGCATAACAAGATCGAACTGAACTCATTTGAGCTCAAGTTAAACTATTGAGTTCAGCTTCAGAAGAGCATATTTCATTCTGTACAGGAACATCCCCAAAATATGGCCCAACAAAAAAATAGTTACAGCAAAATCTTACTAGTAAGTAGCCCCTTCTACCTTGACGGGCTGAACTAGTTGTGTTGCGTCATCGTCAACAATCTCTGCAATGGGAATTAGCTTTCCCTTGTAAAAGTCTTTCCCCACGTCAAAGTTACCCTCGTTAAGGGGTATGTCATAGAAGAATTTCGCTTGGTTCAAGGCCTTCTGGAACCCGAGTTGATGCTGTTCGAATACAAAGCGCTGAGCGTCCTCTAACTCCTTCACCAACTCATCCCTCTCCTCTTTGTCCCTTTGGCGACCGAGGGTGTGATCATCAACACTCCTCTGAAGTCGGAGTACCTCGTCTTTCAACCTTTTCTCCTCAACCTTCAGTGAATCGATTTCAGAAGAAAGGACAGTTTTGGTCTCAGCACAAGCAGCATGAGCAGAAACAGCCTCCTTAACTTGTGCATTCAGAATGGAGTTAGCCTTCAGAGCCTCCCCCAACTCATGTCGAGAATCCGCAAGTTCAGAATGCACTTTCTCACCATCCAAGCACAGTGTGCGGCATAGCAGAGCAGCACGTGCGTTTAACTCCATTATGGCTTCAACAGCCTCGCCAAAAGATAGCCCCTTGTAAAATTCTTTCTCAGCACCGTTAAGGTCAAATGATAACTTATTCCCCAGGCGTAACTCTACCCCGAAGATTCCACCACCAAGAGGGGCCGAAGTTTCACCACTGACCCTTTTAGGAGAAGATAACTTCTTACCATGATCATGATGACGACGAGAGGACTTGTACTCTTTTCGTTTCTTGCCGTCACGAGGCGAAAGACCTGAACTTGCAGCGAACACTTGCTGGATAGGGATTGCCTCAGTTATCACCACAACAGGGCTCTCCTCGGCTTTCTCAGCTGAAGGCGGCACAAACTTCTGAAACATTTGCTTGAAGTAAGCCTTGCTATTCGGGTTCATTGACGTCATTATATCTGAAATACAAACACAAACTTAGCCAAGTTAACAACCCGACGAAGCATCCTATACACAAGAAACAAACTTACCATACAATTCCTCCCGTAGACGAGGAGATTTATAAGCCTTGAGGAGTTTTCGAGTTGGAAGTTTTCGGGGTAGCCGATTAAGTGTATTTAAAGCTGAGACTTCTTCCGGAGACATCACCGAACGAGGCCAAGAAGTAAACTTGGTAGGACGGCAAGTCCAATACAAGGGGAACTTCGCCTTGTCGCCGTTGAAGAAATACTTTCGACCCTCATCTTTTATCATGACTTTGAAAAATTTGCCCTTGAAGTTTTTATACGACGAAGAAAAAAGACCAAACAGACTACTCCAAGAGTTACTTATCAAAGAAAGCCACCCGACACGCTTGGTGGGACGGGTGCTGAAGTGATGCAAGAAAAGTGCAGGAGTGGGAGTTATGGCTAAACCTTTACATAAAATCCTGAAAGCTTGGAGCGCAGCCCAACTATTTGGATGGAGTTGCGTCGGTGCCACGTTTAACTCGGTTAGAACACCGGCGATAAAGGCATCAAATGGAAGGCGGATGTGTAAATCTTTGAAGAGACATGCGTAGACGTAGAAGAAGTCTTCCTTCATACCCTCTTGTCCGTGACAGACATTTTCGTTTTCTTTGCAAGCACGAAAACTAATCACGTTGTCTTCTATGTCCTCTTCGAGAACATTCACACTCTCGGCGAAAGATCCAACGGTTTCCCCCGAACGGTATTGAGTGAAATATTGCTTTACAGGAAAATCCACCCAATCATAGCCTGGGCGAACAGGCAAGTTCAACCCGGCACCTTCTTCTATAGCATTTATAGGAACGACATTGCCCTTGGACTGAACACTCCTGTCAGCTAAATGGCTACTCGACGACACTGAACCGCCACCGGTCCTATTTCCACCTCCACTGGCCGTGGTGGAGCCGCTGCGAACGGAAGTTGCGGACATGGACGACGACGTGGCGACATCAACATACCCTTTCCCCTTCCGAACCGAAAACTCCTCCGACGAAATGTTAATAGGGCTTGACATCATTACCTGTGCAGCAAACGACAGAAGAGAAGAGAAGTGAAAGCCTATCGCTGTATATAGGAAGAAAACCAGCCAGTCATCAAACCACTGCAGTCGAGGTCATATCATAACCTCCATTTTTTCTTCTCAGCAGAATATATATATATATATATATATATATATATATATATATATTGGGAAAAGGTTTAATTGTAATTATAGTGTTAATAATTTATTTATGATTTTAAACCTGATATTTTGAATTGTTTTATTTAAATTAACATTGACTAAGGAAATGATCTACAATAGAAGTTATTAGTGTTCATATCAAATCACCCTTTCCAATGATCAGTTCGGATTAAAAAAACTAAATCTAATCATATAAGTTTGGATCACAATTTGAATTTCAAGATATCAAATTTAAATTTAAAACCTTAAACAAGTTTTCCGCCATTTTCTGAACCCAAACTGATAAGTTCAATACCCAATAATAATAATAATTTAGAATACCACGTAAACAAAGTCTGATTAAATTGTAAACAACATATCTGTAGTATGAAAATAAAATATAACACATTAATCATCCCGCACAAAATGAAAGCCTGACTCAGCTCCAAAATTTGTGATCTACAAAATAAATGCTCATAATGGCTAAATACAAGCTAAGACAGCTCCTATTACAGCATGAATGATGAACTTTTTCACTCGTCATCCTCATCTTCATCATCACCAGCAGCAGAGTTGAGAGCCTGCAAGCGTGCAACCAATTTAGCCTTTCTCTCCTCATAAGTGAGTTTCTTAAGATTGTACCTGCATAAAGATGCAAATATTTTCAGAAACATCCTCCATACTAAAACTTAAATTACCAAAAATCAGAATCAAAAAATGTTCAAAATGTCAACCATGACACAACTTGAAATATAGCCAAAATAGAGTGCATAGGTGAAATACAGACAAAACATTATGTGTAAATTTTATGAAGTTTTGACAACAATAATATAATGATAATTTAATAAATTATAATGGAAGCATTTTTTTTGTGAAGTTATTGAATAATGTAGAATGGTAAGTCCAAACTGATATAAATTAATCACATCCATGAGTAGTACACTTGGCTATAACCATTTTTATATAAAACTAAGAGTGAATTAAATTAAATATGCTTCATACAACCATAAATAAATAATTATAAGACTGATTAAAATTATTCTTATTTCACAATCCCAACCTTTCATAACAAGACATAATGATTCATATTTTTAACATAAAGAGAACATGTGCCTCATAAAATAAACTAAACCATAATATATATATATATATATATATATAAAACAAGTAGCAAAAATAAGATGAACAAAAGCTAGATAAATAACAGAAACTGGATAAACAGCACAGGTTTACTTAAATATATAGCCAATCCAACAACAGCTCAAATTCAAATTCACAGAATTCAAATGACACAATAGATATATGCATTTCCTTAATTCTAGAATCTACATGCATTCAAAAAATATCAGCCACTTACCTCTTGTGCTCCTTTGGTGCCTGTTTCTCGGATGTCTTGAAAGTAGGGTCAGCTCGGATGGCAGCATGAACCTTCTTATACAGATCTTCCAAACCATCAGGCTCTATTCCCCGCTTGATACAAGCACTAAAGTGTGACTGGTATTTCTCTGGCTCATCCTCATTCAATGTCTGCATAATACATAAAATAGTTTGTCAGAACATATTTTCCTAAATAGTCGTATATAGTATTAAGCATTTCAACACAATTGTACTGAATAAAACCTCTGTCCGTACCTTCATATAAGCAGCAACATGTCCACCAAAGACATATTTGCGATGAACATCAGCATCAAGCTCCTTCTTATCCTTATCAAAGCCAGCAAACCTTTTATCACTATGAGGGATATCCAAACCCCCATCGAGAGCTCCCTAAGAGCACAACAGAATTATTCAATTTGCCTATTAATAAACAAAAATCACACTAAATAGCACTGTATTGAAATTGAACTAGAATACCTTAAGAGCACCAAAGACGCGATTGCCTGTTGTGGTCCTAATAAGACCAACATCAAGGAGAGCACGGAATGGTCTCCTGGTGTCGGCTGGTTCCACTGAATAATCCTCTCCGGTGGCCTGAAAAGGGAACATCCAAATAACTCAGAAAGATGTGACAAATAAAAAGAAAAAAAAAAAAAACAGACCATAGCAACCATGTAGATACCTCAACATTTCCTTCATACTCCTCATCCATTTCAAGCTTCTTAAGGACTCGACGGGCCAACAAGAGTCCAGTGCAATAAGCTGATGACAGAGAAAAAGAGTGAAAAGATAGACACAAACAGTGGGTCACAAAATGGTTGGGAGCTAGATTTCTTCACAAAGTACCTGCAGCATAGTTTGTAAGGCCTACTTCGAGACCATAGCGTGGTAGCTCATGTGCATATGCTGCAGCAAGAACATTATCACCAGCAATGGTAGCAGATGTTATTTGGGCAATGATGTCCTTGTTAGTCTAATTAAAGGTTAAGGTTTATGCTGACAAAAACATCAACTGAGTGAAGAAATTCAGTAATTCACATGACAAAACACAACAATTCAAGCACATATAACAAATTCTTCATAACAGTAGGATACAAATCGAACCACAAAGCGATATTTTGGTGTGTTGTACTTGTTCTTATCCTGGTTAATCAACCGAATCCTGGCTCGGTAATCGGTTTTCCCCTCTGCAGTGAATAAAATCCCAATTACAAACGATGATTGCAACGAACAAGACATACATTGAACACAATGAAACAAAACAAACAAACAAACAAACAAACAAAAATACCTCTTCTTCTCTTGAACTTCACTTGATATCTCTTGAAGTAGGCCCTTGATTTCTGAGCCTTAACAAACGCCTTTAACATGCACCCAAAAAATGTTGATACAGATAATGTAAGAAAAAAACATAAGAACGCAAAAACTGATTCATTACAAACTAAGCTACCAAACGGAAAAACTCAAAAGGAAAACTATAATGGGTAACAAAGATCAAAATTTCGCCTTTCCACTAAACTCAGAAACTGTAAATGTATAACATGAGAACATAGCTAAAACGAAATGTGGATAATCAAAATTCAGAATCTGCAAAATAAGGGGCCATGATACGCACCATTTTTGTGAAGCTCCCGCTAGCTTCAAACGAACTTGGGGGAAGAAAGTGCGGTAGAATAAGGGTTTGCTGATATGATATTTTTCAGATGGGTCGGGTCTCATGGGTTTAGGGCTTTGTCCGCCCAATTATTTGTGTTTTTAGGCTGTTGGGCTTATTGCTTTTGTTTTTGGTATTCTTAATTGGCTGCACTCCAAATATTACTAACTCAAACCCCAACAATAATACGAAAAGACTTAAACTCATTCCAGAGCCGCTTTCATCCTCAATACCTCGTTGCAGAAGAAATCTAAAATATAAGAAAACAATGACCTCTGGAAAAGACCCAAATACCTCAACTTCTTGACAGCTGTCTCATTTTTAGGTTTTTTGGTAAGTTTGCTTCTTCCATGATTTGGCTATTTACATTTCCGTTTCTGACGAATGTACCCCTATGATCAAGCTTCGATTTCGTTCAATTGTGTGGTCAAAGAAGTCATTTTCGGTTTCCCGTCTTAGATGGAGGAGTACCGCATGATTTGATTGATGTGCATCCATTAATTAATGAGCTCAGTTTCTTTGCGATCAAACTTCATTGTTTTGTATTTTAAAAATTGTTTCAGCTGGGTTCTTTCCTTCTTCCACAGTTTTTATTCTTCGTTCTGCAGTATCTTACCCCATCTTCTTAAGGTTTTCCATTTCTTTGCTTTTTATGGTTGAGTCTTTAGTTTTTTTGTTTTCTGAGTTCGTTGTGGGTTTGGGATATTGGGATTATTTATGTTTGTTGTCTTTTTAGTTGGTTCAGTTTTGATTTTGTAGTTTCGTTCGCTTTTTTTTCGGTTTTGTATGGTTTACCAGGTATGTATTCTGTGTTTTTGAGTTTCATGAGTTATGGTTTCCATTCCTTCTTTCCGTTTAAGAATTGTTGTTAGTTTTTTGTCAGATTCTGCAGTTGGTGTTATTTACGTTGTTTGTATGTTAACTTGGTGTAGGTTGTGTTTGTATCTTCTAATGGCAAGAAAACTTGATCTCATCAAAGATATTGATGACAAGAAAGAAAGAAACGTTGAAACTTGTTGTTATAGTCAAAGATTTGTGGTTTGTTCAAAATCGGGATAACAATCGTCATATGGAGTTGATTCTTTTGGATCAGAAGGTAATGCAATTGTATTGCTATTTTATGTGCTGCTATTTTTATGCTTTTTTTTTTAAGGGTGATATGATTCCTGCCATGGTAAAAAAGGAGGATTTATCTTTGTGGGAAGAAAAAGTGGTAGAGGGTCACACCTATATATTGCATAACTTTAAGATATTGAAAAATAAAACCTATATAATGCATAACTGGACTTTTCAGGGGCTGAGAGGGTGACCAAGTCTTCGAGCTCATCTGCTTCACCCCACGGTATACCGGAACTGTATGAGGAGAAGGGTCAGAATTTGAGGGTCTTCTCCCTCTTAGAGCTCAAGCGTGCACCAAGTGATTTCAACATGCTTTTTAAGATAAGAGAAGGTGGATTTGGAAGTGTGTTTAAAGGTTCAGTGCAGCCTGCTGATGGGAATGGGAATCCTGTTGTAGTTGCCATCAAAAGACTTAACAAGGATGCATTACAGGTATGAGATGAGACTCAACAATTTTCTTGGGATGTAATTTGTCAAAGACTTTTGCATACAAATTCTTATGTTTATGGTTCAAAGCATTTAGAGTCCAATGGTTACCATTTCACACGTGTTCTCCTTCAAGCTTCCATGGCTTCTTCCTTTCGCGGGCTACACGGGATCCACTATTGTTAGCACAACGACGTTCGCAATCGGAGGCACTAATTCCCCATTTAATTATTTTTGTTTTTTTCTGATTAGTTATTCTTCTTGATTTTGGGTTGTAACTCATGAGTATTGTTATCACTATAATGAAAAGGGGGAAATGAAAATTTGCTTTTGGTTTTGGTTTTGCATAGTGTTGATTGATGGATGGGTGCGTAGGGAGAAGAAGAGGATGAAGGTTGAAAATGTAACACCCCAGATGGATATTACTAGATAAAACTGATTTTTCACAAAATATACTTTAAGAAAATCAGTCATTTCAATAAATTCCCAAGCGCGGGAAATTTCAAACTTGTCTCGCTATAATCCATTC
>Ga0214545_1008948_pt1 | contig 15593 bp, 6 predicted proteins | sample CNSS4metaG_FD_160064 | JGI IMG/M metagenome (GOLD analysis project Ga0214545, IMG submission 160064) | Root nodule microbial communities from cowpea collected in UCLA plant growth center, Los Angeles, California, USA - CNSS4 | ecosystem: Host-associated > Plants > Roots > Nodule | place: USA... | reverse complement strand
TTTTTTATAAAAAATATTTAATTGATATATGGAACAATAAAAAAATGGGTATGGGTATGGGTATAAGAAAATACCCGTTACCCGGTGGGGATGGGGATGGGTCAAAAGTTGTATACCCGTTGGGTTTAGGGATGAATTTTTATTATGGGGATGGGATCATGATACCCGTACCCGCCCCGTTGCCATCCCTAGCTACAATGAAAAATGACAGCTCTACTTAAATGTGTTAATTGATTTCAGAAAATGTGTAATTAGATATAGATGGATAAGAAAAAAACTAATTAAAATTGAAGTTAGCATAGAAGAAATGTGATGACATAAGAAAATTTTTAAGATTGAGAGGTGTTGGCTAGAAAAAGGAAGGTGTTGGGAAGAACATGAAAGTTGGGATGAAAATTTTCATGATCGATAGGAATTAACTAAAATGAAAAGATATTTCCACGTTCAAAAATTATCTCACTTTTTAGTAATAGTTCAAATCTAATATTGTGGAAATATTTTGTATGATAAAAATATAGAAATAATAAAAATTGCATAAAAGATAGAGAGATCAAAAATGAAAAAACAAAAAAAAAACATTTAAATTCATAATTAAAATGTGTATGTGTAAGGCTACCTCTAATTTAAAATCCCTAAAATTAAAATAGATTTCCTTGAAATTGAATGTAACAAACTGAAACAGATTTTAAAAGAAGATAAAATCTTCAACCATAACAAAATTAGGATATAAAACTCGAGTAACGCAAAGTGTCATTATTCTCTCACTCTGTAAAACTTTTGGATGGAACTTACGCTTTGGTTGGAAGATGTTTAGTATGAAAAAACCTTTGGATGTGTGCTACGAAACACTTCGAAAAAGGTAGCACCAACACAACGTTATCATCAGACACTTCACCTTAACACAGTCGAAGAACCACTGTCACAGTGGTACTTGCTCAAAATCCCTTTATGAAAAGTGCAAAATTTTTGTTAGTTATTTCTAGACACACCAGAACATCGTCAAAGTGGAAGTTATAGCCTAAACAAAGAAGACGATAACAAAGTGCACTAAATCTAAAGATAAAATTTGAATTAAAGTTCGACAAAATTCTTGAATGCAAACCTCAGCTAAAATGTTAATATCAAATATCATAAAATTAAATCAAATCAATTACAAACTTATACAAAGTCCCGAAATTGATTGGCCAAATGACTTGTACATCTTAATATCGAGTACGACGTTAACGAAAAGCAAATGCTAGTTGTAAACGAAAAAGCAATATCAGTTGTTTATGATGAGAACCAAGCCCATGGACTTGAACAAACCCGTTGTTGAAGACTTTCACTTCACGATTGAATTTTAATACTACAGACAAAAAATTATATTATTAAGTGCTGAATTATAGAAAAAGAAATAATGTTTTCAAGATACTTCTTAATACACGACTGTATAACTCGAAAATAGACATTTTAGAAAATAAATGACTCGAGAGTAAAAAATATGATTTAGAAAGAATATTTTAAAAAATAAATAAATAAACAATGACAGGTACGCAACAATTTTCAGTTTAAGTTTCATATCAAACAATTGATTTTCATTAAACATAAAACAGATCAAGGGTATATATATAGTTATAATTTTAATAAGCGAGTTACAATTAAAAGACAATGCAGCTTTAAACAGATAATAGCTAAAACATTCTAGTATTGGATATGACACTACAATTAGGAAATGAATCAGATGTAATTAAAACTCATGAGTTTATCACACAAGACAGAACATGCACGTCCATAAACTGGAAGAGTAAAGCACCAGGCATAGGACGACATGAAATGCCAGAACTATAGTCTATTCACTTTGCTTGCAAAACGATGAATGATAACTACTACGAGACTCTACGAATATAACATGTCTGGAAATTATACAACAAAAACCGAAAAGCTGTGGATCCCTTCGACCCATATGTAACACCAAAAGTTTACTATAAAATATCTTTGTCGGGCTTACAAAATGAAAGAGTCGTGAAAGACTGTATTTTCATCAATCTTCATTTTGATTTCTCAAGCCTATTGCATCATCAGTCACACAGACATTTCTATCCTTTGCATTTTTTTTTTTGTTTACTACCCTCGTCTAACATTTCTGCTCTACAAGGTTTTTATGCATTCTCTGTCCCATTTCACAGCAGGTGAACCGAGCCTCATTTCTTCCCCACACATCCTATGCATTATCTGATATCTCATTAGCTTCTGTGGTTATCTGAAGGAGGTCTAAAGGAGTAGCGGCTGGATCCAACTCTCGACAACCCTTTGGAGCATTCTGAGCTTCTTGGCCAGTCAACAAGCAATTAGGAACCTGATGAGAGAATCGAAACATCTCCTCTTTAAGAATCCTCCTCTCCTGATCACGATCTGCATGCCTTTGAAACACAGTCCTAAAACCAGACACCTTAACTAGAGGGGTAACTAATATGCCATGTTCTTCATTGAAATCTTCGAGCACCTCCACCATATCATACTTGTGTATCACTTCATCTGGGGTGTGTTCATTCCAATCAGGAGACCAGTTCCTGTAAAGAGCCCAGACTTCCCCCTTTCCAGGAAAGATGCGAACAACACCTCTAAGGCCTTTTGTCCACCTAACCTTGTGAGAGAAAGAATTTAATGATTCAGATATTTCATGCTTGCCAGTTCTGAAATCCCCACAAGTCTTATAAAAACCAGAGCCCACCCAATCTATTGGGCCCAATTCACTGTTGCTTCGAGAATTAAGCCAACTGATCCGCATTTTAAAGGGCTTTATAGAGATCACCTTGTGAATTCTAGCATAATATCGAGGCATTCCATCATCATCATCGTACGCAGCCCACACCTGGTCCTCAGCAAAGGAATTTTCATCTCTGTCCAAATCAAAGTTATGAAAATCAGGGTCTGGAACATTGATGGTAACATAAGCTTGATCACTTCTGACAGGGAAAGAATCCATGTTTGCATGCCTGTTACCATTGACAGCAGGCTCTCTCAGCTTTTCTGAACCAGTTGTTAATGTGCTTTTCTGTCTCTTATTTTCTTTATCCCTGTTAATCTTAGCTTCAGCCATTGATTTCAATTCTTGAAGTTTCTTACGAATTACATTGCGTGACTTGTCCATCAACATGTTTCGTAATTCAAACATTGACAATTCCCTTGTGCTGTAATGCTTGCCAGGCAGACCAGAAAAACCATAATTCCTTTCTGCTTCCAAGTTGGCCTTTCCTGAGTCAGAAAAGCTTCCCAAGCCAGCTGCTCCATGTCCCCCAGTCATATGATTAGCCATGTATCCTTGATAGCCATTAATTCGAATATCATCTGTCCTCCTTTTTTTCATAGGTTTTTCAGCTTTGTGAAAAGAACCCTCTCTCCTTACTTTCTCACTTGCCTGCTGCACAACACTTGCTGCTTGAGCTGCAACAGATGTTGATCCGTCTGTGCTACCAAAACCAGCCATTCTATTGTGAGAACCCCACTGAAAGTTTGTATTATTACTTCCAGCATGGTGTTGAGAATTTTGATGTCGTTGTTGATGAGAAGACCAATTTGTTGGCTTAAAAACATTTGGTGGTGGACCCCTCTCCACAGCAACAAAAGCTTCATTACAGTTTGGACATAAAAGGGTGTGATTCAAATAAATCCTGAGATATTCATAATGTGTCCTGCACCGGTTGCAGATAGTCCAAAAGGTATCAGCCTTTTTATGTGGAGGAGGAACAGCAGTTGAAGGTGCCCGACCATTATTATTTCCAGTCCTGACATTTGAAGTGACATTCTTCTTTAAATTGTAAAAACCATTTGAACTGGGTGCATCTGACTTAGATCCAACATGGTTGGAAGTATTATGCTGGAATCCTTTCAAACTCCTCTTCTGGTTATACTCGAGTCTCTTGGTCTTATCTGATAACAAACTCCATGCCTCTGAAACCAGCTTAAATGCACCCTCTGCGCCCAAAGACTTGTTTTTGTCAGGGTGAAGGGTGAGAGCCAGCTTCCTGTATTGCTTCCTGACAATCTCCTCGTCAGCAAAGGGACTCACTCCAAGTATACCATACCAATCCATTTCTCCACTTACTTTATTCTCAGCAGATATATAAATATCAATCGTTGTCAAAAGCTGGGTAATATCCTCCAAATCAGGATACAGATTTTGAGCCTTGAGAGCAAATTTCTTTGCACCAACATATTCCCTTTCTGAAAATTTCCTCTCTGCTATTTCTTTGGCCCTAACTGCCTCATCTTTGTTGCACTCCATCATTATCCAGTAGTCTTAATTATCCGTAAGTTACTTCCTCAGATAATTAAGAGGCAGAGATATTGACCACGACTACTGGATTTTATATCAGGCCTCCTCTGCTTGAGGAAGCCCCTCAACCATGTACCTGAACCAAAGGAGAGAGAAATTGAAACACAATCACTAAATTTCTTAAGATTTTAGTGTGTGTGGCCAACAATTACAAGTAAACCAACTCTTCAAAGTACAGATGAAAAATACATATTGGAAACTATTAATGACAAAAGCTGAAGTTTATGACATAGTGTCAACATTCTATAAAGAGTTTCCGTTTTAAATAATTACATGTTTGATCAGTTACACTGCACTACATAAGAAACCTTTATCATCATCTGTATGGAACAACATAAGTGTCATTAATGTCTAGGGAAAACTATACAATTTTTTAGTAGGTCAACATAAATTCAAATGAAGAAATAAGAAGAATGATAAGACTCAACTCTTGCATGTACCTTAAATTCTAATATTCACAGGTATGGGGACATATTCACTAATCAGGCCTAGTGATTAAACACGCCAATATTACAGTGTGATTTAATGGATGGAACAAACTATGTGGGAGTAACATTTGCCAATGTCAACATTTGTTTACTATTAGTGCAGTCCCGGGTAATTTTTGACGGAACTTGGGCATAAAGAGACTGGATAATTGCCCTTTCCTCACATGCAACATTAAGCGAGGATATCATAAAACTCACATGGTAGTGACTGATACAGTTACAAAGGCCAATTAAATCATCAAGTAGCCTGAATTGAAGAGCAGAGAAGGTAATGTGTTAGACATATTGGTGCGGCACCAACAGAGGAAAATATGATACTAAGTTGGTCACGGTAGTTAGGGCAAAAGCCGAGATCTTAGAGATGAGGAGTGTAAAATGCATGACTTAAAATCGCATGAAAATGGAAAGAGGGAGACGACAAAGAACATTGGAGGAAGTTGTTAAAAGGAATCTCGTGGTGAAAAACATATGAAAGGATCGGGTCTTGAATTGAGCCAAACGGCATCATGCGATTCAAGTAGCTGGCTTCAGCTACTGAGATAAGGCATTTGTTTATCCTATATGGCAACAAGACAACAACAAAAATCCAAAAATTCAAGCCAAACACTTAAACAGAATCCGTCCAAGTGTAATCAAAATAAATATCCGAAAATGGGTTCTCCTTCATCCTAAGTTGTTCACTGACACTGAAATTTAGACCGCGCTCAATACTGTAAGCAGGTCTTAGTTTATAATATTGTAAATAGTTTTTCCAGTTCTAAAAACCGAAGATGAGGACAGATCTACACGAAAGCAAACTACAAACGGCCACAAATCATATAAAACAACACTTGTTATCCCAACCAAAACCTAAACTAGCAGCTGCCGCTTCAGTTCCGGTCCCATCACACCTACAAGAGAAAGGCCAATCCTTCCATCAAGCAGCCATTCATTTGCAAACTCAACACAACACAACACAACGAATAACCTTATCTGATTTCCCCCTTCGAACAAAGACAGGACAAAACCAATACCGGGCTTCATAAGTTGCGTACCGAGCATGAAGCAATCACAAGTAAAATTTACAAGTAAAAATCGGAAGCATCCGAAAACCCCGCCGCGAGCAATGGAATTAAAACTAAAACGCGGAACCCGAGAATTACGAAAAATTGAGAAGTGAAACTGCGGCGAAGAGTTAAGAAGTGGAAGAAGTGAAAGGAGAGGTAAAAGAAGATAGGGAGACGAACCTGTGGGAGAAGGAAATTCAAAGTGAAGTGAATCCCGCCACGGATCTACAGGAGCAGCGCATTTGAAAAGAGGAGGCAACGGTCGAGATTGACGGAGGAGAAAATCTGGAATTGGAGGTGGAAACCCTAGGTGGAAGGTGGAGCGTGGCGAATCTAGGGGAATTGAAAAGCGGAGAAAAAAAGCGGTGAGGCGTTGGCGCAGTGAGGAAGAAGAGGAGTGAGGTGTGAGTGAAATTACCTGATTGGCGATGTGAGGAGAGAGTAGAGAGGGGTGTGACGTTTCAGGAATTTGAATCTGAGAAGACCGTCACCATGTACAATGACCCATCTGTCAAAGCCCTCAACAACTGTGAAGAATCTAATTTCCCCCAATTTACTACTCAGAAAATGGAACCCCCGTGTTTAGCTGGTTAATACTTTTTTTTTTTCTTTTTTCTTTTTTTTTCTCTTTTTATTCTTCAATCCATATACACTTTTTTATAATACACTGGGACCCACATAACTTAACCATGGTTAACTTTTAACTCCAGGACTGGAATTGGATTTGCAACTTACACCAAGAGGATTATCATTAGATTATTCCTTTTGTGAATATTTGGTGTTTTATTTTTGTGTGTGGGTATATGTATATGTCATTGCTATGAATGAAGTATGAAAGCATTGGATGTGCTTTACTTATTCACTCCATAAAATGTTAAAAGATTCAACCTATATAGAATACAAGTAGATATATACAAGTATAATTTAAAATTAGAGTTTTATTCCTTAAGTTTTGGATTAATCAATTTCGAAACTTTGGACTAATTTAGTTCTTCATCTTTTGAAATATGTAGATTTAGTCCTTTTTGAAAATTTTGTTAGGTTTATTTGATGTTTCGTACTCATCTTAGGATTGTATTTGAGTTGTTTATACTGTTTCACATATTTTTGCTTTAATATTAAGTCAAATACTATTATCAAACGCATTTGAAAAACTTAACGAAATTTGATTAAAAGGACTAAATTCAATTATTTCGAAAGATGAACTACTAAATTAGTCTAAAATTTCGAAATGAACTAATTCCAAAATTCACTGAAAGTTAAGGGACAAAAACATATTTAACCCTTAAAATTATTGAATTCTTTAACAATTAGTTATAAAATAATGAAAATTTAGTATAAAGTGGTGTCGAATAAAGAGAAGTAACAAATATTTGGATTTTTTTTCTAGTCTTAATAAACATCTTATAAATTTTAATCGGTCTGACCTTCAATATTCTAAACAGATTACAATTTCATATTAAGTTTCACATTTCATTGTATACTTAATTTTTTAAGTTTATAGAGTGACCTTTCTAGTTTACACACTAAATTTCTATGTGGAAACTCAAGATTGCATACATAAATTTTATGATATCATGAGGATCGAGAGTAGTTGCACAATTGTCATGTTGACTACATCACTAAATGTTTCAAATAAGTAAAGTGTACACTCTTTATGAAACACTTTTAGCAACTAAATGAGACTTTGTGTCTTCTCATAATACAAGTAAAATTTAAGTTTGAAAACTCATTTGTATCTTATGGTCATTTTATTTAGTGAAAGAGATGTGAATTATTCACAAGAGCATATTTCATACCTCTTATCCAATAATGTCTCCTTATGGTAATTTATCTTAACAAAGATGAGATGAAATATGAAATGGAAAATATTTATGTTTTAAAAAATTATAAAAAATCATTTTAAGGAGAGGATACCGATTATCTTAAGATGATGATGATGGGACTAATTTATAAAGAAAAAAAGATAAATGAAAGTCTTATAAGTATTTGGGTGTGGATGGGTGGTGTGGTGAAAAGATTTTATTAGGGAGATTATATATGTCGTGACGGAACTTGAACAAAATATTTAAGGATGTCAAATTATATTTTTTTAAATTCGTTATATATAACTCTAAAAACTTTAGAGAATTGTTTTTCATTCTTTTTAATTCTTAGGTTGTCATGAAATTTCTCAATTTTAATTAATATAGATGCATTTTTTTCATCTTCATCACAAGCATTTTTTTTGAAAAGAAAATCAATTCTTTTACTCTTCATCATAATTTTTATAATATAAATTTGTCTCATCTCGCCTATTTAGGAAAAAATAATTTTATCATCGCCTAATGGTACACAGTAAACAAATTTATCACATGTAAAGAGAAAATAGATTGTTTAAAAAAAGGTACAAAATGTATTGGGTTTATATATTTTTCATATGGATTGGTAATCGAGAGATTGTGGTTCATATATATATATATATATATATATATATATATATATATATATATGACATTAGTCTTACACATAAGACATTTGAAATCACTTTTATCCCCGAAAACTTAAGGCAATGGGGTTATGGGTCTTTTATCTTATATAGTGTTTAACTTTATTTTTCTATCTAAATGTAGGACTTTGACTTACACTTGGATTATTTATTCCCAACAAAATGAAATTATTCAAAAGAAGAAATTGATCGGTCCAAAATCTTGCTTAACTCCTTAATTTTACTAGGGTGAATTTTTATTTTAAAAAGATGAGAAATTGAGGGTGAAGATTGATATAAAAAGGGAGAGGTGAGAAAGAGGTGGAAATACAAAAGAAAAAAGATAAAGATAAAAGACTATGGATGAGATTTTAAAAAATTAAAAATTAATATAAATTATATATATATATATATATATATATATATATATATTTTTAAAAAATATATATGAAAAATAAAAAAAATAAAAATTGGGAGAGTCATGACTCCCCTATATCTATAAGAAGGTCTGTTGGTGTCTACATGTGGAGATGGTGTAATAATGTTTGGATTTTCTTTTCTTTTGTTCATTTACACACGATTTGCTTGCATGGATCGCACTATTTGCAGTCATTTACACCGATGATTTGTGGACTGAAGCTTGTTCTTTTCAATGGATGTGGTGTAGTGATTTGGAAGTGCAGATTTGTAGGATGACTTCGATATTTCATCTTTGCTAATATGCGAGGATTTCAGAGTGATACGAGACGTTTTTACCAAATTAACCATGTGTGTGAGTGAAGCACTATGGCATGGGAAGTAGGGGTGAGCGGCGGTCGGGTTGGATCAGGTTCGGGTTCAATATGCTCAATCCAGCATAATCAAAATTTAATATTTTAAAATTCAATCCGACCATTTTAGTTGTCGGGTTATTTGGATATGGATAATATCGGTTACGGTTAAATACGGTCGGGTTGTTCAAATTTAATTTTAATTTGAATAAATAATAAAAAAATTATTGAATTTAAATAAATATGTTGACTGAATTTATAAAATTTAATAGATTTAGTAAGTATATCAACCATTGATAGAATAATGAATCTGCAGTTACAAAAGAAAGAACATACATGCTTGGATCCAAACCTACACCTCCTCGCTTGGTTATGACACATATATACCCTATTATTAACTGAGATGAAAACTACAGAGCTCATTTGTAATTCTTCTTCTGATATTTGCAACCACAAACAGTGCCTCCCAGTCTGAAAAACATAAATGATAAGAAATTATCACATGTATGAAGAGATCATTATTATTACAAAACGTATGAGAAAATTAAAAACCTCATAACTACTATTAATTACAAATAGAAATCAAACAACCATTTCAGCCTCAAAATTAAAAATTCCATAACTATACATTTAATTACTATTAATTAGAAGATAGAATATGATACCTTAGTGATTGTAATTATGACAGGGACTCCAGATATTTCACATTCCAACCTCACACTTCATTAGTATTTAGAGTTTTGCTGCCAATTCCAAAACCTAAAAAGCATCTAATTATCATATTTCCAAAACCTTTAGAGTTTTTCTTCACTGGCAATGTTATTTCTTATAGTAGTTAAGAGTCACAACATTGGTTGTTGTGAGATGATGAACCAACTCCGCTTCCATCCATTGTGTTACCGTTAAATTCTGAAATTAATTGAAACAAAATATTATTAATATACACAACAACATAATTACAAAGGAAGTTTAGAGAACAAATAAATTAAACTTGTACTTGTGAAAACCTTCTCAGAAAGCTCAAACTCTTCATTGACATTGATACCATCAAATTGAGTTATAGTGGTCCTCAACCAATTTTGAGCACAGATAAGTGCCTCAGCCATTGGTGGATTTAAAGAGCTTCTAAAAGTATCCAAAACCCTACCTCCAGTACTAAATGCACTCTCAGAGGCAATTGTAGAAATAGGGGTGGCCAACACATCTCTAACCATTCTTGATAGAATGGGAAACCGTGAAGAGTTTATTTTCCACCAAACCAAAATATCAAGTTGGTCATCACCATCAACAACAGATTCATTTAAATACCTCTCTAACTCATTCTTTCTATCTATGGTGTCCTTTTCTCTCAAATGCTTCTTAAAAGCATCAGCCCTTGCCAAATATATAGGAATTTCAGGAATGGTTGATGCATCAGATTGATGTTCAAGTGGTTGCTCAGGTCTATGTTGTTCATCATGAAGTGATTTGTACCAATCATACATTTTCTTCAAACTGTCTTTTACACAGTTAGTTAATTCAACAACTTTGTTTGAATCATGTTTGTACATTTCTTGAAAATTCCAAATGACATACTCAAACTTGTATCGAGGATCAAAAATTACAACAAAATATAACAAGTGATTGATGTTGTCAACATTACCCCAATATTTGTGATACTTCAACCTCATGTCACAACTAGTAGGTGCTAATATACTATTCAGATTCATGGTTGTCTTGTCAAGTGCAAAATGAATAGTAGCCATTTGGTGAAACGCAATGTGTATACTCACATGCAATGATGTTGAGAAAGATTTAGTGTCTTCATAGAAAATTTTTAGAAACTTCACAAAATCTTGGGCATGTTTCCAATCACTAGGAGATGGGGGACCTTCATCACCAAAAAAAGCCATATAGCTAGAGTCTTCATTGTCAAGCTTTTCAAATGCAACTTGAAATTTGATTGCTACATCTAACATCATATATGTGAAATTCCACCTTGTGGGAACATCAAGACACAACAATTTTTTGCATTCAATTTTTGAAAACTCCATGCACTCTCTAAACTTAGCCAATCTTTGTGGTGAAGACCGTACAAATCTTACAGCATTCCTAATCCATTACTAATCCACCCATATTCTTCATCCTTTTTTTAAATATGTAACAGCCACATCATTAGATGATGCATTATCAACAGTGAGTGTTGACACATTCCTAATTCCCCATTCCCTTAAAATTTCTTCAACTTTCCTTCCAATGGTTTCCCCTTTATGATTAGGTATGACTGAAAAAATGATTATCCTTTTTTGATACCTCCAATCATTGTCTATGAAATGTGCAGTGAGTGTTAAGTAGCCTAAGTTCTGAATTGATGTCCAACAATCGGTAGTGAGTGCTACTCTAACACAATTTGACTTAAAGAACTCCTTTAACCTAACTTTTTCATCCATATACAACTGAAAACAATCTATAGCTATGGTGAATCTTGATGGGACAGCAAACAAAGGTTGTAATTGTCTACACAATATCTTAAAACCCTCACCCTCTACCACCTTGAATGGTTGTTCATCCACAATAACAAACATAGCAATTACCTTTCGACAAGCTTCAACATTATACTTTAGGGGTGTTGCAAGGAGACTGTTATTGTCACCACTTTTAAAGGTGAGAGTTGTTTGGTTAGGGTCATTAATGGCAACAAATGGATATTTAGGACACAACCTTTTAAGGTGATTAAGAAGTTTAGATGTTCCATGTATCTTTGGATCACATCTAAATCGCTTACCACAATGATTACATGTTGCAATCGAATATGTGGATTAAAGAGATCTTGTGAAGTGGTCCCAAACAACAGAGGTTATTTTCTTACCACTAGCATTTGGTTTTCTCTTTTTTGTATTTTGGGAATGAGGAACATCATGTTCCCCTCCTACAGCTCCTACAGGTTCAGTTGTAGGGTTTGGTGGGTCAGATTATTGTGCACTTGGAGGCAATTCTTGGCTATGTCTCTCCATTACAACTATAAAGAAAAAAAAAATCATAATCAATAACTATCAATCATATATGTGTAATTTATTTTAGGAGACACATATCAATTAGCAAAATAAAATCCAATCAAATATGAATTACTGGATACAAATTATATGTCTCGGAATGAAATCAAATTCCAATTCAGTCTTGTTTTATGAAATAAAAAAAAAGAAAAAAAAACTTTAAGTAGTGAAACTAGATGTCTGGATAGTCCGATCAAGGATTCTCAAAACTAAAAAATAGTAAGAAAAGATAATTTTGTATTTGCTTACGGACCCAATAGTGATAATATAGTATTATTATGTTTCAAATTGCTTGATAAATAGCTTTCTCGTGATTAAATGGCATTCAATATTTGGTTCACAATAATCAGACACCTATATGTAAATCATGCATATATACACGAATATATATATATATATATATATATATATATATATATATATATATATTATATTCAATCAATTATAATAAAAAAAATATTTGACATTTTAAAAGAAACGAAAAAACCATTTAAAAACAGTAACAGTAACGCATAACATTAAAACTTCTTAAAATATATAATAACATCACATTAATTCCTAAAAATATTATTATTAAATATATCTAAACTTTCTTTTAAAATTATATACTTTTCACAATGATATTATCATGCAACCTATAATTTATTAAATAGAGATTTAAAATTTCTTAAATAAATAACTCTTAACATTATATTATCATTCAAGCTATAATTTATTAAATATGATCTAAACTTTCTTAAAACCATAAACTCTTCACGGTGATAGCTATAATTTTTTAAAATTTTACAAAAGATTTTAGCTTTAAAATATAATTTTAGGATTAAAGTAATAATATAGTTGTTTAAAATAGAATTTTAAGATTAAAGTAATAATATAGTTGAAGAAAATGGTGAGATTGATACTGTGAAAAAGCTGAAATGATGGACACAATTGAAGAACTGTAGAGTGCATACTAACAATATTATAGAATTGCAAGATATAAAAGTGAAAAAATTAATGAAAGCAATTTATAATTTACTAGCCTGAAACCCTCAGTTTTTTCAAATGTTACAATTTGTAGAGCAAGCCAAAAGCAAAACACTTACCAAACCAAGCAAATAAATATGGGTTCTTTCTTCACTATGTGTGAAATAGGAAATAAAAAAGTTACTTTTTTTGAACTTGAAATGGTAACCATGAGTGAAGAAAGGGAGGGGTTGTGGTATGTGGTAGCGTGAAGGTTCAATAAAGGTGCAGTAATAGTGTGCAGTAACGTAATGATGGTTTGTGGTAATGTGAGACACAGTGCAATAAATGAGTCAGTAGAATTGGATTGGACTTCCTACTTTTAACATAAAAGTATAACATATTTAATGGTCGAGTCGGGTATCTTTTAAAAAATAAATCTATACCCGAACCGACCATATATATCCGTTGAACCCGTTTTTTTATCCATTTAAATCCGTATCCATTAAAATCCGACCCATAACTAATTTTATTTTTCGATTTTTTCGGTTTCGATCGGTCTCTCACATTTTGCTCACCCCTAATGGGAAGAGTGTGTGTGTGTGTGAGTGAATCAGTGTGGGATGGGAAAAGTGGATGGTGTATGAGTGAAAGCACATTGGTGCTTGTTGGTGAGTGTTTGTGCACCGGTTACATAACTGATGCGGTAACATGTATGTGGCACTAGTTACGTAACCAATGGTACTGGTGTAGTGAGAGAGTGACACTGATTAAGTAACTGATGTTATGTGCATAATATATATATATATATATATATATATATATATATATATACATATATATTTAATTATATAATAATAATAAATAATATATATATTAATTAAATATAACAATAAATAATAAAAATAATATATAATAATTAATAATAATATTAATTAATAATAATATTTCAAATATTAATTATTATTATTATAAAAATAATAATAATTTAATGTAATTTATGTTTTTATTAATTTTTTTATTAAAATTTATTAAATAATATTTTTAACTAATCAAAAAATGATTTCATATATTCTTACCAAGGGTATTTAAGTAATCTTCAAATTTTATTTATTAAATTTTTTTTAATCTATCACATCACTCAAATCCCTCGGATCACTCACTAACTTTCACAAAATTTATCTCCAAATCCATTCACTCTACCCTCTAAATCCACTAAAAAAATCACATATATTCATTCACTCAAATCCACACAATTCATCTTCACACTTTCTTCCAAATTCATCCTACTAAATTAACACACCTTTAGGTTGTGTTTGTTTTGGAAAGATGATTTGAAAGAGATTAAGTAGATGTATTTGACGGGATAAAGAGGTGATTGTAGTGTTGTTTGTTTTGAAGGATAGATAAAGGAATTTGAATAGAAAGTTTGTAAAAGTTTGTAAATAATTTAACGAATATGACAAATAAAAAAATGTTTTAATAGAATAAATTATAAAATTACTCTTTTGTCCCTATAATTAAAATGAAGAGAAAATAATTTCTATTTAGGTAAAATTAATTTAAAATTAATAGAAAATATAAGCTATTTAGTTAGAATAAAAATTTAATAAATATGATAAATTTAAAATAAAATTTAATTGGCTAAAATTTTGTTTTAATTGTTTGCTGAATTACAAAAATTAATAATATTATTAGTTATTATTGTGAAGGCAAACCTACTCCAACACCACACCACAAACCCACCACCACACACACTATAATTTGAAAAAGAAAAGAGTGAAGAGCAGTTTTGATTATTTGCATTGGATGAATAGTAAATCTTTATTCATCCTTCAATTATGTGAAGATGGGAATAACACACTCTCTTCCACATTCGTTCCTTCTATCGTCTTCAAATCTATGAACACAATTATTTCTTGCAAATCCATCTATTTGAATAGTACATGACCAAAAGCGAACAACGAACACAATATTAAGGATAAGAGAGAGTTATTAATCGTCATACAAATTTTGTTATATGATTAATTGTTGCAAGGCAAAGCTAAAAAAAATTGTAATTTTCATGATAAAATAGAAGATAAGTTATAAAAAAAATACAACATATTTGAAGATAAACATTTATATTAAAATTAAATATTATTTGAAGATGATTTAACAGTGTAATATATAAAAAAATATTTTGATTAATAAAACTATAAGAATATAATTTTGTTTTTGTAATTATAATTAATTTGAAATAGAATTTAATTAGTGTGAATCAATTTGAAATAAAATATCATTTTTAAAAGTAAAATAAAAATTAATTGATTTGAAATAAAATATAATTGATTAAAAGTAGATTAAAATAAAATATGAATAATTAATTTAAAGACGAAAGTACTTTAATTGATTAAATTTTTTTAAATTAATTATTAAATTAAAATTTTATTATTAATATTAATTATATTATTAGTATTAAATATTAAAATTATTTTAAACATTTTATTCACATTTAATGCATATATATATATATATATATATATATATA
>Ga0214545_1008947_pt1 | contig 15594 bp, 7 predicted proteins | sample CNSS4metaG_FD_160064 | JGI IMG/M metagenome (GOLD analysis project Ga0214545, IMG submission 160064) | Root nodule microbial communities from cowpea collected in UCLA plant growth center, Los Angeles, California, USA - CNSS4 | ecosystem: Host-associated > Plants > Roots > Nodule | place: USA... | reverse complement strand
TACTTTTACTTTTTTATTTTTTTTTTTTTTTTTAATTTTGTACAGTGCAAACACGTTTTATATTTCTTTAATAGGAAATTAATTAGTTTTAAAAGCCATTCTCTTGAAATAGACATCTTTTGAAGAAATGATTAATATAAAGATATAAGTCAATTTTTTATGTTTTGAAATTAATTATAAATAGTTATATATTAAAACTGTCGACTTTTCTAATATTTATTTTTAAAATTACATCGTAATTGAATTCTGAGTTATTCACGTATAATTTTTTACTGACAACACATATTTATTAAACACGTACGTGTTTAAAAAATAAAATTAGGATGTACTATTTTGTTATTAATACGTGTTGTAGTACTTTAATAGATTTACAAAATTTTAGAGATAAGTTCCAATTATTAAGTGGATACGCTGAATAATTTTTACAAAAAATATGTAAAAAAATGAATAATGATGTTCTACATTGTTTGTTTCCAACATAATGTAGTGGGATTGGTGCATAATTTTATTTTCTAAATCTCTAAATTTATATAACGAAAAAGAATATTCATTAAGATGTAAGTGTTTAAATAAAGATTGGTATATTAAAGAATAAATTCATAGCTCCCAATTGGAACCTAATTAACATCATAACTAAGCAAAATTTTAATTAAAAAAATATGAAGATTTAAAATTATGTGTGTATACCACAACTTCTTTAAGACGACATTATACTTTCCAACCACAACTTACCTAATTTTATAATTTGTCAATTTTGATATTTTTTTTCAAAAAGTTATATTATTAAATCTGACTTAATTAAGTTTTAAATTTCTTGAAGATTTATATATGTTTAATGGAATTTCCTTAAATTGTTTCTATCTATTTTTAAAAAATTATATTTTTTAATTTAGTTTCTATCATCTAATTTTTTTATATTAATTAAGTAATACGACTGTTACTCAACATGTTTTAAATAAATAATAATAAAAAAGTACTTGTCATTTTATATTGGCCACAATATTGTTTTATAATATCTACAAAATTTAAAATTTCGTAATAAATGAGAATAAATAAGTAATATGTTATATTAAGATAAATGTCATGTCATATTAAGATAAATGTCACCTAATTATTGAATAAATTAAATGGTAGGATGACACATACACATTTAAAAATATATCATTTTCAAATATTCAAAAAAATATATATAAATTCAATTAAAAATATTCAAATTTATTTGAACTTCAACTTAGTTAAACCTATTAAACATGATAACATCAATTTTGTAAATATACAAGGGTTAACTAATTTAAAAAATAATAATCAAATAGTAGGATTTGACAATTATATCTCTGCGTATAACTTTATATACTTACCATCTTTTAAAAAGACTCATATTAAACATGTTTTAATAAATGCAAACACTTTATTTAAAAAAAAAATCTTAAAAAATGAATCTTAGATCTTTATGTTAAAGTGGTGTCTAGCACATATTGTAGATAACTTGATACAATAATAATGTTAATAAGCTTCTCACAACTTCTTGATATATTATATTATATATATATATATATATATATATATATATATATAATATATAATCTAATGAGTCTTGAGTTTAATACTATAATTAATGAAATCATAATATAATTTGAAACATTCTCATCATACACTTTGACGATAAAACAACGATGATGACTGATATATTTACAAGGAGTAACATATCATAAAGATTGATTTATTTCAATCTGTGCACATTTGTCAATACTTTACAATCGATCAATTACTTTGTTGTTTGACTGCTATCTATTCAAAACGGAAGAGAATTGTTTCAATGTTTTTGACACTTAAGTTTCACCTTGTGTTTGGATAAAGAATTTTAATAATTTCCATAAATTAAAATACATGGTATTTAGATTAATTACAATTGAATTATCTTCACTTCTCAAGTAATTTGTTTGGATATAGTAATTAAAATATGTTGAATTTCATTTTTTTTTTGGACAAAGCAAATGAATTTATCTTTTAAATCAAAATTTTATTTTAAAAATATTTGACTCGATATTTGGATCGGGTTGATTCTACTTGCCCTTCAGCCTGAGATGGCTCGTTTCGACCTTTGGTCCAAGCCAACTTGTATAGACCCTTGGTCATGTTCGACTCCGCTCATCCTTCATCCTAGGCTTAATCGACTCGATCTTCAGCGTCGAAGGTTGAGTTAAGCTGATATGAGTTTAAGGACCAAGCTAAGTTGATTAAGGTGGAAGGTCCAGTCGAGTTGACTCAAGCATAAGGTCTAGCGGAAGGTCTAGCCAATCCTGGCCAAAGGTTGAGACTAGTCGGCTTAACTAGAGGTTGATACTCGTCTAGCCTAAGCGAAGGTCAAGACAAGTTGATCTTAATCAAAGATCAAAAAGAGTTGACCATCGAGATGAGTTGGATTGGGACGAAAGCCGAGAAGAGTAGGCTCGGGTTAAAGGTCGAGCCTCAGGTCGAACAAAGGGCAAAAATTATAGTTGAGTCGATCCGATAGAAGGTTGAGACGAGTCAATCCTGACTAAAATTTGAGATGAGTTGATATTGATCGAAGTTCAAAATGAGTTTATACATGCCAAATGTTGAGTCAAGTAGACCAAAACCAAATGTCAAGTTGATTAGGCTCGAGCCAGTAAGTCACTTTATCATTTCTAAACACTTTATTACATTCAACATTATAACTTAAATCTTCCACTAATATATGCATCTCATGTTTAGGCTCATAAATTCCTATAATCATATTACACTTCACATATTTATTTGTAATATTCATTTACGGTAAATAATAATAATAATAATAACATTAATTCCACTTTTAGGAGTAATGTATATATTAGCGAACCTTCTTTTATACTCTCATATAAGGTTCTAATAAATCTCAAGATTTCATATCAATAATGTCTCTCTTTTATGAAACATTGAGCAAAAAAAAAAGAGTGAAAATTTAATAAAGTATAAAACACTTATTTAAATAAGAATATCTTAAATATTTCTTTTCAATTTTATAAAAAGTTAAACTGATAATATTTTAATCCTATTTAAAAATGAAACTACCCCACACTTCAAAATCACGAGATATTCGTGGCTTCAAACATTACTTTAGTAGAAGGAAGAAAAAAGTGGAGTCGTACCATGCAAATAAAGATTGGAATCCTACGATCCGTCAAATATATAATTAGTTACAGTTTTGTTTGTCGACAACTTTTTTATGTACCTTACCCATGCCTTATAATGCCAAATGAGTGGTGGCCTATAAAATATGACAAAAATAGAAAAAATATATACCAATAGTATTCATTTTATGTTGAAACAAACAATAATGGAAAAAAGCAAAGAGTTTCAACTTCTGTAAAAAAAAATACACAATTATTCAAATTATAGTAAATATATTTTTGTATTAATTATTTTTATATTGAATGACCAGATTATATAATAGTTTACAGTACAATTTTATATAGTGTGAAAAATTTAAGAATAATATTTCAACTTCAAAATTGTTAAAATACTATCTGTTTTGAAGTTTGAAAATTTTGTTTTTAAAATATTCAAGAGAGAAAAAAAAGAAGAAAAGTATTTATCTCTATTCTTCCTTGAGTAAAAATGAATATAATTTTTAAAAGGCAATGATGCTTACACAAAATGCAATGCATTGTGTGTGAGTATTGAATGAGGATATAACAGAAAAAGAAGAGCAGAACATTCATACATGGTACTTTTTTGGAGTTTGAAGAACCTTTTACTTTCTAGGGCAACTTTAGGTTTTAGTACAATGTTATCATACAACTTATGGGGCAAATGTTTTCACACTGAGAAATTCAACTCTTAAAGCTATTTAACGGAGATGTTAAGGAATCTTTGCAAAAGTTAAGGGATAACTTGTAGTGGCAACGAGGAATTCAACATTTTAAAAGTTTGTGTTTGACTTGCTTTTTAATTAAAGATCGTTGTTCTAAAAAATTGTTAGGTATAAGTAATGATGGTTTATTGTCAACAATAACAACTCACTTGTTAATTTTTCTTAAATATTCTCACTTTAACAAACCAATATTCTTACATTATTAAAGTTAAATATACTTTTAGTTTCTAAATTTTGTTGCGAAATTAAAATTTATCTTTTTACAAAATTTTGATATATTTTATTCTTAAACTTTAAAATTAAATGAATATAGTCAATAATAGATCTTCAACGAATATTTTAGGAGTGTCAAAATCTTTATACATATGTATAAAATTTGTTTAGGATGCCAAATATATAAAATTATTTTAAAAGTAGTTTAAATTATATATTAATTTATGTAAAGATAAAAAGAATGGTGGGCCAAGGTCTTCCTATGTCATAACAAAGGATCTAAATATAGTCTTTTTAACTTAATTACATTATTATTTTTAATAATCAAATGCGATTTTTAGTTAACTTTGATGTGAAAACATAACAAAGTGTGTAAAAAATTTTAAATGCTAGCATTGAACATGTTTGATATGTCAATAAAGTTTAATGTAGTTGAGTTAAAAAAGATTATATTTATTCATTTTTAAAATTTGTGGACCAAAATGTATTGAAACTTTGGACATGAACAAATTCTAATTTCGCGTCAAAGTTGAGAGAGTAAAAACATACTAAACCCTTTAATTTATTCACATTTTCAGTTAAGTTATATGAAATTCTCCCTCTTATTAGTTTACTTCGCAAATTTTAATTATAATTAAGTTAACAAAGTTATAAATACAATAATTAACAAAATTACAATTTTACCTTAAAATTAAATCTGATTAAAAAAATATATTTTTGTTCACAATATATATAAATAATAATTTCAAGGCAAATGACATTTTGTTATTGTTTTGTATATCTATTTATCTATATCTGACGCGTAATATATTGTTATACAAACATTATATTAATTAAATTCATAACATTATGTAAAAGAATAGTTGTACATGTGTACATTTATTTGTATAAATAATAAATAACAAAATTAACAAAAAAGTATTGAATCTAATATTCGAATACAAAGTACAATCGTAGAATAAAAAGTAGTTGAAAGAATTTGACAATTAAATTTACATATTATATGACAAATATGCTAACATTTAAAAATAATAATTGAACTATATATTAATAATAAATTAAAGTTTTTCAATTTTAAAAAACCTTGAAAACCAAATTTATGACTAAAATTACGAAATAGTCTAATTATAGAGACTAAAAATACTTTCAATCAAACTCATATTTAACGTAGCAATAAACACGTCTTAAATGAAATTTAATTCACATTATTAGTTGGGGCTCACATTCAGAAACTTAAATCGGAGGTTTAATACTGTTGCTTCTGCCTTGCAAGTATTGTCCCCAAGGATAACTATTTTTGTAGTACAGTGTAATCAAGAAACTTTAATATTTTCAATGTGGGAAAGAAAATTCAGTAGTTTTTTTTTCAATCTATTAGCTTTATTTTTCATTAGTTTCTTCTATTCGTTTTCTTTTCTATTTTTTTTTTCATCATTTTGAAGTTCTGCCCAAGTCATTTTCAAGAATGAAAAAACTTTAAATTGAAATTTTGTTTTGTTATTGATAGAAATGTATTTAAGGGTCTATTTTGTGTTCCCGAAGGAATAGGAAAACGGAGTATCACTTAGCAATAATTTGGAGTTATTAATATTGAAATAATAAATGGTAAAGATGATCTTTTTTTAGTCATCATTTTGGACAGATTTAAAATTTATTACATTTGTATCTTATTAATAAATAATGGGTTAAATATGTTTTTTATCCCTCAAATCAATTTTGGAATTAGTCCATCTTCGAAACTTGATACCAATTTAGTCTTTCATCTTTAGAAATGTGTGGATTTAGTCATTCTTACCAAATTTTATTAATTTCATTTGACATTTTAAGTGCATTTTATGATAATATTTAAGTTAACATTGAAACCAAAGTGTGTCAAACGGTGTAAACAATTTAAATACTATCATGAAATCATGAAATGTGCTTAAAATGTAAGATAAACTTCACAAAATTTGATAAGAAGGACTAAATCCATACATTTCTAAAGATGAAGTACTAAATTAGTATCAAGTTTCGAAAAGGGACTAATTCTAAAATTAACTAAAACTTGAGGGACCAAAAACATATTTAACCCATAAATAATTATTTTATCTACATATACTTTGCACATTATCTTTTAGAAAAGTATTGATTACAATAACTCTCATGTAATTTTAAACAAAATTTCCTCTTAATTTTTTTTAATCTTTCTCGTAATAAAGTTTTTTTTTCCTTCACTCTTTTTTATTTCTATGGTCATTTTTTTTTTCTTTTTTGTCCCCTATTCTAATAAATAAGAAGTATCTGTAAATAATTTTACTTTCCTCCAATTGTTGAAAAATATAACATTTTGTGATTAATATAAAATTATATCACCATTAATATAAAATGATAAGTGATATTTATTATTTTCAATGAAAACAGATAAATAATGTGATCGTCATATTTTTTGGTAATCACTGTTATTGTCACTATCATTGACATAGGTGACAACAACTTCTCATTATTCAAAATATTTTTAAGGAAAATAATAAAATGTAATTTTTTATTTAATATTAACCACAAATCTTTTTGTATTAATTTTGTGATGTTAACATTCTATAAATACAAAAACATCTTTGTGACATCATATTAAAATTATAAAGAACTAAAGTGAAAAACAAAATAAGAAATCCTTCACCTAATCAACGAACAAATTAAATAACAAAAACTCAATAAAAAGATATAAAATTTTAACTATTCTTTTAAAAAAAATCAATTAAAAATATTTAAATTTATAAACGACTTGAAAATTAATTAACAATGTTATATGCTATAAATGTTAGTTTTCATATATATTTTTTTATTGTTTAACATTGTTTCGTTTTCTACCTAGTAACACTAGTGTTTATATATATAACTTAAATAATTTTATAAAAAAAATTGAAGCCACTCATTCCTTTCCAAAAAATGATATTTGGGATAGATTGTTGTTTTCCTGTATAAGCATAAGCAAAATGAGATGCATCAGTGTCAAAGCTACTTTATCCTCAAACAGTGTACAGTACCATTTGTCTAATCTACAGAAAATACATCAGTACTAGTTAACAAATTTCACTATTCATTATCATACATGTTCACCAAACCACCATTCGGAAAAAATATTATCTAGTTTGGTATTTAATAATTTTAACGCACTTCAAAAAAAAAAATATTACTTGTCTTAACTTGTAATAAGGTTAAACAAATTTTACGCATAATAATATATAAATTACGTCATATTAATATATTATTTTGGGTAAAAAAGAAGTTATTAGTCTCTTACAGTAGTATTAAAGTTGGAATTTATTGAAAATTAAAGTGTAAATTTAAGTATCACGTTAAGTAAAATTAAAAGTAAAAGGACTAAATAACATTCAAAAATAAAAGTTCATAAATTCATCGTCTTAAAATTTAGGTTGTATCTTTATCGTAATTATCTCTAGAAAGACCTAACTTTCTAGATTTTTGCCAATTATTGTTTCAGTAAAGAGCTATCTTTCATTTTCATGCCTGATTAAAACAGTTTTCTGCTTTTTCTTGAAAAAGAAAAATTTGCATGGTAAACACTGTTTGAAACATCTTAAACACGTGGTTAACTATCACTTTTCTTTTTCTTTCATAAAAAAGAGTTGAAAATATGTTATTGAAAGCAAACTACTCTATGGCATGTTTGGACAGAAGGGCATAAATGCTGCAAACTTTGCTTTGTATTTACACTTGTTAATTATTGGTGCAAACTCATTAATGGTGCAGTTTTCTTCGGTGGCCAACCATCATAATTCCACTTAATATTACACTTCCACTTCTGCTTGAAGCTTAATAAAGATCCTCACAAGTAAAAATGGTTTTTAGAATTTGAATTTGGAATTAAACAAATATATTATAAAACAGGTTTTTTTTTTATCTATTAATTTATAAAAATCATTAATGGTAGTTGTTGTTTTAATTGATTTATTTTATATAATTTTAGCCAAGAAAATCGCATATTATTTATGGGTCCACTTAGTCAATAATATCAAAAATATGTCCATAAATTGAGTTTACTAAAAGATTATTGATGGTAAAAAATCTATCCGTAGAATAATCATTGGTAAAGATATGACAATTATCGTCGAATTACCTATAGTCACAAATCTGTCAGTAACAAATACTAGTCGTTGAAACATTCGTTTGTAAAATACACGATTGGGTCTCCTTATTCTTCCTCCTCTTCCTCTTCCTTTTCTTTTTTTTCTTCACTTTCTTTCTTCTCTCCTCCTCGCAAGGTCATTGCAGTCGTCACACCACCTCTGATTGGTCCTTCTTCTCTTCCTCCACCACCTCCTTCTCTAACTCTGACAACCATCGTTGTCACACCTCTGCATCACTAGTGCACCTTCACGTCATCGTTGAGTTGTCATCACATCACCATCGAGCTCACAGTAACTCACCGTAGAGCCTCCTCCTTATCCTGAATGGTGGAAATCTTGAGTTAAGATTTTATATTCAAAGGGCTTGAGCTCCAAAATCCCCAAGATCAAGTTTTAAAATAATTGTCCAGCTGTGTGACATATTGGCAAGTGCACCAAGTCATTTGTAGTACAATCGAATGGAGGTTATCATATTCACAAGGATTTAACAAGCATATTGGTAGTTTTTTTTTTGTATTTGGAAAATATTGGTAATAATTTATATTATATTGATAATATTTTATATTATATATATTTAGTGGAGTAGAAGTTATAAATAGATTTAATCTCATTCTTTTCCACTAAACCACTACTGATCTTGTCTATGTACTTACGCATATCATTCACTATCTTGGGAGTGCTCTTTAAATGTAACTCTAGGTCCATTCCTGACATTGAGAGCCTAAGATCATCAAACTTTATTATTATCTCTCAATAACTGCTTGAATGAATCACTTGCATTAAAATCAGAACTTTATAACCACCTAGAGACATAGATATATTCCTAACATCTAAATGCAGGAGGAGAATTATTTGGATCACAACTTGGAACCAATATTTACTCTATCCCAGGTCAATGAAATAAAACGAGTGATCAGTTCATCCAACAACAACTACAAACTAATTCATAAACAGATTGAATGTAAACATAATTAAATATCCAAGAAATAGAAGTATGAAGAATTAGAATTGATTACATCCAATTTTGATAAAAGAAAGTTCAACTACTTGTAAAATATTACAATGCAAATGCAACAAAATCTAGACATAAAAATTTACTCTCTCATTGTTTTGATATTAATTAATCCTAATTACAAGAATTTTTATAGTATATCTTTATTATTTTGATACATTTTATTATGATAATTATAATAAGATTCAGAGAAATTTGGATAGTTATATTATATCTCATTAAAATATTTATATTTTTGTCAACAAAATTATATAGAAATGTTTAATTTTTCTAGAAAAATAATAAATTGAATGTTGAGTTTACTTCCCCTTAAAAATATTATTTTTCTTTAATTTCCAACAATACATGTGTGCAACTCCAATTTCATGCATCCAGAAAACTTATCTCAAACCTTATAGAAAATGTACTCTATTTAAATTTGTAATCATTTAGTCTTTATCATATCTAGAAAACCATTAGGTCTATACTCTATGTCCTAAACAAGGATGTGAAATCAAATTAAAAGAATGTATATATATTTAAGTTGAAAATTTTTAAACAAAAGAAAAAAATGATACGTACTTTCTTAACTTAAAACATTAATATGTATTTTGTTTTTGTCTATTTTAATTTTTTTTTATCTAAACTTTTAAAAATTTGGTTCTTAGATTTGAGATGTGATTGTTTTTTTTTTTATCTAAACTTTTAAAAATTTGGTTCTTAGATTTGAGATGTGATTGTGAGAAAAAATCTTCTTAAAATTATGTTTTTCATCTTTCCTTCTCTCCCTCTTTGTTTTCTACCTATCTAGGAAACAAACCACGTGTAATCAAACATGTTGAAACAAGGTACACGAATTGGATGGTTGATGGGTCATCTTATATTAAACTAAATACAATTTTGTACGTAGTTCTTGGTCCCATTTGTTGATATTGATGTAAGTAACATTGGTCACATAAATGAGTTCATTTCGTTGCAATTGTGCATTGAATTATATAATGCTTACCACTTTTATTTATCTATCTTACTATTACTTCATTCATGTATTCTTCTTCTTCTCCAAAATATGAGTACCAATAATTTCACTATTTTCCTGTGTATAAGTGAACCAACTAAAAACTAAATTTAGTTCAGCCCCTAGTAAAATAAAATGGTCTATTTTTTCCAATATAATATAGTTCATTTATCTTATATAAATTATTAAATTGTACTTTTGGGTTTTGGTGTTTATATTAAATAATTAAATAAGACAAACCAACGTTGTTGTATTCTATGTACACATAGCCCGCGTGCACAGGGTAGAACGGGACCACTAATTTACAAATTTAATTTTAATTAATAATTATAATTAATTCACAGAAGGGACGGCCATAGAGCAGGGAAATGACTTTATTTTAATAAATCGAAGAATTATTTATTTTTGCTAGAATTTTGAAGGAATAAAACATAGTTATTGACTTTATACTCTATTAAGAAATCATATACCTCTTATTTAAAATTATTAAAAACAAATAGTTTATTGGGTAATTTAAAACTTAATATTTATCATTTGTTTGTTTCATTTCATTTAAAGACTTATTTTTTCATAATATTTAAAATTAAATTAAATAAATTGTGTATCATTTGATATTATAACTATATAATATCATTTTTTTGTGAATTGGAGTCGGAAGAATGAAGACAGAAGAAGATAAGATGTACAACTTAGAAAATATTACATCAAAATATTTTTTACTAATATATATATATATATATATATATATATATATATATATATATATATAAAAATATATTTTTATAAATTAAAATTTAGCGGGTATGAAAAATACTCGTACCTGTCCTATTAACATGTATCAAAAATATTCGTACCCGCATGTAGCAGGTATCTATTTTTAATATTCGTTTCTTACCCATTGTGGATTTTATCCGCGGATACCCACAGATACGGATATTTTTGACATCCCTAATTATGATAATACAAATAGAAAATCTTAAACATTAAATTAAAAGAAATGTTGATAGATCGCAAATGAAAACCCACTTTATGATTCTTATTTTCTGATGACAATAATTAGATGATGGTAATGGGAAATGGTGATGGTTGGTAAAATGTGATTCCCACAATAGGAAGTGCGCATAGGGATGAAACCTCTAAAACCCCACTTATCCATTTGAGAAGAGGTTATCTTCTAAATTCATTGGATCAAACCTAAATTCAAATCAATCGGAATCTTCATAGTGCCACTTTGATGAGAAAGCAGTGGGGGCTTGATATGAAAGCTTCTAAAATTGTCCAAATAAGTAAAAATAGAAAGAACATCAGATTTCCATCCATCAATTTCACATCCAACACCGGCATCATAATACATATTCTATTAGTTGTTGGATTCATATTTTTGGTGCAATTTGTCCATTGAGATTTGGGGTGAAAAGAATTAGTGGTCAAGTAATCAGCTCAAGTATTTGTATTAGCTAAAAGTTAAGTAAAATGAATAAAATAAAAAAGGTTAATATGTTTTAGGTCGGTGAAAATTAGATTTTGTTTCTCTTGAAATTTTGATCCAATTTAGTCTTTCCATTTAAAAAATGTGTGGGCTGATTTGGTCATTCTACCCATTTTTTTTAATATGATTTGACTAGGGATGTCAACGCGGCGGGTAAGGTACGAGTAGTAGCTCTCCCGTACCTTACCCGCTGAATAAATATTCGCTCCGTACCCATATCCATATTCGTCGGGTATCCGTTATGCGGGTACCCGTATATTTTTTTCATATCCGCGGGTATCCACGGATACCCACGGGTATTTACAAAATTATTTAAAAAATAAATATTTAATCATAAATTCAAATAAAATAAAATAAAATAAAATACATCTTTGTCATAAATTTTAAATAAAGTTCAAACAAACTCAAGTCATAAAAATATAAATATAAAATAACGTTTAACACAGTGAAAATTCTTTAATTAGTGTTTTAATCAACAAGTCCATTTTATCCGATTGATTCCTGAGAAAAAATTAGGTAAGAATATTTTTTACTAATATATATATATATATATATATATATATATATATATATATATATATATATATATATATATAAGGGTAGTTTTGTGAATTAAAGTTTAACGGGTACGGGTATCCACGGATACGGATACTAAAATACTTGTACCCACGGGTAGCGGGTATCCATTTTTAATATTTGTTTCCTATCCATTGCGAGTTTTATCCACGGATACCCGCGGGTACGGATATTTTTGACATCCCTAGATTTGACATTTCAAGCGTTGTTTCATGATATTATTTCAGCTAACATTGAAAGTAAAATATATCAAACAGTGTAAACAACTCACTCAAGTGTTATTATGAAATGCGTTTAAACGTTAAATCAACTTAAAATAATTTGACAAAAGCACTAAGTCTATACAATTGTAAAGTTGAAAGACAAAATTTTGTCAAAGTTTTGAATTTCAATTTTGACTAAAAAGTGAGACACCAAAATCATGTTTAACCTAAATAAAAATAAACATTGATAAATTTATTATTTTAATATTTTTTGGTTAAATATTTAATTTAGTATTTATTAATATTCACATATACAATAAACGAAATTAAAAAAGAACATTGTCTTAATATAAAATTTTAATTACGTTAGATTTATTTATATTTTATTAATAATTTAGGTAATTATGATCTTTAAGATTCGTGACGTGTATCTAACAAAAAAATTAATTTTGTTCTATTTTTTCTGTTTTATAAATTTAAAATTTGTAATGATTTTTTATCTTTTCTTTTTTTATGTGTAAATTTAAAACTTAAAATCTCTTTTTATCCCTTTTATTTTTTTTCTGTGTAAATTTAAAACTTAAAATCTCTTTTTATCCCTTTTATTTATTTTAAATTTGTAAATTTAACATTTTAGTGATTCTTTCATATAATAATGTTAATTTTATTTTAATCAACATGCAGAATAATTACTAAAAACTAATGAAATATTCACTTTTGTTTATGATATTATAATGAAATTTATCAATGATAGTTATTATTTTGAAGTGATCATTTATTTTATTGTTTTATTGGATGTGATTCTTTTCTCTCTTATCATAAATATATTTTATTTTTTTATGACATTTTTCAAAATTTTCTATCGTAGAATTTGTCTTATGTTTCTTCTCATATGACTTATAATAGGAGGATATTTGAATCTTCCAAAAGTTAATATATTAATCATGAATATTTATTGATAAAGAAGTATCATCATGTTAACTATTTTTAAAAGTTGGTACTAATATTTCAATTTAGGTCACGTGTATATGTGATACTTTAAGATAATTCACTAACACTTACTAATAAAGTATCTAATCAATAAAACAATAGTATTTTTATGATCATAATAGGTTATAATTGTTTATGTTAACAACTTCGATATATATATATATATATATATATATATATATATATATATATATATATATATATATATATATATATATTTTATTTAGATTCACACACTAACAATTATATATTTATTATATTTTTAAGAATTATTATATATTTTCTAATATACATATATTATGTGATACTTTAAGATAATTCATTAATATTTACTAATGAAGTATTTAATCAATAAAACAATAGTACTTTTATGAATAAAACAATAGTATTTTTATGATTACAGTATGTTATAATTGTTTATATTAACAACTTTGAGATATATATATATATATATATATATATATATATATATATATATATAAAGAATTATTTTTAAAGTAATACATTGACCCATCATATACGTATAATATTCGACATCATAAATATAAAAAAATGGAAAACATTTTATTTTAATTCTAAGTTGGTTTTAATTGTGTTAGATTAAATGATGTACGTAATAAAAAAGAAGAAGCACATTTAACATAAGAAACATTTGCTAAAAAGTAGAATTGCAATACATTGTGGGTGAAAAACAAAACACTAAAACAAAATTCAAAATCATTGCAATTATCTTGTTATGAATGTCAGAAATAATTTTTGACGTATTTTTCGAATGGCACATAAACCTTTTACATAACTCATGTTATACAGCAACAAAAGAGTGACTCTAAAAACACGTGTTCAAATATCGTCTTCATTCTTGGTTGTGGAGACACTTATAAATGCCCCCCTCATCCTTGTCTCTCACTTGTTTTTTCCCTTTGTTGTCTGCTACAATGTTTCATTTCTTAATGCTATTGTTTTCTACTTTCTAATCGAACAAATAAAAAACAATTTTAATAAAGGGATGTGTGGTCAATTTTCTCCCATAACTTATTTTTTGAGTCCACCATCCAACAACAATTTCCTTTGTGTTAATCTCATTATTATTCACTATGGGTTGTTGTGTGCATGCAACCAACTTTTTATTACATTAATTACGGTACTGGATATTCACCAACAATGTTCGAAACTGAAAATATTTAACTTAAAATTTATATATTTAATTATTATTTAATTTATTAATAAATTGAAAAATAATATATTATTTGATAATCACTATTTTTTTTAAGAAATTAAGAGATAACAGGTCTCTACTAAAAAATGAGTAAAATTTATGGAAAACTAAAAAAGATAAATAAAAAATATTTTAATAAATAATTATATTTTATTTTATATTTTATTTATTGTTAACCTTAAACATTATTTTTTATAAAAGAAATAAAAATATATATAATTTAATTTTCATTAACTTTTAATATATACTATATATAATTTAAATTTTTTTAAAAACATGAAAAATTCATAATATATAAACATATAATAAAAAAAATTGAAAATTTTAGGGGTAATGGCACCCGGCCCTTAAAAGTTCGGCCCCTATTAATTATCTTATAACGTGTCAATACACTGTATTTAACCTCCATGTTAAGTTAATTGTTTTAAAGCAAAACGAAATTTAAAAAGGGAAATAAGATAAAATTATTAAGTTTCTACTATTTATCTTAAAGATAAAATAAGAAATGGAGCTTTCATTTTTCTCAACTAAAGAGTGGATGTCATTTTCGAAAGTGTGACTAATTGATATTTATGCCAAACGAAATAGAAAAGGCAGAAATAAAAAATAAATAAGGTAAAGCTGTAACATCCAAAAAATAAAATAAAATAATATATATATATATATATATTATTCAAAAAATATTATTACAATAAATAACAATATATCTATAAAAATAATTTGTAAATATATAAATATAATAATTATAAATATAGAGGACTAATTAAGTTTATACTATACGTTTAGTTTTATATATATATATATATATATATATATATATATATATATATATATATATATATATATATATATATATATATATATTTTATAAATTTATTTTATATAATTATTATTTTTTAT
>Ga0214545_1008940_pt1 | contig 15599 bp, 7 predicted proteins | sample CNSS4metaG_FD_160064 | JGI IMG/M metagenome (GOLD analysis project Ga0214545, IMG submission 160064) | Root nodule microbial communities from cowpea collected in UCLA plant growth center, Los Angeles, California, USA - CNSS4 | ecosystem: Host-associated > Plants > Roots > Nodule | place: USA... | reverse complement strand
AAAATATCTCCAAAGAGGTTTTGTTTCATCTTCTTGTTCAATAGCTTGATTAGGTCTACTCATCTTAATTTCCTATAATAAAATAAATTGAAAATACAAAATTTACTTAATATTTAAAATTTAAAAAATAAAACAAAAGTATATAATTTAAATAATTTTTATACATAATAAATTTATAAAATTAAATTCAAAATATAAAATTTATAATTTTATGTTTATAATTTAAATTATAAAATAAATTAAAATTATGTAACGCATATGTATTGAAATCTGAAATTAAAAACTAATAAAGTATCATGTATAATCTAATCATAATATAAAATATAATCATTTATAATATAATATATTTTTTAAGTAATGTTAAATTATTAAATTATTTTATATTGTAAAAAGAACAAGGAACATAGTACCCTCACATGTATAAGTTATAACAAATATGATGGATGCATAGAATAACATTAAGTATTAAAAAAGTTAAATTATTAGCATTTAATGAATGGATTTAATAAGTAGAAGGAAAAGAGTGTGTGGATAGCATTTAATATAGAAGGCAAAGAATTTAATAGATAGAAGGAGAAGAGACGTAGAGAGTACTTACCTTTTTCTACACACTTCTTCTTCTCATTATTTACTTTTTTTCTCCTGCTCAAAATATATATCTTCTTATTCTTCTATCCGAGCTTCTTCCTTCTTCCTTCTTCCTCCAAGAGCTTTCTTGCAATGACTATGTGTTTCGCTTACTAAATCTCAACGTTTCTTTCTTTTACCTCTAACTGATTTCTTTTTTCTTTGTATATTGTGTAAGTCTCGTTATGTATTTATAGGACATGTATAAGGTTTTTGTTATTAAAAGATAAAATATAAGGATATTCAAATAGATATATTTGAAGATTATTTTGTTAAAATTTTTAGTTTTAATTCTATATAATTTATTAAGATTTTTAGTTAAGATTATTTATATATTTATCTTTATTTTTTATTTTTTATATAAAGTAATTTATTTATATTTATTTGAAATACGAAACATGTATCTAGTAATTTATTTATATTTATTTACATATAAAAAATGAAAGATGTTATAGATTAAAATTAATTATAATATAATTTATTATATACTGATAAAACAAATTAAAATCTCTTTAAATAAAATATTATATTAAGAAGGAAGAAACTTTTAGATAAAGTGAAAATGTGATAACTGAACAAATTTATTTGGGGATCCGTAAAATTAAAACAAAATTTATATAAAATAACTAAATTATTAAATTGATAAGAATATGATAATGTTTTCTTTTCAGATTTTTCTTTTTCTTTTGCTTAATTTTCCCTTTCCTATCTTCAGTCTTCTCTTTTCTGTGAATTTTCTTGCAACGTAAACGGTGTCAACTCTGCAACTGCGTCCACATTCCACCTTTTTGCAGCACCGCAACGTGTCTTTTCTGCGTCCAGAGAGAAGGTCGTGTCCGGCCCAAAAAACAGCGTCTGACACCGCGTCGTGTGTGCTTCCGGCAAGTGTCCGTGTCCAGTGCGCCTCCAAAACGGGGAAGCGTGGCTCGGACGCCGTGTCGGAGCTTCCTAGATCACAAGCATACAACATATTAACAAATTGCTAAGAGGAATAGTGTTACTTTTTTCACACTTTAATTAAACTGCATAATAATTAAAATGCATAAGAATCTTTCAAATTATAAACTAGATTAAAGTTTAGATTTACTAAAATCAATAAAGATCCATGAATTATATGTAAATTTATCATCCATATCACGTCCCTGGTGTAAATTATTGAAAATAAGTCCAAAATATGCCTGAAATAAAAATAATGAAATGCAATCTTATTTCAAAAAATGCTTTAAATAATGAATACATACTTGTCACCAACATATGGAAATCCCTTTCTGGAATTGGCAGGGATACTTCCTTGTAGACAAGGTATGATCACTGACATTTCTTGCATGATTTTAGCATCCTCGCTATAGCTTTCATAACACCGACCCCATCTTGGATTACTACAAACCTATAATCAATGTTTCAGGAGTAATCAGTAACATCATCAAAGAAAAAGGTACACATTTGACAACCTCAAACCTGTATAATAAGAAATTTTTTAAAAGCTTATCATTACACTCTTTCCTATTTACCGCTATGCATGGAGCAAAAACATAAGGAATCCCTGTAGTCCTGACTTCAAGAGCAGTAGCAACACCAATCCTTTCTGCCAGATTTGGATCCCTATTCATCAAAGATTATTAGAATGGAACAACCTATGTTTTAAACATACAGAATTGACTGCATACCTACAGAAATGGTTCAGGTGACTATGTCAATTATCAAATTAGAAATGAAAAGGTCTATTAGTTATCAAATCTTGTTCATATGGCACATACCAAGAAAATAAATGATAATAAATCTTGAACTTGCCTGGTACATCCAAGACCAACATTATGGGGAAATGTGGTTGCATTGTAGACATTATTGTGTCCATGAACAACATCAATACCATAGATCATTAGTATACCCAATCTACTCTCCAAAGCTCCTTTATGAAATTCATTTATCATATTAACCCAATCTTTGGCAGTAGCCTTTGGAAGGGGCTCGCTACCACCACCACTCAATACACTCCTTGCACACAAATAAAATAATTTCCTATCTTAATTCAATTTTTCATCAATCACTCATCCCGGCTTCTTTCAGCTTCATAAGTATTACGAGATTATAAAAGTAAGAGGATAAAAATAAACTATAGATTCAAAAGGACGTATTCGTATGAACAAATATAAAGTTTGTAACAGATTATGAGAGAAAAGGAACTCAAACTGAAGCCAAGGAAATAAATAGCACGAATGTTGCAACTTTCCCACTTTCTTAAGGATCACTTTCCTGTGCGTCTTCATATTTAGTGAATTAAATCTAGTGATTATGAATTCAGTGAAGAAGATGATGATAAGGTAATCAACACTTAAGTTGGGATTCAAACTATCTAAAGGAAATCCCCCAGGAGTTGGTGCTATTCATGTATTATGACAAATTTTACATTTTGAGAGGTCATAGGTTTTGAATAATACAATTGTCTCTTCCTGGGGTGAAGTATATGTAAGTAAGTTCTGTTTCAACCCAAATACTTCCCTTTCCTTGGAAAGAGATATCATCCCCTTCCCCAAAAATATCTTGAACCCAAAAAAATTGATGTCCTGGGACAACACACAGTTATCAATAAAAATGAACTATATTTGCAAGGCATATAATTACACGGAAGAAATCCTTCTACATAAGTGAATAGGAATATCACAAGCAATGTCAAACATATGTTGAAAAACAGGAGACTCATCACAATTCACTAATTTTCTTTGATACCATGACAAAATGATGGAAGTAGCTATTGTGCTTCCCTGTCTCATTTCGATTATTGGTACAGTGCAAGCATTTTTGTTAACTGGAGAAACTGCTACTTTTACCTTTTGTTACATTAATTGCCTAAAACAAATCGAACTGAAGTTTTACTAAATAAGGCTCAAGTAAAAGATAGGATTGAAAATGTCATGTTTACTAAATAAGGCTCAAGCAAGAGATAGGATTGAAAATGTCATGTTTCACTGCATAGTGACAAGATTTTAGATGAACTAATAATTGCATATATGGTAGCAAGTAAAAATTATAGGACTTCAACTTACCGTAGTAGATACATGAGTTTTATCACTTATTGCACCCTCCCTTACAAGACCAAAATCTGAAAATTTGGGATGAAATTGCTTGTCCAGTAACACATTTCAAGATTTGAAATCTTGGCATATCACCTTCCAATAGAAACAAAATTAAAACAAGACAAGATTATAAACAATTAAAACAACTACAATGTTCAATTAAAACAAGATTAAAACAACTATCTTAAAGGATAATCAATTACAAATGTGAAACATGTCTCAACTACAATGTACCTAAATATCTAATCCGTTGTGTAGATAATACAATCCTTGAGCAACACCGAGCATGTACCTTCCAGACCACTGTTTCAATAACATCAATGTAGGTTAAAGTTAGACTTGAGAGAATGACAATAAAGGATTAATTGAAAAAACCTAAAATAAAATATAATTTTTAATCATTTGAACCTAATACACCACACTGATTTCAAAATTTGTTACACCATCGAAACGAAGATCCTTACCAGAAAAATTCTTACATCGCGAGACAAAATATAGAATAGAACGCTCCATAACAGAGAAAGCATGGCATCAACATAAACTTGGTGAAATCCCTAGAACGCGTGGCATCACAAATTCGCAGAGCATAAGCAATGTGAACCCTACTAGCATTATCTTAGCCTCGCCGATGAGCGGTTGACAAGAGACTCCAACATGAATGGCAGAGAGCGAAGGAGGTTGAAGATGAAAGAGACAAAGGAAGAAATACGAAACGCCAAAAAAGATGAAAGAGGGAAACTGAACAAATAAGCAGAAACATATTAAGTGGGAGAAAGAATAAGTTGAAATTAAAATACCACTTATTCTAATTGGGGTTTGATAAAAAAAACCCTTATTAGTTGTCAAGGGTTTAAAAAACCTCAGATATGCACGTTACTTCCCGGAGGTTAGCATAACCTCTCTTAAATAACCCCTTTTAAAATTAAAATTTCTTGTAGTGTAAGTCATATATCGTTGTTAATTATATATATAATGTTAATTATATATATAAATATAAAAGGAGAAACAAAAATAGTACATAAATTTAATGTAATTTAATATTTAAGATTGACTTTACAAATATTCAGTAAAAATATCAGTATACCGTCAAAAAAATTTAATTAGATTCTAAAAAAACTCTTTATTTTTATATTATTTTTTTTCATATTACTTAATTTGAGATTTTAATGAATAATCTAAAATATATCTCTTTTCACTAAAAGTCTCATATGTTTTGAAACAAACATATAATACATTATCAACATATTTATTTGAACCACTCTTGTTACTCGTATTTTGTAGAGACTCATGATGGTGACAATTTTTTACTGTCATCAACTCTCACCATCTTGTACATTAAACTCGTTATCAACAACTTTCACATAATTGTCGCTGACATACCGAAGATAGAATCCATCACCAACACCACCTCGACCAAATCAAATCTAACTAACAATGCATCAACAAAGTCATCCCACAAAAAGAAATCATCAAGACTAATCTCTCTTCGAATACACAATACATAACATTGATTTTGGTTAACATGACAATTAAAGACTAATTTTTGTAATAATCAAAACTTTGATAGCTAATTTTAGTGACCAATTTAAAAATTACTTTAATTATCAATAATTTTTAATTTAATTGATATATAAATTAATTAATATAATGACAAATTATTTTTAATTTGATGTAGTGTCTATATACTCAATAGAGCCTTATATACCTAAAAGACTCTAAAAGAGTCATTAAGAGTGTTCATATTACTTGATCTGAATATCCATTTCACAACCAATCATTTGAAATTAATATATGTATTTAATGAATTGATCTGGTGAAATAGTGACAAACTTCATGAATGAGATCACAATAACAGGAACGATGACAAATTACTTTATATGAAAAAAAGAAGTTAGATGTCGTGTCCATTTACCTGAATCAATCACAATTGGCAGTTAAAATATGTCTTTTCAAAGTATTTCAATTTATATCAAATAAACGAACAAATAACTTTAATATTATACATTATTAGACTATATGCAATTATATATAGTCACTACAAAAATTAAAGGAATTACCGATGAATCTACTAACGAATTTATCCGTTGTTTAAAGGAGTAATAAATTTCCCGTCCGAATATGTATTATCAATGAATTTTAATTCGTCGGTACTTACATTAAAATCTGTTGGTACTTACATAACTTAAAATTCGTCGGTAAAATCCATCGATAATTTAAATTTTTTTACCGATGAATCTACTGACGAATTTATCCGTAGTTTAAAGGAACAAGAAATTTTCCGTCCAAATATGTATTATCAACGAGTTTTTCCGTTGGTAAAATTCGTCGATAATGTAAATTTTTGTTTATCGACGAATTTATCGATAAATAAATCTGTCGATAAAAGGAGCGAGAAGGTTCATATTAATGATGCTCTCATGTGAGGATATGAGTGGGAAGATTCGTATGTTTCGTGCTCACACTTGAGGGTTGCTGCGAACGGAGAGGTTCGTAGTTGGATGGATCACGCGTGTTGAACTATGGGAGGGGAGGTCCGTAGAGTTGGACTACGAGTGGGAAGGTTCGTAGAGGTTGGACTACGAGTGGGCAGGTTCATAGAAGCATGATATATCCTAGGTCCATGGTTAAGTATTTGTATGGTGTGCTTGGAATAGTAGTTTCAGGTGCATAATGATACTTAGAGTTTTACACGACTTGTGACTAATTTCTTTGGAGGTGCGTGGTCTACGATGCTTTGGGTGATACCTTAAGGATGGACTTTGTTGTGACATTCCTTGAGTTGTGGTTCAGAATGGTATCTCTTGAGTTATGGCTTGGGATAAAGGGTAAACACGTGACATTCCTTGAGTTGTGGCTGCCATCCCTTGAGTTGTGGCTCGCGATGACGAATGGACACGAGCATTCCTTGAGTTATGGCTCGGATTGGCGAGTGTTGCCGGTGTGAGTATGCAAGTTGTAGCTCGTACGAATTGGTCCAAGAAGATTGCCATCTTCGACGTTAGCCGGTGAGTTTGGTAGTCTTGAGACAATTATGAACTATGGTTCGTATTGGGAACTCCACTTGGCGTTACGGAGTGTGGTCCATAACAGGTTTCTCGCACGTGTTCTTCAAGTTGTGGCTTGTAGGTAGAGCCAGTAAAGAGTATCTTGAGGTTATCATCTAAAGACGTAGAACATGGATAACATGGTGGTGGTTGTGTGTTATGGAATCAAAGGATAGAGTTCCTTTGATAAGTGTATGCATATATATATTTGAATTGTATATATAATTTGATACTGTTAACTCACCCTATCTGCTTGTATTTGACAATGATCGTGTAATGCGTTACACGAGAGCAGATAATGTTGCAGGTGAGGCATAAGATCGGAGAGAGCGCTAGCTAGGAAAAGCTTTTACTGAGTTTTTATTATTTATGGATTTAAGATATTATGTAAACATTTACGTTTATCTGACTTGGAACTTGTAGTGATATTTAAATTTTATTGATTTTAATTTAATAGAGATTTAATAAAGGTTTTTATTTTCCTTCGTTTTAGGAAAAAAGGCTGTTTAAATTAATGCGTATACATTATCAATTTTATTTATTTTATTTTAAATTACTAATAACCGACCGGGATGTTACAAGAAGGAGATGAAGAAGAAGGAGAAGAAGGAGTAGGAGAAAAAGAAGAAGAAGGAGAAGAAGAACAATAAAGAGGAGGAGAAGAAGAAGGAGGAGGAGGAGGAGAAGGAAGAAGAAGAAGAAGAAGACGAAAAAAATGAAAGACGAAGGAAGAAGAAGATGAACAATGCGTGTTATTTACCGATGAATTTTTTGGTAATTACCAACAGATTTTTCGGTCGGTAATTACCGACAGATTTTTTAGTCGATAATTACCGATGGATTTTTCAATCGATAATTACTGACAGATTTTTTAGTCAATAATTACTGACAGAACATGATTATCGTCGGTAAAATTTTATCGACAAGTGTTTTATGAACAAATTTTTGACTCTCGATAATTCCGATTTAGTGATGGATTTGATCATTACCAACGAATTTTGACTATCATTAATATCGGTTTTTTTTTTTTTTTGTAATGAGTGTTCTGTTTAGTAGTATTAGAATTTTATATCGGTTAATAGAAAAAATAACTTTAATATTTTATTGGTTCGGATTGATGAAAAAAAATATACTTTTTTATATTAATTTATTCATGAATGCTCTTTCCGTAAAATTTTTAAAGAGTTTCACAATATATAATTAAACTTCATTTTAACTAGTATTTTTCTTCATTACTTTTTATTTAACAAGTATACAAGGTTGTTCTTGGTAAACCTTCTAAATCTAATATAGTATTAATATAAAGAATAATAAGTTTTCTAAGACACTAACTTAATTACTTCGAATTCTTAATAGTATTTTTTAGTTATTATTTCTGACGATAAACAATTTTTCTTTTTCTTTTATAGAAAACTACTAAAACAATTATCTTATAGAGAAAATATATAGGAAAAATATCTTTTAATGAGAATCTAACTTAATGAATGGATGATATTATAATTATTTTCTCAAAGGCCAAAAGGGCTGAGATAAATCATGTAAGCTCTTTTTTTTTTTTTTCTTAATCAAATTTTGTAGTGTGTTCATTCTTCTTTGTCTTTTTTAGACTTTAAAACAATATCCACTGTGGAGACAATCTTTTATCTACGAAGGAAATTTTGTGATCTTTAATTTGACCATATCTTACATACATAAAAATAGAAAATACATAAGAAAAATAGACTTTTTTTTTTTATATTTGAAATATTATTTTTGTACGATTTGTCACATTCTTAATACACTGATCAAGACCCGGCAAATAAGTGAGGCTAAGAATAACATGCGCGATATCTTAATTTAATCAAGTTTTCAAATAAACTCTAATTTTTTTCTATTAATAATAAATTCTAGCATATACAAATTAGACTTAATAATATTTTTTTGTCTCTATATTTGCAGTAGTTATTAAATATATCTATTTTATTTATTTTTACTCAACATGGTCTCTATAATTTAAAAAAAAAAAAACTTAATATGATCTATTCTGGTAGATTAACATTAACATTATTCATTTCATATTACCCCTTAGATTGAACAATAAACGCATTAACATTATTCATTTCATATTGCCCCTTAGATTGAACAATAAAAAAGTAGTAAACCATATAATTATTAATGGAATACTTAATTGTTAATTATTTATTATACTCAAATACTATTTAGGTCACTCTTATTTGTTATTGCAGGTAGATAGTTTTGGTGAATATATATGGCAAACAAAAGAGAAAAAGAAATAAAAAATGGAAAAATAAACTAATTTTGATGTTAGGCTCTTGTAATTTGAAATTAAATTTATCTTCAGAAGTTGATTTGCTAAAGAAAAGTTATTCCTCATTTATACATGCAATGCTTGTTATGTTATGTGAAGCTTTCGACACATTTCTATTAAACATCTTTACTATAAAATTTACATTATTAAACATCTATATCTATAAGTGATCACATAATTAAATGTTAGTGAGTGATCTAATAACCCTAATAGTAAGAAAAGATTCCAATTCTATCATAGAATTTACATTTTGAACATAATTCAATCCTCCAGAACTTATTTCTATTTTATCATTTCGCTATTCATGATATAAAATCTTTTAAAAGAACTCTCGTTATTTGTTTTGTTGGAAAAGAAGTAGTGAAAATAAAAAGAAAAAATAGATTTAATTTTTTTATTTGATAGGACAAAAAATAGGAAAGAGAGAATTAAAAAGTGAGTAGATCAGTAATATTTTTCCATTCTATTTTTCACCTCTCTTCATATATATTTTATTTTTCTTCGACAAACACTTTTAAATTTCACTTTATATGTCGTATATTTTATTCAATTTTACTTTATTTTATTATCCTATATGACAAAAGTTCAATAAATAACGTGTTTAATACAAATAAGTCATAAATCTTTGGTTTTGCATTTGTAGATCTAGAAGATCATTTTAAATCTAACTTTAATTTCTGATTTGATAAAAAAAACATAATATAATTGTTTTCTAACTCATTTCCACCAACTTTTTCTATTTTCTAAGTAAATTAAATTAAGATTTTCTGTTTTTTTTTTTAAAAAAAATTGTACTACATTTTTACATTATATATGCATGCATCCTTCTAAGAAGATCATTGTAATGTTTTCAAAATCTTAAGAAAGTATACGTGTAACGTAAAATTGAGAGACATGAAGATTTTTGAACAAACGGAAAATTTATATAAAATTTTTGAAAACTAATGTACCAGTGTAATTTGATAAACCATGTTTTCAGTCCTATTTATCTCGTCGACACTAAATGAACAGTTGGGTAAAGAAGGAAAAAAAAAAGGATAAATAGAAATAGAAAATAAAAATGAAAATCGTGTAATACATAATAAATAAAATAAAAAGAAAAAAAAAATTAAAAACAGTGAATCTGATTCATATTTGGATTACAGTGAAGAAAGCGTATTTGAGTTTCCCTGCTTTTACTGTGTGTGTTCAATTGTGTGCAACTAAGCAGAAGAGGGGCATTAGATTTTTGCGTTTGAGGATGAACAGAACAAACGTGCATGAATGGTGAGATCAGAATGCAGAGAGTGATGCTGAAATCTCGTCAAAGAGAGACAAAAAATTAAGATAGAAACTATAAATGAAACGAGAGAGAGGAGAGAGATGAATTGATGATGAGAGTGTTGTAGCCTTTGAACACGCAGGGTGGGGACTGAATCAAATCCTAGATACCCGAAAAGGATCACGAAATATCTGTGACACGATTCTCTCTCACTCTCTCTCTCTGGGTTTTCTAAAATTCCTCGCCCACCAACCACCTTCGAATTCATGTCCATTTACTCTCTCTGTCTTCTCTGCACCATATATATCTATATGTATATCTATATGTATATACACTCACACACCATATCCTTACCTTCATACAACTCTTGTGACTTTCGACTTATGTTTCTCTACTTTTCTCTCTTCATTTATACACGTCTTGTCACCCAACCCTTTTGTTTTTCCCTTCGTCCTCTTCTTCTATACAATTAATACCTTTATTAATTGCTCCCAACTCTGTTCATTAGTTTACCTTTCTGCATCTCTCTATCTTCTTACTATTACTGTAATACTAATCCCTTCTTCCACATTACTACCATTTACTACTCACAACAGAGACCAAAACCAGGACACAGTACCATTTATTCCTCTGCTTATTTATTATAAGTATCACCAACAACACCAACGCATGGCTGCACCTTCTTCTTCAAATTGGGTCATGGAAACCGCTCATGATGTTCCTCATGTTCTGGCCGTCGACGACAACCTCATTGATCGAAAACTCATTGAGAAACTCCTCAGGAATTCTTCTTGCAAAGGTACACCTTTATGCCAGTTTTACACGTTTCTCATGTTCAAAAATGGAACTGCTTGCTTAGTACTACCACCTTTGTGTTTGAAGCTTTCGTGTTTGAGAAGTTGTTTGAATGGGCCTTTTTGTTGCGTTTGGGGTTCATTTGTGTGCCATTGTTGATTGCTAATGCTGTTTATTTGCTGCAGTTACAACTGCAGAAAATGGACCAAGGGCATTGGAGTTATTGGGCTTGACAAGTGGTGGACAGAACAGCATGAACGGTGTAAGTCTTCATTTCAGATTAACCAAATGTTTACCAACATGTATGTTTCTTAACTGTGTAATATAAGATTAAACATTTGTTGTACAATGTTTACACCTTTAAGAGATTTCAATGTTTAACATATATTAATCAGGTTCTATTGTTTACCACATTCCTTTTACCAAGCTGGTAGTTGGTGCTAACTGGTTAATACTATCTGCTGCTTTGTAGAGATCCAAAGTAAATTTGGTAATCACAGACTATTGCATGCCAGGAATGACAGGCTATGAGCTACTCAAGAAAATTAAGGTACTACTGCTTTTTACTCTTTTTGGCACACAGTACATTCATTAACGTAATATTAATAGCCCCCACAACCTGCATTCTATTTTAAACAGGAATCATCTGTAATGAAGGAAGTCCCTGTAGTGATAATGTCTTCTGAGAACATACCCACACGGATTAACAAGTAATTTCCAACATTTCTTATATATGTTCAATGACAGTTTTTTTGGCTCAATAAGTCTATTCTGTTGTTAAATGTGTTCTGTGGTTGCTCTACTGAAAACAGGTGTCTGGAAGAAGGAGCTCAGATGTTCATCTTAAAGCCCCTCAAACAATCTGATGTAAAGAAACTGACATGTCAGTTAATGAATTGAGAAAGTGAAATTTGACTTTAAGAAAGTCTATGCAAGAACACAACTCTGAGATCTGTGGTCTGGTTGTGGGCAGAAGAACTCCAGAACCCAGAATTTATCATTGCCGTCTACTGCGGAAATATATAGGCCTTAACCAGAATGTTACCCTCTAATTGTGGTAGTAGTTTAGGTGTAGGAACGCATTTCATTGTTTTGAACATGCTTTACTTTCTCCACTCTTTCTTGTATTGACCTACACATTCCAATTTATTAAATTTCCTAGAATATATTTCATGTTCCTTTTCAATGTTTCATTTCATCTGCTTGGTATCAGAGAGGTAGTTAGTTTTAGTGCCAAATAAAATTGCAATTTGCAAATCCCGACCCCCAATTTCTCTTTATGCAGAAAATGGTGGTTATGCAGACTGATTGCAGACTTCTCCTGTTGCCAAAGATGGCTGAATTGCAATATCCATGAATGATAATTTGTATAAAATTTTCCATAACCAAAAGAGATGGTTGAATCACATTAAACCAACCCTTTCAAAATTTCGAATTGTTCATCTATCATGAAAAGAATCGTGTAAAGCTAATAATCTACTACAGAAGAAAGATAAAGAACAAAAGTGAGCAGTGAGGACCATTTATTCATCCCTCTCAACCTTTCCTAAATCTTAAATCCCGAAAAACACGAATAAAGTATGCATTGATTCCTATAACCTTTCTGGTTTGTGTCACCAATCAAAATGCTTGCCATGGTGATGATGGTGGCGGTGTCTGTGTTCATCCAAACCCAAGCACCTCACAACAGGGTAACATGAGACAAACACGCACCTCCCAATACCTCGGAACATGCACGATGCTGCACGACAGGGGCATCGACAACACGTCACTATCTTGTTAGTCTTCTTAACCCTACTATTCCTTTTCATCTCCTTGCTACGCTTCTGCCTCTCAACTTGTTGATCCATTTCTAACATTACAAAAAAACACAAACCCAGAAACTATTATCTGTACTAGAATCACAAAGACAAGACTTTAACGTCAGTGTAACAAAAATACTGTCATGTTACCTTAAACTTTTGGTGATAGCTTGAAGGCAGGCACCACAAAATTTTTGTCAAGATGGTGAGGAAAACAGCATCGGATGCAGTGGCTGTTGGAGAAAGAAAAAGATAGTGATTCTATGAAAAAGAAAAACAAAAATAAATACGAAAATTTAAGCTAAGAATATTCGATTTGTGAGGCTGCCACAGTGTGAGGTATGGGAAGGTTTATTGTGGGCTAGTTGAGATCTGAACTAGAGAGACCCTTTTACGCGTTTTCTCAGCCAATCTTATTTCTCTCTCTTTCTTTTTAATCTGTTTCGTGCTTTTACTACTTTTCTCACATTTTCTTATTCTTTTGGTTGTTCTTGTTCATCATGGAAGCTTTAATTATTGATTTCATTTTTCATCTTACAGGTTGCAATCAAACTCATTTATTATAATCATGAATGTGACTATTCGCGTTTCAATATGTTTATTTACTTCCCCAGTTTACTGCATCCTTCGATATTATTATTTCAGCTTTTCTAAAATAAAATTGAAAATGAATGTATTTCTACTTTTTTTTATTCTCTTCCCATTTTCTCTTAAAAAAAATTCCTGTTTGAACACTCGAATTATTAAATTAAAGAAATACTTTAGTTAATTTTTATAAAAAGCTAATATATTAAATTAATGTTATTGTAATATAGAAAGTAATTTATACCTTATCCGTTATGTTCCTCTTTTTGTGCTGTTTGGTTAGCATTAATTTACGTATAGAAGTTGGAAAGAGCATAAAAATGACGTAGGAATTAGAAGTGAATGAGATGTACTAGTACTATACGAAAATTCAGTTCCTTAAAGAGTGTTGATATGAAAAACCAAGTGCAAAAGAACAATAACATTTTCATCATGTGCAAAAGTTGATACATGCCAATTTTCAAATTAAAGACTTTGATAATGACTGTTCCCCTATGCAATATAGCATAACCTTTGTTTAATAAATCATAGTTTAAAGGGGAAAAAAGAGAGAAGATTATGAATATAAACAATAATTATTATTTAATAACTCGTAAAAGAACTATAATCATGAAATTTAATTATTTATGTCGCACAATATCATTACTTATGTCTATCCATAATGGATTACCAAACCAACACACGTATTATTTTATTATAGAAATATCCATACACTTTCCCTAAGCATAACATATTGATAACCAATCAAATTATTCTTAAATAACGAAAATCGAATCCTAAATTAAATGCTTGAAGAGTGTGACTACTTATTAATTATATCACACCATAGAAATTAGTAGATTATGACTAGAATGGTCATTGAAATAATCCATAATTTAAATTTACATATTTTTTTTAAATCAATTAATAATACGTCTGAAATTACCCTTTTAATAGTGTTATTATGAGAATGGTTAATTTGTATTTGTTTGTTGCGGCTTATCTGCACATCAAATCATTCTGTGTGACACGCAAGTAGCTCTGCGTGTTTTTTGCGTGTGGAGGCTGATAACAAGAATTTTCTTGGGCCTGCTTTTGTAAGTCAAAAGTTGGTAGATAGAAATTTGGTAAGAACATGAAGCCTTGTATTGAAGTAGAGAAAATAAAATTGAATAAAAATAATACTTAAAATGTTCAAGTAATAGAAGCTAAATTATTGGAATCTCTCAATCTGGACTGTTCCAAGTGTTTTTACAAGGGTTTAAAATAACCTATGTAGGATAAATGTGTTTCTTTGTTCTTCATCCTTTTGTTCTTTATTTTTGTTTTTGGTTTCCCTTTTTAAGTTCAAGATATGTCTTTCATTGAATTCAGTGTTAGACCAATTAAACTAAATATGACTTTAATATCGAAATAAAGTCTTAATTACCTCTTTATCTCTTAATTTGATAAATTTAGGTTAATGGGAAGAATATTTGGGAAAGTAAAGGAGTCCATATTGTTTTGGGTCTTTTTCATTGTATTATAGGACTTTTTTTAGGACATGAAGAGTCTTAAAGAAAATGTCTAATTTTTTATTTTGGTGAAATCACCTAGACACATATTATACACTGAACTCAAGCTCAAAGAGACATGGTAGATGAAAAGTCTATTCTGAAATAAATTTTCTCCATCTTTGGTAGCACCTTAACATCTCTTATACACACAACCCTAAATCCAAAAATATAAAGTAAATGAAAAATTGATAATTGACATTATTATCTTTTTAGACATAATCCAAAAATATAAATTATATGAAAAATTGATAATTGACATTATTATCTTTTTAGACATAATAATGTAATACATATTAAACGAACCTGTTTATACATTGACTAGACAAGTTCAGAAAAAAATATATTAGATGATTCTAACAATACACATTAGATTAGTTTATCCATACACTGATTAGACAAATATAGTAAAAGTCATTAGATTGGTCATTTTATACATTGATTAGATGAGTATGTTCATACATTGATGAAATGAGTATCGCAACCCACATAAGACAACTTTGTTCATACATTGATTACATGAATCTGACAATATACATTAGACGGATTTATTCATATATATATATATATA
>Ga0214545_1008937_pt1 | contig 15603 bp, 6 predicted proteins | sample CNSS4metaG_FD_160064 | JGI IMG/M metagenome (GOLD analysis project Ga0214545, IMG submission 160064) | Root nodule microbial communities from cowpea collected in UCLA plant growth center, Los Angeles, California, USA - CNSS4 | ecosystem: Host-associated > Plants > Roots > Nodule | place: USA... | reverse complement strand
TATATATATATATATATATATATATATATATATATATATATATATATATATATATATATATATATATATACACGTTTAAATATTATACGTACACGTACTTAATATATATTCTGATGGTATTTTGCTTTTACAATCTTTACCTTATTATTTTTAATAAACTTGTTTCATTTTATATTTTTTAAAATTTATTTATTAATTATATATATTATATTATATTATATTACGCAGTTATAATTATAACTTTAATACATTATTTATAAAAAGTAATTTATCATAAAATTTTAGATATTATTATACTTGAATCATTATAATATAAATTTAAAATGTTATATGTACAATTCTTTTAATTATTTTCAAAAAATTTAAATATCGTCTACATCTTTTACATTTTATATACTTAATATATTTACAACATTTTACATATTATTTAAAAAGAATTTAAACATCACTTTTATTTTCTGTTCTTTTTTTTCCTATTTGTAAAACCTTTCTAAAACATGACAATATTTTATTTAAAAGAACCAAAACACTATGTGAGCTTAAAAACTTGAAAATCCTCCTTTCTTTCAAACATATTCCTCTTCAAAAACCTTCATATTCACTTGTGAACTTGTCCAAATCCCATCATTTTCTGAAAAAATGACGTTTTCTCGATTGTTTTAAAATTCACTTTTCAGTCCAATCGAACAAAATCTCCATTCGGATAATTCGAAAATCCAGTCTTTTCGACACCCACTATGTTTTGGACAATGCATGAAATCTTTCTTGGGTTGCGGGTGCTCCCAGAGTCTTTGTTTTCCTTCCTTACTAACCAGTGATTCCTTTGGTTTGGTCCAATTGTTATTTGTTGTCCCTAGGTTGTGGTAGAGCTTTCACGAATTAGAAGACAGTTTAGGACTTTTCGAGTTTGTTGGGTTGTCTCCTAAAGTGAGGGGAGCTAGATTTTTCACAAATTGTATGTTGATAAATTGATAATTCAATATTTTAATCATATTCATATTTATACTTTAACATGAACAATGTATTCTTCAAATTTTAGCACATTCAAAAATACATAATACTTATATTTTTTAGTCATACAATCATTTGGAACATTCATACAGAAGTTCAGAAGAAAAGTGACTGACACACACAAGTACAAGTTTTTTTATGCGAGTCAACTAGCCAACCCGCACAAGTTGCAGACTATGTGTGTCGGACTTTTACAAACCAGCAAACTCAATATCTTAGTCCGTCCCATGTTATTTTGGCAGACTTATAAACCGATCTGTCGAGCCAAGCCAACATTGTCACCCCTACTAAACCCTCACGGAATATTCACTCACATAATAGCTGACCCTTCATTCTTCACTTACACTCTAACTAACTCACTTCGTTCCTATGATCACTTTCATTAAAATGTCTTTGAACTTGCTGTAAAAGTGAAAGTGATCAGAGGAACAAAGTACACCACACACTCGTCAATGAAGGAACAAACAATGGAAGAGACGAAGGCACAACCATATAGTGATGAAAGAAACCCTAAATATCGAAGCCATGCTAGAGAGACAAGAAAACCTTTGCGGTGGAGCAGTGTAGACGAAAGAGTGAGAAAGAACGGAGCAGAACGAGCACAAAAGAGTTTGACATTCGAAATTAAAATTTTTAAATCGCGTGTTTTCTCTTCTTCCTTGTCAACTGCAAATTAAAAAATAAATAAATGAACTGCCACATAGACTTTGTCAAATATTGCCATTTTTTTTCACCAAATTATCATTTTCCTATAATAAATTACATTTAAGCCTTTATAAAGGTAAATAAATAAATAAAATAATGGTAAAAGATAGCATGAGATCGTGGCATATATGATATGTTCTGATTAGTTCCACGTGGAAGATACAAGAACTCTTTATTTTAAAAAGCACCGAAACAACATTCATATTTATTATGAACAAATAAGTAAATTTCAACTACTTTTTTAAATAATTATTAAAATGATTTATATTTTAATTGTAATATTTAATATATCTATCACATTGTAATAAATATATTTAATTTTTTTAAAATAATTATTATATTTATTTATTCATTTATTATATTAATGAAAAAAAGAAAAAACAAAAACAATCCGAAATTCAGAGGAATCGGTTCTCAAAGAATTAAATTGTAATCGAGAACAAAATAATAATAATACTATTTGTGTAATTAAAAGGCATAGTACACTACTACTGAAAATAGAAAATAGAAAATGAAAGGCTTTTAAAATGTCCCGAATATGCTCTTGTGGAAGCCATTGCATATGTGGTCCTTAGGTATGAACTATTCCTCCCCTCAAAACTCTAACGTTTAAAACTCACTTAAACTTTCTTTCGAAACTTTCTTGATTTCATACTCATCTATACATTGGAAACTCTAAGTTCATACTCATTAATTGACTTTGAAAAACCTGAGTCTACTTTAGAAAAAAATAACATAGGAAATAAAAGTAAATAATAATTAAAATTTATCTGAAAGATATTAAAAAGAATGTATAATTACTGATTTAGTATCCCAATTTTTTTGGTTAAGTTCAATTTGATCTCATACTTTTGGTTTGTTCAATTTAGTACCTCAATAATTTAAAAATTTGATCCTCATACTTTTGGTTTGTTCAATTTAGTACCTCAATAATTTAAAAGGATTCAATTTGGTCATCTCCAGTTAAGTTGGAGTTAACAGCGTGTCCGTACAGGTGAACTGAGTATTTAAAACGATCAAATTTTGTCCTGTCCAATTTGAGACCAAATTAGTAAATAAGCTTAATTATAACTTATATATACATGTTACAATAACTTTTTTTTAATATATACATAAAATCATTTCACCTGAATACTTAAATTATTTTATTTTTTACATTTTTTACCTTTGTAATTTTTTACAATTGTTTTACAATTGAAATTTTTAAATTTTTTACACTTGTATGTGCTGCACAGTGCCATCTCAATAGAAGTCAAATGATGTTAAGTAGTGTTTAAGAGAAGTAACTAAAATAAAACCGTTTAAAAAAATTGGGTACCAAATTGAACAATTCCAAAAAAGTTGGGGTACCAAATGAGTAATTATACAAAAAACTAATTAAAAAAATAAACTCAATTATGTTTTGAGTCTATGATAAATTTGAGAATTTTTAATCCAGTCTTTAATAAATTTTTGTAGTCGATTGAATGTTTGATATTTTAAAATTTTTCAATTGAGTACTGCAAGTAAATGGTTTTGTCAATGGTCAATTCTATGATCTGATAGTTGTTTTGCATTATCACCCTCGCATAATATTTTATTACAAAAGACTTGATGACGAAATCTTTTTCAAATATCGATTGTATTTAACAAAAATTATTTTTAACTTTAATTATAATTATAAATTTTAAAGTAAAAAATATAAGTTATAAAAATATTAAATATATAAATTTTAAATTAAGAATTATAAAATTACAAAAATTAAAATTTGATAATTTTGTATTTTTATAATTTTCAATTTCGTAATTTTATATTTTTTTTTAATTTTATAGCTTTATAATTATATAATTATATAATTATATATTTTATAATTTCGTAATTATGAAATTATATATTTTTATAATTTTGTAATTTGTTAACGTGTGTAATTTTAAATTTCTTAGTTTCTTAATTTTATAATTTTTTATTTCATAATTTTATAATTACATATTTTATATTTTTGTAATTTTGATTTAATTTTTAATTTTATAGTTTTAATTAAATTTAAAAATAATTTTTATTAAATATATTAAATATTTGAGAAATATATCTTCATAACAAAATACTATGCGGTGATGTTGGAAGTAAGTGAAAGTGCAAAATAAATATAATATCACGTCATAAAATTAACACCAACATTTTAAGTGTAGTCACTCAACTGAAACTTTTTTAAATTTTGAAGGAATCGATGGACAACAAAAATTTATTATAAACTGAATTGAAAGTTTCCAACTTTAAAAAGAAACCAAAACCTAAAAATTATAACAATTTTGAATACACAGTGTATATAAATCTTTTTTTAATAAAAATTCAGTTAATAATATTAAAATTAATAAATATTTAATTTAAATGTTACAAAACATATAAAAATTAAACTTAAAATTAAATTACTCTTGAAAAATGATTAGATTACTCGAGAACACTTTATCTTCATTTTATCAAATCCAATTATATTTTGAATAAGATGAGTTAAATAAAAAATATCGTATTAAAAACAATTGGTCAACTTCAAGTTATGTTTCACTGTCATATTAGTTTCTGAAACTAAACAAGAAAAGAAAAAAAAAAAATTTGTTTGTTTATAGTTGATACCACTCCTATGGTTGTATCTGTGTGCCATAACGAGTTTTAAGGTCCATTCCCGTGAGCTTACAAATTATCTATTTCCATCCACAGAACCTGAATCTGCCACCTTTTCTCTGTTTCTTTCTTTCTCATACAATACAATAACATTGCTTCAAATCAGAACCAACTTTCAAATCCCCACCCACCTTTGCTTTTTCTGATCGCCACCATCTTTTTGCCTTCCAAATCCTATTTCGTAACACCCCATTTCCATTTCTTCCCAAAGTTCATTCCTTTTTCAGGTTTGAAACGAATCCCATTTCTCTGTTTTCACGCTTTTAGCCAACAATGCCTGGTGTCTGGATGCTCTGTTTATTGTTTTCAACGTTGAACTTCTTTGAAACAGATGGGAATCTGCATGTCCTTTAGTGCTGTTTTTAAGTTTTATGCTTTTATGGTTTCTGTGAGTTTGATGGTTTTATTTGGATTTTGGGGGTTTGCATTTGTTGTGTATGATCTTGTTTTTTCTTAGTTACTCATCTGGTATTTCAATTCTTATCAATGCATATTTTGATTCATTTGAGTTGGTTTTTGTTATAAAACTTCAGTTGAGTCTATATATATGGTTCATGCCTGAATGAACCTGATTCCAAATCGGGTTATTGATTTCGCTTTTCCTTTCGTTTTCAATAGCAGTTGATTTACTGAGTTAGTAGCTAAAATGAATTGAATACCTAATACTTTGTCATGTAGCTATTTGAGTTGTTGGCCTACAGAAACTTGGTTCAGTGTTAAGTTTGCTTAGTCTTTGAATTATCTTTGGCCACTTTGTCGTGTTATTTTTTTTTTCTTCATGATTGAAGTTAAAGAAATGCCGCAGCCTGACCTCATAGCAGGAGGCTATTATTTAACGAATAAAATAATCATTCTCTATTTCGTGGAGAACAACAATGGTTTTCTATTTGAAAATTATTTATTTCTTATGAATCAATATTTATAGCATATAGAATCAAATAGGGTTATTGGAATACAAATCTCTGGTACAGTTACTATCCTATAAGTTTAAAGTTTTTTTTTTTTTTATTCTTAATTTTTTAGGGATTATATCTTAGAAATTAGCTATCCCTCTAGAAATGGAAGGCAATAGGATTATCATTCTTGCAATAAGCATCTTAGATAAAGTTGGTTTCATTTCATATACGATGTACATGCCTTCTAGCTTAAAACTACATCTTTTTTACATTGGATTTGATTTTGTTTTACGCGGTCTGTCTTAGGCATTCCAGTTCTTCAACATATGGAAGGGTATTCATACTTTTTTATTATTAGTATTGACCATGTACCTATAGGGCATATAATCTATACATATAGTCTATACATATGACATAAATTTTAGAGACTAGGTTCACAGTGTGTAAATTACATGATTATGACCTATTAAAATATGTGGCTAACACTTGCTCTAAATTTCTTCAAAGTAGAGGCTTCAACGTATTTTTTGTTGTTGTTTTCTGTTTTTTTCTTTCACCTGTAGGTTTTTCTTCATCTGCAGGAAAAATCTATCAATTATAATTCCAAATGGCTTCGTCCACTCTCATCTCTGACACTCAGCCATGGAAGGAGTTACAGGTGATGGATAATCACTTCCTAGATACCTCTAATTCGGAGGTACTGAAACATTCTACTAATTGCATCTCTTTGTGCAGGCCCATGCTGTGGATGTTAAGAAGACTCACTTACGTGATTTATTGAGCAATGAGGAGAGATCCCGGTCAATGGTGGTGTATGACACTTAATTTATGAAACTCTATAAACTTATGACCTGTTATATTCTTTTTATAAGGGTATCAATAAAATTAGGAGATTACCATTTAGGAATTGAATATATTTTATGCTAAAAAAGTTGGGTCACTACAATGTGCTTGCAATGTCTTGATGTATAACCTTCTGACTTTTGCATTCTTTGAAGTGAATTTGATGGAATTCTATTGGACTACTCGAGGCAGTTAGCCACTGTTGAAACAAGGGAAAAACTCTTCAAATTGGCAGAGGTTAGTTCACTCCTTCTAGATATTTGGACAACATGTTTTATCTTGTTGTGGCCCTCAGTCATGTCCTTCTTTTAGAAAAATAAAAGATCCATTAACTGAAATGCAATGCAATCATCTGATTATTATATCTCTGGATGTGACGCAGGTTGCATCCCTCAAGGAAAAGATAAACCGGATGTACAAAGGGGAGCATGTAAGTTCCAGTATTCTGAACCAATGAGCTGTACATATGCTCATGTCATACTTGCATTTTAAAATTTTCTCCATCTGTAACAAAGGAGTTAATTCTCAACTATGTTTTAATTACATAGTTTCTGAAATTCCCGCTTTTACTCTGGGAAATTTTGTAGTGCAAAAAGTTTGCATGTGTATGTGATGTTGACATAATTGCTACATTTTCTGAATTATCACACTTTCTTCTTATTGTTCTTGGACTTTCAGATAAACAGCACTGAGAATAGATCAGTACTTCATGTAGCTCTTCGTGCTCCAAGAGATTCTGTTATACAGAGTGATGGAAAGAATGTTGTCCCAGATGTTTGGAACGTTCTGGACAAGATCAAGGAGTTCTCGGAGCGGATCCGCAGTGGATCTTGGGTAATATATTGGCCAGTTTTTTTGTTCTTTTTTTGGTATATAGACATTGTTCATGTAGAGTTAAGAGTATAAATTATATTTTTGTAGGTTGGAGCTACAGGAAAGCAATTGAAGGATGTTGTTGCCGTTGGTATTGGTGGCAGTTTCTTAGGTCCATTATTTGTGCACACAGCTCTTCAAACAGGTCATTGACTCATTCTAGTTTCTTGGTGGTATTCACATAATTAGCCTTTCTTCTCCTTATATTTGTACTTTGTTTAATACTTATGTAGATGAACATAAGAACCATGTATATTTTCTTCAAGCAAGTAGAAGTGCTGAATATTGTTTCTATCACATCTTTCAGATCCTGAAGCAATTGAATCTGCAAGAGGGCGTCAGCTACGCTTGTAAGTATCTGATATCACTTTGGTTTTTGAAGTCTGGTTTGTTGCCATCCAATTCTAGTATGCAAGTTACTCTTGATCTCTTCCACTCCCCTGGTTTTCATTTTATATTCTTTTTTATCTCATTTAGTGTTGACAAGATTAAACTCTTCACTATGTTAAACTTATCATGAAATCAATATATGCTTCTATGTGCAGTCTTGCAAATGTTGATCCAATTGATGTTGCTAGAAATATCACGGGATTAAATCCTGAAACAACCCTAGGTAAATATGGTTTTGGCTTTTCCTTTTTACTTGATATTTGACTTAAGTGACTGGGATTCCATTTTTGTTTTCTACACTGTTGTAACTTCTTTTTTTTTTTTGTAGTGGTGATTGTTTCAAAGACTTTTACGACTGCTGAAACCATGTTGAATGCCCGAACACTCAGGGAATGGATTTCTTCTGCCCTAGGGTAAGTGTAGTGTTAAAACTATTTTTCAAGAGTAATTGTATAATTCTTAATCTGATTCTTTTTCTGGGATTTTACCTTTTACACTTTAGTATTATAAGCATTATGCCCTCATCCGGTAATGTCTCCTTCAAAACATATCCATAGTCATGTAAAATAGAAATGTTAAATGTAATCTGAAGACTGGCTTATCATTCTATTTTACCGTCAGGGCCTCAGCAGTTGCAAAACATATGGTGGCAGTCAGTACCAATCTCACAGTATGGCCATTTTTTTTTTCTTTGCTTAGCTCATCAAGATATGTTAAAAATCCTATGTGTGGTTTTCGTGTGAAGACATATATCAATTGTTCAGGGCTGAGCCTGCAGTTATCTTTTTCTGTTGTCTTCATTTCTGATGCAGCTTGTGGAAAAGTTTGGTATTGATCCTAATAATGCTTTTGCCTTTTGGGACTGGGTTGGTGGCCGATATAGTGGTAACTTTTTTTTGCGCATACTTTTCCTTGATCGTACTAGATGGGAGCCCATGCAATAGGCTGCCCTTTATTGAATAAGACCAGTAATTTGATTTTAACTATTATTTGGTGTGTTGTTTACAGTCTGCAGTGCTGTTGGAGTATTGCCATTATCCCTACAATATGGTTTCTCTGTAATTGAGAAGTATGTGATTTATTATTTCTGTGATTCTATAGCACGAATTTCTTTTCATTGATAATAATGGTTTTAACCGTAGCTTATTTCATTGTTTTTTTAGTATAACTTATTATAGATGCAGTCTACCAAGCATTGCATTGCCTGTATCACTTCTATTTTTTAATTAAAAAATAGAAAAAGAAGGAAATTCAACTTCATTGATGGAAATTAATGTTCCTGTGCATATACTCTTCCTGATTTCTTGATCTACAATAAGAAAAAAAATGAGGATATATATGTCCCTGAATCTGTATTCAGACAGTATCTTTACTTTCACAGTAATTTTAAAATACAATCAAATCTTGCTGAAAACCCCCAAATTGTAATAATAGCTCCTAAGTAGTTAATTTATAATGCCTCCAATCCAATGCTTCTATATTTTCTGTGGAAATTAATGAAAAGAAAATAAGGTTTTCTCTTGGCTTCTAGCCTTAGTTCCAGGACAGTAAAGATTCATCCATCTATTCATTTTATTTATTTATTTATTTGTCTGTTTTTGGTTCCTATTTGATAGATTGAGTATCCTTTCTTGTTCATATGCTTGGTTTGTATATGACATCGTATTTCTTTTTTGAAGGTTTTTAAAGGGGGCTTCCAGCATTGATCAACATATGCATTCAGAACAATTTGAAAGAAATCTACCTGTAAGAACCCCTACAGCAGCCTTTGTGTCTTTCGATGTTTGTTTTTTTGTCCTAATGGATCTCCTGCACATGTTAGACAGATTTTAAGCCATTTATTTTGGTTCAATCTGGTGGCCGGAAAGTAATTATCATAAACCAACCCATCATAGTTCTAAAAGCTTACGTTACTAGTCTTGTTTTGTTGTGATAGCAATATAGTCTTAGAATAGAGTCCAACATCGATTAGGAGAAAGAAGGGTAATGTGACTACTTTTTCTTAATTTTGGGAAAACCCAATGTAGAAATACAGTATGTGAGGGCAATCCTCATGGTCTCCCTGATATCTACTTTCACTCTCTGCCTGTCTCTCCCTACTTAGTGCTCTTTCTCTCTACTCAGTGCTTCCTTGACCTTGTTTGATGAACAATTTGTTGCTGCCAAAATTTGAATTGGATTTCATGGTTTGAAAAGTAATCTCCCTTTGAATCAATAAACTGTTATCATTGATGGAGAGTGAGTAATGATTAACCACACCAATCCTTCCTTTTCTTGGGATTATACATCTATATGGCAGTAGTGATGTTTCTTTACAAATGCAAGATGACATGTTCAATTGTGTCAATGGGCCAGGTGCTTTTGGGACTGTTGAGTGTATGGAATGTCTCATTTCTTGGATATCCTGCCCGAGTGAGTACCTCACCATTTGTTCTATTGAACAACTCATGTTTCTTTATTATTAACCGATCCTTTTCAATAACTGAAACTTTGGTTCACACCCAGGCTATCTTACCATATTCTCAAGCCCTGGAGAAGTTTGCCCCTCACATTCAACAGGTATGTTTGTTATTGTCTTGTGATTGAATGCTCATGCATTTGTTAATTTTTTTTCCTCATTGTTCATATTGTTTAGTGTATGTTCAAACTAGGTTAGCATGGAAAGTAATGGCAAGGGTGTTTCAATTGATGGTGTGCCACTACCATTTGAGGCTGGTGAAATTGATTTTGGCGAACCAGGAACAAATGGGCAGCACAGTTTTTATCAACTTATACACCAGGTGAGATACAGATAGTGATATTTGTGTTGTCATGACATTTTGAACTTTAATTTAATTTGTGCAGTTTGCATGTTAATGCTTGGGTAAAATCTATATTATGATTGATGAGGACATAAGGTCATATACAAATTTAATGGAAGATTATTTTACCCTTCCTCTATGCTGACCTTTGAGTCAAGTGGTGGTTACTCGGGAGATCATTCACATTTGCATATGCATTCATGGTTTATTTTTCACAAGTTAGTTTTCTCCTGTCATGGTTTACCCTTAGGCCTCAAAACAAATCAGAAGTTAGGCATGCTTGGATATATACCATACAAGGGCATTCCAGCATAAACTAGAGGACAAAAAATGTTATTGGATAACATTAAAGAATTTCTACAAAGTTTTCTATTCATTAGTATTTGGGAGAGGGATCAATCATACCAAAAAGTGGAATTGATTTCAATCTGTAAGCTTATTTCTTTTATTTGCTTCAAGTACCATGTAGTCTGATAACATTCATTCTCTGATGTGTGCCATCGAATGTGCTCATGAATTCAACATATGTTACATTTATCTCAGTATGAATGACTTTGTTGTGAAATAACACATCTATATCCATCTCCTGGTCTGCAGGGACGTGTTATTCCTTGTGACTTTATTGGGGTTGTGAAAAGTCAGCAACCTGTTTACTTGAGTGGTAAGCAACGTTTACACTCTGGTTATCTTGGTTTGAGACATGTAATTTATAATTCATGCACTTTCTGCGCAGGAGAGGTGGTGAGCAACCATGATGAGCTAATGTCAAACTTTTTTGCACAACCAGATGCACTTGCCTATGGGAAGGTACACATGTAGTTTCTCTAATTTAATTCATATTTATTAACTAAACAAAGGGAGCACTTCCATATAGGAAGGTATATTTGTGCTCTCTTTCTTATTTATGGGTCAAGTAGCCTAATAGCTTCTCTCTTCTCAAGATCTGATGCAGAAAAATATAATAAATCATAAAACAATGAAGCGATTAATTCATGCTTTTTTGAATAAATGGATATTGGAAATTAGATTGAACTGGTCGCTGCACAATATAAACAAGATTCTTGATGTTGGTATCGTCAAGATTATTCTTGTTTTGTCCAAGAATAAGGCCTAACCATATACTGTATTTACATACATTTTTTTTTATGTCATGAGCATTCTTCTCAAAGATTCCTATGTTGGAATCTTTCAGCAGTTATACACTGTATTTACATGCATTTTTTTTTTACTTGTTTTGAGTGTTAACTAAATCAATCTTTCTTTTAACAGACATCTGAACAGTTGAAGAAGGAGAATGTTCCTCCACATCTTGTGTCACACAAGGTAGTTTCCCTTCTGTTCCTATGCTGCTTCATGACTTATCATTTCTGAATCACCAGTCCCCTCAGTGTATGTATTCTTCCTGCTGCAGACATTCTCCGGGAATCGACCTTCTCTCAGCCTTCTGCTTCCATCATTGAATGCTTACAACATTGGACAGGTTTGAAGTCCCTCCTCTTATTATGATGAAAATTTAGAGAGGAAATAATTCATTCCTGTTTGCAGGAATTTGAATTTATCAGTATCTTCTTTCCATTGAACATGTCCAACCGGAAAATATCCTTTTCCTACCCTTAGATCTCACCTCTCAATATACTGATGTTCCAATCAGATGTGGATTTTCCATACTTGAGCAGTTTATACTAATGCTTTTCTTTAAAGAGCTATGAAAATTGAATTTTTAGCCCTAATATCACCTACCTGCTTTCCCAGTTGTTGGCAATCTATGAACATAGAATTGCTGTGGAAGGTTTTATTTGGGGAATCAATTCTTTTGACCAGTGGGGAGTGGAGCTTGGGAAGGTTAGTAGTTGATAAGTGACCCTTTATGTTCTTACTTCTATCCCTTGCAATGAAATATTCTGTGCTATAGTTGTTTCTTTCTGACGGGATTTTCATGTCAATATGCACATTTCTTTTTTAATTTGACTTTGCTGAATTTCACAATGTTCATTCAGTCTTTAGCCACTCAAGTGAGAAAGCAACTCAATGCATCTCGCACAAAAGGAGAACCAGTTCAAGGCTTTAATTTCAGTACTACTTCTATGTTGACAAGATACCTTAAGGTGTGGTGGATATTAATTTTGTTCCAAGAAGAATTATTTTCTTAATTGTAATATTTGTTGGTGTTGAAACTGAACCTTGGTTTTGAGTTCTTCACCCAATAAATATTAATCTATAACGACGAGAAAGCCTCTCCCTACCAGATTAGAATGCAATAAATACTTATCTAGAAAATATAAGATGATTAAACATAGTTCAAGAATTAGCATGTTTCTTATCTTGATATATAAGACTGTGTTAGAATTCTCTTGTTACTTCATCTTAGAAGATTACTGAATTGATTTGTTTGTTTGTATGACAGGCAAGTGCAGATGTACCAGCTGATCTTCCAACTCGTTTACCTAAGACATAACTGCCTTTTCTTGAGGAATGTTATTTTTTATCTTATATTGGATCAAAGTATTTTTACCAATCTCATATAAGCTGTGTCAGGTTACACATCAACCTTCAAACCAAACGTCTGTTTCTGAACTAATAAAGTAGTTCTGGCAGATTACAGTCATCCTTCAATTTTGTTGTGAAATGATGTCTTGAAAATCATTGACATGTGTTTTGTTGGATTTTGAAATCCATTTCAAGAAAACTAGTATGGATTTTGAATTATCAAGCATAGTTTCATAGGTAATTTTTTAGTACTGTTCTAATTAGGATAAGGATCTCAGTATCATCATCTATACACTAAAAGTCATACTAGTTATTGGGGAGGACACTCTAATTACTATTTGAGAACAACATCAAGAACACCCTAAAAACGGTATCTAAACTTTGTATTTTATCAAATGCATTCATGAACATGATGCAAATGTGTCAAATATCTGGTCTAGGTTTTGGATAAGAGTTCTGCCGATCATAAACTCTCTCATATGATAAAGCATCAGATAAACGGTTTAGACAGAACAAAAGTATACATAGAAACATTTGTTTATGAACTGTATAAACTAATACAACTTCGAAGTGTGAAGTTTGAAAGGAACTTGAAAACCAGTATCAAACTCAAATATTCAAAAGTGGTGTAAAAAAATCCAATGCTTAGTAAATGAGTTAGCTACTATTAAGCTGGACAAAACCTTAACCTTCGACTATATCTTTTGTGAATTTAACCTTCGATCATTGCTTCTTGCACCCTGACAATTAGTAATTGCACTTCCACACTAATAAAAAAAAAAAAGGGCTAAATATGTTTTTGGTTTCTTAACTTTTAATGAATTTTAAAATTAGTCTATTTAGAAACTTTGAACCAATTTAGTTCTTCATCTTTCAAAATATGTAGATTTAGTCCTTTTAATCAAATTTTGTTAGGTTTATTTGATGTTTCGTACGCATTTCAGGATTGTATTTGAATTGTTTATATTGTTTGACACATTTTTGTTTTAATGTTAAGTCAAATACTATTATGAAACGTGCTTGAAATGTCAAATGAACTTAACAAAATTTGATTAAGAAGATTAAATCTACGTATTTCGAAAGATGAAAGACTAAATTGGTTCAAAGTTTTGAAATGGACTAATTCTAAAATTGAGTGAAAATTAAGAGATAAAAACATATTTAATTCAAAAATAAATTATCTTTTACTACTACACCACACCACTATTTGTTATAGGAAGAGTAGAGAAAACGTGAAAAAGAAGTTTGTTATTTTAAGTTCTTTCCGGAATGTATTTCATGTGTTCCGGAAAACTTTTTCAATAATCTATTTAACATGAGGTGTTTTTAAAAATTCGTTTCAAAAGGTATTATATGTGTTCTGAAAAGGTTTATTTTGAAATTTCTATTTTGAATTTTTGTTTGTAATGCATTTCAGGTATTAAGAAAATTTTGTTCTGAAAACCTTATTTCAGAAACTCTGAATAGTTTGTTTCGGAATGGAACGAGTAACCAGTGACTTTTGAAGAGGATAAAATAGTTGAAATTTAGGAGGGTGCAGGAAGTAAGAACAAAACTTCATACCCAAAGTGGCAGTTGACCAATTAAGATGAAGTACAGAAGATATACTTTTAGGAATCCATAAAAATATAAATCACAAAAGGTAAAATCGACATTTTGTGAAAATGAGGGTGTATGAAAACATTATGGGGGTGCCCATAGTAATTTTCTTGAGACACAATAAGCCCAGTGGAAAAAGAAAGCATTGATGTTATTTTTCAAATTAATTAATACACTTGTTTAATTTAATTATTGGATGTCAAATTTTTAATTAATTTCTAAAATGTGTTAATATGTGTTCTCCAACGAATTTTAAAGTTAGGAAGAAAATAAACATGCATATAACATTGTGAACCTTAATATTGCTAATAAGCTACTATGTTATTAGTTTGATATAATGCTTAGTAATATTAGACATAACTTTTTTTCAGAAATTACTATTTTATATCTTATAAAATCTAAAGTCATGATAATATAATACCAATAATTTTCCATCATTTTAAGTAATGGATTGGAGGCACACCCAGGTCTTTGTCCCCCACTCAGCCCTCAATGTTCTCACTTTTCTACAAATTTGAAATTTGAAAGAAAAAAAAAAAAACAGTGTTTCTTTTCAATCTTAAAATAATAATAATAATAATAATAATAATAATTAGAAAAGTTAAAAGCGAAAACCAACGACCAGCTTTTGTAGATGCGAAAAGAGGAACACTGCGAGATTTCCCGCCTCTTAAAAACGACGTCGAACCAACGCCAATAATCGTGTGGATTCTGGTATGGGCTATTCATAACTCCTTTACATTAGTTTTAATTTTTATTTTTTAAATTAATTAATTAATTAATTTCTCATATATTATATCTAAATTGACACCTAACTGTAATATTTTAAATTTTGTTTAAAAATATAATTTTTTTCATATATATATATATATATATACTAACGTAAATACAGATACTATCGTGCCTGTGTACGTATTTTTAAATATGTGTGATATTATATTAATAGATGATGATATTGTAATGTTATTAAATTAATATATTTATTAAAAATAGAGTAAAATGTATAAAAAATAAGAAAAAAAAAGAAAAAGTAAAGATACACAATTTTATAAAAAACTTTTAAAATTACAGTCGAATTTTAAAAATTTAATAAATAATTATATTTTAAAAGATAAAACTAAAATTTTAAATTATAAAGACAAAAAAGAGCATCTTTTTATATACTCTATTTTCTCTCTCTTTATAGAAATATGAGTTACATGTTAAAGAAATTTTATCTATAAGAAGATAACAATAGGCACATCATAGACTTTCATATCAAAATAAACACTTGTTTTTTTTTTTTTTTTTTTTTTGTTTTAATTTTTTTTTTTTTTTTTTTCTTTTTACTTATGTTTATA
>Ga0214545_1008934_pt1 | contig 15608 bp, 9 predicted proteins | sample CNSS4metaG_FD_160064 | JGI IMG/M metagenome (GOLD analysis project Ga0214545, IMG submission 160064) | Root nodule microbial communities from cowpea collected in UCLA plant growth center, Los Angeles, California, USA - CNSS4 | ecosystem: Host-associated > Plants > Roots > Nodule | place: USA... | reverse complement strand
CTATTTATTGTTGTTAAAGGTCGACAAAAGTTTTGGTTTGTAGGTAATTTTTTCTTCTATTTCTTAATTTATTCTTTTTTCTTTAAGAATCTTTTTTCTTTCTTCTTCTTACTCTGTTATTATTTTTACTTCGTGAAAGATTTAATTTTTGCAAGACAATCGGTAGGATCTTCTTCTCCAAGGCAATCAACTCCGTCGAGGTAATTTCTTTTTCTTCTTCTGTATTCCTTCTTCTTCTTCAATCCTTCTTCTTTCTTCTTCCTCATACCAACTTAATTTTTTTTTTTTTTTTTGTTCTGTTTGTTATTGTTGAAGGTTGACAGAAGTTTTGGTTGGTGTAGGTAATTTTTTCTTCTGCTTCTTAATTTTATTCTTTTTTCTTCAAGGATCTTTTTTTTTCTTCTTCTTACTCTGTTATTTTCTGTGTATAAAGGAGAGGATAAAGAATAACGACTGATTTTTTGTGTATCATTATCAACAGGAGAAGTCTCTATCTATAAATACAAAAGGCAACCCAAGGGATATAACTCAGTGGTTACAACATTAATGATAGCATCAATAGCAATCAATCATAGGTAACTGCTAGTAACTCAATGGACATCTATATATTTTTCATAACAACTCTTTATTTTTTTTCTTTTGATTCCAATAATAATTATATTCAGAGAGTCAATATATTTTTTTTGTCTTTTAATATGAAGTGAAAATAAGAGAAATATCATGTTAAGACGTAAATTTTCTTATTGTATTAAGAATAATTTTTTTTTTGTATATATTTGTTATACTAAGTGACTATTCACATTTTTCTTTTGATTTCAAGAATATTCGAATCCATAGTTAAATATATTTTTTGTTTTAAATATTAAGTAAAAAATTAGAATTAGTCTCTTTTTAAAACTATGACTCAAATTAGATTACAACTTTAGAAATGTGTGGATTTAGTTTTTTTAATCAAATTTTAAGTTTATTTGATATATGTTTCATAATAATATTTGAGTTGTTTACCCCATTTAACACATATATGTTTCAGTATTAGTTGATAAACACACGTTTGAAACGTCAAATAAATTTAATAAAATTTAATTAAAAGAACTAAATTAACATATTTCTAAATATGACAGTAATTTTCTTATTGTATTAAAAATGAATTATTTGTATATTTGTTATGTCAAGTGACTATTCACCTTTTTATCTTTTGATTCCAAGAATATTTCTATCCCGTGTTAAATATGTTTTTCTTATTGTATTAAAAATGAATTATTTGTATATTTGTTATGTCAAGTGACTATTCACCTTTTTTTCTTTTGATTCCAAGAATATTTCTATCCCGTGTTAAATATGTTTTTGGTCATTTATTTGAAGTGGAAATTGAGATTGTTTCTTTCGAAACTTTATCTCAATTTAGTTCTTCAACTTTAGAAATGCGTGAATTTAGTTTTTTTAACCAAAATTTTGTTTAGTTTAATTGATGTTTCAAGAGTATTTAATGATAACATTTGAATTGTTAACACTGTTCGACACATTTTTGTTTTCTCTAACATTTGAAACATCAATTAAACTTATGAAAATTTAATTAAAATGACTAACATCACCCATTTTTAACTTAATTGGTTCAAAGTTTCAAAATAAAAAATTACAGTTTTCATTAAAAGTGAAACAAAAAGCATATTTAACCATTTTATCAAAGTTGATTGATTTCTTTTTCGAATGTGAATGAAACTTTTAATCAACCTTAACTAGGATTTTTTTTTGTTAATGTAAAAGATAATTTTTAGCAAACATTATTTGAAATTTTGACAAAGAAAAACTTTAAATAACGATGTTAATAAAGTGACATAAGGAGCAAAAATAGCCTATTTAGATATTTTTCATTATTGTTATAGTTTGTCGAATCTAAATTTTATTATAAGTTTGGTGTGATTCTTGCGTAGTTTTTATTTTCTTTTTCTTTTTTATTTTAATAAAAATCATGTGATAACAAATAATTAATAATTTTTTAGATGGCAATATAGTTAAGGTGTTAAAATTTACAATGATCTCTAACATAATATTATCAAGAAAGTGAGATAGACTTATATAAATGGAAATAATCGTAAAACACTTAAAAAATAAAAATAATTTGTTGATGCAATAAAAAAACTAAATATAGAAAATTTTATGATATTTAATAATAATATGAGATAATACGACAAAGTGAAAGATATAATAGACTAAGTATGTCTTAATTATCTTGAATTTTAAAATTTCTCTAAACAAAATTCGAAATTATATTAAATATTTGTTTCCTTCTAATATGTGATGACGAATAATTAATATTTTTTAGATGACAATATAGTTAATGTGTCAAAATTCACAATGATCTCTAACATGATATTATCAAGAAACAGAGATAGATTTATATAAATGAAAATAATTATAGAACACGTAAAAAATAAAAATAATTTGTTGATGCAATAAAAAACTAAATATAGAAAATTTTATAATATTTAATAATAATATGAGATAATACGACGAAGTGAAAAATATAATAGACTAAGTATGTCTTAATTATCTTAAAATTTGAAATTTCTTTAAACAAAATTCGAAATTATATTAAATATTTATTTCTTTCTCTTTTTTCTATTTATATTTTCAAATTAACATATGAAGTAATCAAAACATGATTGAAATTATTTTAGTGTATCATTATCCTTAAATTTCCGTGTTGCCTTTGTTAAAATAATATATAAAGAAAACCCCACTCACTATAACATGTATTACCCTCAAACGATTATTTATTATGTAGTTGCAAAATTATAAAGAAGACTATATAATATATTTACATGTTATACATGCACATGTGCATAGTTTTGGCAGAACTTAGACAGTATGTCAAATTAGATCTTTTATATATAAATTATTTTTTTAATTAAAAAAATACTTTAATTTTTTTTTCATTTTTGCTACTCAAAATAATCACACTAAGAAAAATATAATTATTATTCACTATCATATCATAAAATAAACACAAAATCTCTAAATTTCAAAATTTAGGATTATACTAATTTGAGAAAAAAATATAATTAAAGTTTATTTCAATTTTATAAAAGAATTCCTAAAATCATAAATAGGATTGATACTATTTTGGGAAAAAACTTAATTTAGAAGGAATCACGTGAGAATGTGTTATTCAATTTCTTTATGAGAGATATGAATTATTGTGAGAATGTGTTATTCAATCTCTAAGTGAGATTATGTGAGAATGTATTTTTTACTATCTTTATTTTTCAATATATATTTCTCAATTTATTTTTTTTATCTTTTTTTTCTTTTCACACTTTTTTGATGATTTACCTTATAATTAAAGACAAAACTCTAATCTTTTTTATTGACAAAGTATTTATCATGTTAATTTTATTTTATCTTTATTTTATTTTTTATTATAATTTTCCAAAATATAAACTTAATATAAATAATATATATATATATATATATATATATATATAATTTTAAAAAATATATAAATATATATAAAAATCAAAATAAAGAAACTCTGGCTCCCCTGTCATCACCAAGGTACGCCAGTGATAACTACTATATTACTTGGAAGCTCACTGGTTGGGCTACTTGCAATAAAATTTGTTCCAACATCAAGTACAATTATAGCATTAACATAATATGCATACAACTGAGGATTAAAGTAAAATATTAAATGTATTTCGCATTAACGTCATTACAATTATATCAAATGTATGTATATAGTGAGGTCATTCCTATGAATATAAGTGAACTCATTTAATCACACTTATTAACATAACCAAATACATCATTTTAAAAGATTCTTAAATTATGATAAACAAGTCTCACTATAAATTTTACATCCTTAACCTACCAACCTTAGTTGATTTTTATTCTCAATGTCAGTTATATTAATGTGTTACCAACTTAGATTTAAATCTCTTTCAATTTCTCACCTCTTAAAATCATGTCTCACATGACTAGACAACAATTATGAATACCTATCAGTTTTGTGTTTATCACCACCATCAAAGGCATGACACTATTTCAGGTATCCATACATCATCTCTCATAGGTCAAAGAGATTTGCAATTACTCTTTTCTTCTCAACTCTCCGTGAAGAATAACTCTCAAGAAAAAAAGTTGATGAAACTCTTACAAACGAACATAAAAGTAAACCATCTTTGGCCTTCTGTTTGTGATAAAGAACATTTTTTGTGTTCATATCCATCTAAAACAATGTTTATCATCATGTATCCGTATTAAGATGCTTTTATTTTTTAGTAAGTAAAACTTATAATTATTTAAATCAAAACATTTGTATAAACAAAGTGTTTTAACCAAAAGTGATCGAGTCTAAAGAATATTGTACTTAGATAGAAGTGATTCTGCGAGAGCAAAAAATGACCAAGTTTAAATAATATTGACTCAGTTATGATTTTGTCCTTAAAAGCATCTTAAATGATTAGAGGAGGAAGGGGTATTTAAACCAGCTTAGGTCTCGACTTCTAAGCAATGTGGGATTATTGGATGCGAGTCTCCTATTTGAGGTCTAAGGGGAATGAGGGGATCATCCCCAATGGAAAACTTAAGGGACCGATATATGTAGAACCTGTTAGGTCTATAAACACAATACCAATGAGATCTGAGCCCAACTACATAAGATATTGACACCACAAAGTAATGAGTTTATGAGTCTTTATCCTTGTATAGTGCTCCACTTTCTCATTTTTAGCCAATATGAAACTTAAACTCACATTTGGATTCTTAACAGAACCTCGTCGTCGATCCCATAGGCGTCGATGTCCTGACAAAAAACATGTGTTCCTCATGCAAGACAAAATGTAAGGAGAACTATTTTTTGCCTTATTGCTCTTAAATTTACCTAAGTGGAGAAAGTTCTTCTTACATTTTGTTTCGGTAAAGAACACAAATTTTGATTTTTTGCCATAATCTAATGAGATTTTAATTATGTTGATAAATAAAGAAAGCATAATAAATTTATAAAATAAACCAATATAAAAATAAATTATGTGAATCTTTCCGATCCCTTAATTTTTTATATACATGTTATTCATATACAACTGATCTAAACTAATCTAAAGAGGATAATTTTCACAAAAATGTGTTTTGGAAGACTTTTTAAACAAGGTTGCCTATTAAAATTTGTGAAGTTGTATTCGACGAGTTTCATCAAACATAAAAGATAAATAATTTGACGGTATGCATTTGTTAAGTTTAAACATCTTTTATTAAATTTATCAAACATTATTCTACAAAAAGTTTTCAAGAATATTAAATACACAATTCAACCATTTCACTCATGTATATTTTACAGGATTTCAATTATATTATTTATTTACTGTATTTTTCAAACTTTGCTTCAATATTATACATGAGATGATTGTGGACTTAAAAAAACTTAATAAATCTATTGACTTTAGAATAAATCTTTTTAAAATAACTTACACAATATAATAGGTAAAATAATATTAAATTTTTTTAAATAATGATGATAAATGATAAAATTATTATTATTTTTATTTTTATTACTATAATTATAAAACTAAATATAAATATTTTTTATAACTTTATGGTAAATTATTTTTATTTCTTTTATAAGCAATTTTATAATTAAAAATGATTAAATTTAAAAAAGATCTGTCAAATTTAAAGAATTTATAAAATAATTATTTAAATTTATAAAGAATTTTATTTATAGAATAAATTTAGAAAACAGATATGGATACAAAAAATTTTTTTATATATATATATATATATATATATATATATATATATATATATGTATATATATATATATATATATATAATTTAACTATTTTATCTTTGTTAATTGTTATTTTTAAAATTAAATATTTTTTTATTTTTTAATTATTGATGTTTATTAATATTTAGTTATTTGTATGTTATATTTTGTCAGTTAAATATTAAGTATGTAAAAAGTGGGGAATATCATGCCACATTAGTTCTAAATATATTTAATTCTGCAAGACTTTGATAATTATTATTACAATGATAATAAAAATTATAATAATATATTAATGGTTCCGAATAATTTGACACATTTTTCTGTTTTTTTAATAATATGTTGATAAAAGGAAGGTGTAAGGAAAATTTAACACCTGAACTTCTGGAACAATACAAAGATTGATAATATGTTTCTTTCTCTTCAAGTAATACTGGTCATGCTCTTTAAGTAATATACGCAACTAATTCATATTCTTGTGAATGTCATCATTATTTGTTTTCTTTTCCTTTGTTTATTCAATCTCCCTCATTCTCCTGGGACCAAACAAAAAAAAAAACAGATAGGTTCTTCTGTGGTTCCAATTGGATTTTTAATTTTTCCATTTCCCATTTTTTCACCTTTTGAAAAATATTATGTGTAAAAGTTCTCTTGGATACAATACAATTTCTCGGATTCACACTACATTATTAATTCACTTCCATCAAGACAATATTCATTATACTTATTTACTTCTCATTCTTTATGTATTATTAATAAATATAAGCTTTATACAAAATATGAAACTATTTCAAAAACAATAAAACAAAATTGCACTTACTAAAAAAATATATAATTAGTGTTGATTTCAAGGGAAGTCGACGGAATAATAACAAGAAAAAAATAAAATATTGCGGCTAGAACAGTGAATTAGTTTTCTGAAATTATTGGTTCGTATTCCAAGCCTTAATTTTATCATCTATTTTTATGTAAATACGTTTTTTTATTTACATTTATTATTCAATTTTATAAATTAAAATTAAAATAATTATTTTATTAATTTTATTCTTTAAATAATTATTTTTTAAATTTAATATTTTTACAATTTGATTGTTTTTCAAATATAATTATTCTTTTATTAAAAACTTACATACAAAATAAATAAAAGTTATTTATAATAAAATTATACATATTATTTATATTTAATTCCATAATTGTAATAATAACAATAATAATTATAATTTTATTATTTTATTATCATAAAAAAAAATTAACATCATTCTAGATGTTTTCACTAATATATATATATATATATATATATATATATATATATATATATATATATATAGTAAATACAATAAGCTTATATAATCATTATATGCATTCCTAATGTATTTAACATAAAAAAATGGTTAAAGTGTTTCATCTCTTATAAGAAAATGAACTACAAAATCTAAACATATTTGTACAAAAACATTATTGAAACGAGTTTAGTTCGACGAATTTGAGTAAAATTTAGTCTGCTTATATTATATAATTATTTGTATCCACTTATAATATATATATATATATATATATATATATATATATATATATATATATATATATTCATGTAGTAATTATATTCACAATAAATTTCTACATAAATAACAAATAAATAATAAACTATTGAAGAAAAAGCAGTAGTATATTTTATATCTAAGTTTAACATTTAGTAACGCTTTTTCCCCAATACAAAATGATAAGAGAATTAAATACACATATTTTTTAATTTGATGACTAATTAATTAAATTTTAATATAAAAAAATTATAAACATATTTAATCAAATTAAAAAATCACTATTTTAAAGACACCTTATTTTAATTAGCTTTTTACATGCATTTTAATGCATTATTTCAATTTATATTATCTTATGAAGCTCATCAGTCAGGGCGTTTGATCAAATGGTGATTATCAAATCATTATTTTACGCTACAATGAGTGTGTCAACAAATTATGGAGTGATATAATAAAAACGTGGCATGCTATAAAATAATGTATATAATAATAAAACAAAACTCCATAAATCAGTAAAATCCTTCATTGCGAAGAAACAAAAAGGGAAAAAAATGAGAAGCAAAATGCCTTTGTTTTCTGGAAACAGATCATGATGATATAAACCATACTTAGAGAAGGAGATAGGGATCAAATGAAAAGATTTGCTCGAGGGGAATATTTGAGAATAAAACAATAACACAATATCATTTTTTTTTTCAAGCCAACGGTAGCAAGCAACTATATTTGAGACATTCCAAGAGACATTTACTGTAATGCCAGGACTTAGTTTTTTCTTTTTTATTTATATTGTGAGGTTTAGCGGGACAAGTGGCCCCACCAATGTAGTGCACAAAATTATGTAAAAATTCATAGGGTATACCTGCCCAAGTCCCATTGTAAGATAAGTTTTAATGGAGCTAGGAACTTGCCCCAAATACACGAATTCTCTGTTGAATTTGAACCCTGCAGCAGGGACAAGCAGCCTTACCACCTTTTCTTCCATACTCATCACTGCAAGTAGCACACATAACTTGGTGTGCACATGGCAAGAAAACAATGGAGACTTCATCCTTCATACATATAATGCATTCTCTGTTGCTATTGACTTCTTTATCTGAAAAATGGTCCAGGTTATCTAATTGTTGAAGCAGCCTAGCAATGGTCTCTCTTTGGGGCTTTGTGCCCTCAGAGTTGCTTGTGGGTGAAGTGCTTGATTGGTGATGCAACTCAGCAGACTGAGCAGAGGCTTTAAGGCGCGACAGTTCCTGCTCCAGTCTTAGTAGATCATCCTTGTGACGCTGGAAATCTATTTCTATCTTCAGACGCAATGCCTCAATCCTCCTCTTATTATTAGATTCAGCTGCTTCCTTAGAGCGCCGTTCCTCCTCAACCACTGCTAAGGCTTCCTCTTTGCCCTTCAACTCCTCCTTCCACTTCACCTGTAACAATTTATTACACTAAATAAGTGCTTCACCAATATTAGTATTATCATATTATCAGAGATTGCAGTAAAAATATCATAGAGCCATTTTCTACGCTGGGATGAAGTTAAATCCCATTCTCCATCAGGACATATGCATTTTCAATATCCACTCACTTTGAGTAACAGCTCCAAAACATAAGCCTGAAGACCAGACATTTTGAATCTTTCAGGTTTGTCAATTGCATTTTATCTAATTCAGAATGTTGCCAATCCTCAAAACCAAACTAATTGGATGGCTGCTCTACCAAAGAGGACAAAATACAACAGGATTAATAGTTAACAGAGAAACCCCCCAATTTGGTACTTAAACTCATTTGTGTCACATTAGTCCTTCAAAATTTTGGATTGCAGAGTTTACCCATCAGATATTTGATTCATCACATTAGTCTTTCAGAGATCTAAAATCTCATGATGTTGGTTCCCATAAAAGACTGAAGTTATGAAAAGACAATCTTTCATGGTCAAATTTGGTGACAGATTATACATTCGAGAGAAAAGATCTAAAATTTAACCAATCTAATCTAATCCTTATCAAAGGACTAAAAATGGTGACAAGAATTTAGTGACAATTATCTTTGAGAGACCAATTTTGATGACAAAATATTTGGAGAAGAGGGACTAATTTGATGATCAAATTTTGTAAAGTACTAATGTGCCACATAACTGTAGAGGACCTAATACAGAGTTCTTTAAACTTATGAAATAAACACCATCCTCAATCAAAAGTATGATTAACAAGTCAATAACAACAAATGAACTTAATTTCTTTTAGGAACACGAACACATCAAGTGTAGTTGTAATTGAATGGATGATGCCATGGCTGCCAAGAAAAATCAGAAAAAAGGAAATGAAGAAAACAAATGAACTTAATTTCTTTTAAGAACACATCAATAAGGACCAAAATACTTGGGAAACTCATCCTCAAAAGTTAGCTATTACTGAGGACAACCAAATACTAAAATACTCCACAGAGCTTCTTAAAATGTGGAGGAACTTAAGCATCCCATAATAACCATGTTCCAATCTAATAGCAGCACCCCCTCAGAGTCAATGTCCACAACAACTTTCATCCTACCACTTTACTTGGTGACACTTCACTCAACTATTACCAACTTTCAACCGTTCACAGGTAGCCCCTCCTTAGACACCAACAACCAGCTCTAAACCAATTGACAAGTACCCAAGTACTTGAGGAACACATTCTCAAAAGCTAACTATTAAGGAGGAGAACCAAATACCTTAAATATTTCACCGAGCATCCCATACTAATCTATGTGGGAAAAAGAGGAACACGGAATAATTAAAGAAACATATAGGCCGTGAGGTGTGAAGAAAGAACACAGCATCATAATAAAAAGAAAAAAAAAACTACAGAGCTGTATTATAATGCAATAACAGAGTGTTGACTGGACACAACACTAGAGATCCGTGGGTTGCCTGAAAATGGCACACTTCTTTGGAATGACCAGAATTATGCCAGAAAACTGTGGTCAGTGACCAGAAACAAAACACAAGCCAGGTTTGATGGTTTTGTCTCAAGAGGGGGGAGTTTAAGGATTTTGACTATAGTTAAAAACCTTAAGCAATTCTGACAATAAACCAGGAAAAAACAGAAAAAAATACCCATAAAACAAGTTCAATAACGCACATAACAACAAGAAGTAAAGAAGGGATTTGTCCTCATGCAATATAGCGACTGCAATTTTCTAGGACAGAGACTGCAACACAAGGCTACAATAGCAAATTGTGACACAACTAGATTTTCATAACAGTCAGAGGCTTCTTAACTGCCATAGAGCAGTTATAATATGCCATTGATAACTTTTATCAGTAGTATCCTGAGCTGTCATTATTTTGCAAGACATAAGGTTTGTATCATTAAATGGCAGTGGTGTGTTGTATTTTAACAGCACGCAATCCCACAACAGTGCATATATACATATTAACAAGGTATGGACGAATGTTGATGAGGACAATTTAAATTGTCCATAGAAATTGAGTTCTTGTCATGTACTCTATCCTGACACAAATGTCAATTATGCATCCAACCTGATCACAACTTTCATAAATCTCCATGCTTCAAAGCATACATAGCACATGCAATAGTATGAATAAAAAAAAAAGGAAAAAATGCCACATTTCATCAGTTTCAATTCAAGTCATAATTATTAACAACTGCACTGAAATATAAATTTTTAAAGTCTTCAATGTTTGATATGCATTCATTTGCTCGGGTTAAAAATGACTAAAATTCTTTACGCATAAACAATCAATATCAATGTGACAATGGCAAACTGTGTCACACTAGCTAGGTCATGTTGATGTTTTAAATTTGAAACTACATTCTTTTTTCAGAGAAACCATGAGGTGACTCCACCCCTTGACAGTGGACTGATCACAGTTTGGGGTCGGCTTGTCCCTGGGCACAAGATGCTTTCCAGATTTTCAGATAACACAACTCGAGAGTACAGAGCAGTCCCTGTCTTCTACAGCGGCTGCAATTGCGGACGGTGTAGTATAGCAGTTTAGCAGACCAAATAGTAGCTGTAGTGATGCTATGACCAGATTCCTATGAAATCTACAACCGTAATAGTAGTGAAAATGATAAAGAAAAAAGTCTTGGATTTAGAAAATTATGATTGCTGATTCCAACCTAAGAAACTTGTATTTAACTTTTTTATTGGTATTTACTGATATGTTTTGCACATAACAGCTATGACTTTTTATTTTAATTATAAATTTCATTAATTTATTAATTTTTTTACCATTTTTGAGAATTTAAATCATGCAGTATACATTATCTAAACTACATAAAAAATAAAATATAGTAGTTATCCCACTGTGACCATTTTAGGGCTGACCACTATGTGCCACCATCCATGATTTAAAACACTGGTGGTTCCAATTGGGGTTTCCACTTCAAGCCTTTGCCCTGCAGGTAAAGTGCACCCGTATATGTAGATCAACTTTTGCAAAATTGGGCTACACTTTGTGGTTGAAGTACGTTATTTTTATTCTGACAGAGATGCAACGCAATTCCAATCAATGCAAATATAGGTAAAAGCTCAAAACCATATTTTCTTTTCTTTTTGGTGGACTGTATGTGGCGATGTTAAACATAATAATGGGGTATAAAGAGCAAACCTCAGCCTCCTTTTGACACTGTCTAATCTGAACCAACATTTCTTGTGTCTCTGATATCTTCTGTTTTTCACCAGAAATCTCTTGCTGCAGCTTAGCTTTCTGTTTTTCCCAAGCTAGAAGTTTTTTTAAACATTTTTTCTCCCTTTTTGCAACTTCTAAGCAAGCTGTGACTGACTCTGATGCACTTAATTTGGAAGCCTCCATCTCTGCTTTCATTTCTGCATTCTCAGTTTCTAGTCTCCTCACAGCTGCATTCGCAAGGTCCAGTTGACCACTGGCCTTTCTCAATGCATTCTCCATCTCCGAGAGCCTCTTCATGGTTGTGTCCTCAAGGGCCGGTTTCCCTTTCTTCAATTTCTGAGTCTCCTCTCTTTCCATCCGCAACATCTTGAGCTCAGTTAGATCACTGCTTAGCTTTCTAGCTGCCTGCATTGCCTTCTGATGAGCCCAGTCTTTTCGCTCATTGACCTGCTTCTCAAGATCCTTAATCTGATGAAATAAAGTGACTATGACCTCATCCTTCTGATCTTCCGCCACAAGCTCCAAATTCTCGTCAAGATTCAAATCACGAAATTTACTCAGCACCGAATTCACAGCATCTTGGTTATCGCCATTCTGTGAATCTACTCCAGACTGCTCAGCCGGGACTCCTGTCCCGGTCGCAGCAAAAGAATCCAAACTATGTGCAGTACTCCGTCCAGAAATGGTCTTTGCCTGAGCCTGCAACTGCTTGGAGTTTGCCCTAAAACCAGCAGCAAACATTGCAACATTTCTTTTCAATAAGGACTTCATTGAAGGAGAAAGATTAAACCTCTTCGGAAACTCAATGTCTCTTTGTAGCTGCAAATTCATGTCTGTCCCACAAGAGAATACCCCATTCACAGGAAAATCCAAGCCTCCCCCATTTCCAAATCCCCACCCTCCGTGAAACCTACAAAAAGCCGACCCCATAACACCAACCGAATTGCCACCAGCCTCACCGGTAGCCGGAGCAGTGTTCCCAGTACCTGGCACGGGAATATCCATAGAACTAGCCCTCCCAACATGAAGATCATTCATGAGCAAACACCACATGGCATCACCTTTGCTCAAATGTGGCCTCACCTGTTGAACCAAACACACCAAAGCTGCCACAGAGTACTCCTCTAACTGCCTCAAATTAGAGAATACAGGCTGAGTTTCATTCATATTCCCACCACCACCACCACCACCACCGTCACTATGACTATTACTATCACTATGACTATTACTATTACTATTTAAATACGCTAAGGAATTGTGCAAAATATTTGTCAGGGCATCCATGCCACCATAACAATGCCCATTTCGCAGCATGGCCTTAACAGCAACATCCTCATCGTAACCCAACGCAACAAGCTTCGAGACAGCTTCATTATAAATAAACTCCAAGTTTTTCAACAGAATCTCTTCCAATTGTTCCTCTGTACAGTAACCCCACCCGGTTTCCTCCACATTAGGGTTTGAATTTAGGCTCGGGGAAGAATCGTTGGCAGCCGTATGGTATCTGAAGGGCTTGAGACCAGACTCGGCTATGGATTTGGATATCGCATCTTTGTCGCAAGAATCCGGGTCCGGTTTCGCCGATCGCGGTCTCCGATTAGCCCTGATGTGTTTTTCTCTCATGGTGCAACCCATGTCAATTTCTGCGTTTTTGTGGACTTTTAGAGGGAGGTGATTACAGGGGCAGGGATACGAAGGATTGGGTATGGAAAAAGAAGATCAAGATCGGAGCTTGATTAAAGAATGGTGAGATGAGGATCGAGGGATAGTGGGTGAAGAGGAAGACGGAAGATAAATTGGATTTTGATGAAAAAAATAAAAAAGAAAAAGAGAAAGAAAGGGTTGCTGATTGGCTAAGCGTTATTGGTTCAGCGTTATTGGATATATTGGTCTTTCAACTCTCTTTAAAAGTTAATCCTTTTCTTTCTTCGATTTCTTACGGTTATATTAGTTAAATTATTTGTAATAATTCATTTAGTGTTAATTATTTAATATTTTGTATGAACATTTCTGCACACTTTTTCCAGTTCCTTCTAAATGACACTTACATTTTCTCTGTTTTTTCTTTAAATAACCCACTCATTTCTTTCATGGATATAAACTTTACAATTTACATTTTTTTTAATTTATTCATCTTTTATATTATAATTTTATGAAAAAATATGTCCATAGTTATGTATTTTAATATATATATATATATATAAAAGTAAAAATTACATAAATATGGATGTCGATGCGTATTAAAGTTATATATACACAAGTTTCCTTTGTGTGAAGCTAAAATAAATAAGAATATATATTTATTAATTAGTTTTAAATAAAATATATGTTTCTATTATCAATTTTATTTTAAGAAATAAAATAATTTCAATAATTTTATTTCAATGTATACTTTTTTCATTAACATAAAAAAATAGTTATAAAATTATGTCTTTTATTAATAGGATTAAAGACAAAAATTAGATGCAAGTGTTCTTGATCCAATAATTAGTTCATTCAAAACAAAAAATACAAATCATAATTCTATATCTTTGAAGTCGTCCAAATTTGTAATTATAAAATATATTATTTAAATGACTATAATAAAAAAATTAGTAATTAGATAATTTATTAATATTAATTTGTCATCTATTTTGTACAAGAAGAAAGAAAAACAAAAATGAGAATAATATATTTTGTAGTACAAACTTTTTACTAAAAATTTTACTATAGTTTAGTATAAACTTTTTACTAAACTAAAGTATCAAATTACCAGACCTTTTACTATAGTCATCTAAATAATATATTTTGTAGTATAAACTGGAATATAGACACATAGTTGCAAATTCTGACGACTTCAAAGACATGAAATTATGGTGTATAATATATATATATATATATATATATATATATATATTTTTATTTTCTTTTTTTAAAATAAAATAAGAAATCAAATACAAATAAATGAACATGTTAAATTACTAAATTTTTTACTATAGTCATCTAAATAATATATTTTATAGTACAAACTGAAATATAGACACAGTTACAAATTCCAATTAGAAATGGCAAATAAATCCGTCCCCGTGGGTATTGCCCGAACCCGTCCCTGTTTTGACGGGGAATCCCCGCATTGACTGGGTATGGGTATAGGGAATCCCCGATTTTTTTGATTGGGTATGGGGATGGGGATGGGGATGAATATATCCCCGCCATAATACCCGTCCCCGCCATATCTCCATCCTCTTTTAAATTATTAAAATATTCACAATTAATTAAGTACCCATATATATATATTCTTTCTATTTTTTATTTCTTATAAATATTTGGTTTGTCATGAAACTCATTCACATCTCCAATATATTTTTTATCTTATCATAACCTTTATGTAATTATGTTAAAATGATGTATAAATTAAAAAAAAAGTTATGTCTAACATTTGAATATTTCTATTATTTTTTAATATTTTTATTTATTGTATATTTTCCTTTCACATGAAAATGTTTAATACTTTCAATTTAAGTGTTTAATAGGATAAACATTTCATTGACTAGGTAATATAAAAAAAATTATTTACTTATTATTATTAATTTTTGTTTTATTTGAACTCTTTTATTTCGCTAAAACAATTTTTGTTATTTCTCAACTATTGAGTATATATGTTGATATTTGAAAAGTTTTCTTAGATCTCTAAGATAT
>Ga0214545_1008929_pt1 | contig 15615 bp, 9 predicted proteins | sample CNSS4metaG_FD_160064 | JGI IMG/M metagenome (GOLD analysis project Ga0214545, IMG submission 160064) | Root nodule microbial communities from cowpea collected in UCLA plant growth center, Los Angeles, California, USA - CNSS4 | ecosystem: Host-associated > Plants > Roots > Nodule | place: USA... | reverse complement strand
CCCTTGTTCAAAATAAAAAAAATATTTTTTTTTTTTTTTTTCTTTGAGAAGTTCAATATTTTTTTCGGAGTATCCGTGACTCAGAGACTCTCACTTTTTTCCATTTCCTTCAAACATCTAACGCAAGTTTTTTATATTTATTTATCGTGGAACAAAAACCTAATTTATAAAGTTATTTTAATTTACCACTTCAAAAATAAAATAAAAACCTAATTATAAAGTTACGATTTTCATCAACGGAAAGAAACTTTTGTTACGATAAGGGAGTGAAAAACAGTTATATAATAAAAAAAATTTGTTTTTACTGTGTATGTAGGCTTAATTAACATTAAAAAAAAATAATTATGGAAGCATGTTGTTGATCTCCTCATCACCATTTATTGTAGGCAAAATTTGATTTACTTTCACCACACCCACATTATTTATCCCTTATATTTTTAAGAAAATAATATTCTAATTATTAATTTAATTTTAGAATAGATATTTATCTATTTTATATTTTGAATAAATAAACTTCTTTGTATGTTTAATAAAATAGCATACTTTTTTATTTAATTTAAAGATATCATATTGGTTAAATCTTAGTAAAATTACAAATTATTTTTTATTTAATTGAAAGATAACATATTAGAGTCGCTGTAAATTCCAAGGATTATCTAGCAAAGCAGAAAAATTACGTACGTAACGTAGTACCTCTGAACTATTTAATCTGCAACTTAATTAAGTAGAAATAAAATTTTGTAACCAATAATATAACGACACTTTTTTATGAACTACAACATGAAGTTTCTTTCCACAACCACCCAATCTCAGGAACGCCCGGGAAGAATTACAAAAATTGAAGTTAACTTACGTCCAATAAATGAAGAAATGAGGTCCAAGAATATATATATATATATATATATATATGCAATGCAAAGAACTCAGTTAATTAATCTTGATCCACAGTTTTCACAATGAAAGAGGTTCGTGGATCTCGCCATCTCTGCATATACCCACATCTATCTTCATCATTCCTGTCTTGTTGGTCTTCATCACTCTGCAACAATTTCTCCTTGGTGCCTATCATGTACATCATCAAAACTTAAGGATTATAAGATTTTAAGAACTCTATAATGATTTATGGAATATGGGAAATATTAATGAATAATGTGTTGATGTTATTAACATACCCTATCCCATAGATGCGGGTCTGGCTTCTTGTGCACCTCTACTTTTAGAAGCTGAGAAGGATCAGGCATTTTCCAGTGACATTCTGGGTGAGGAACAAGGTGTCTTTCATATTCAGTCACTGTGTGTTGCAATGTGGAATTGAGTTTTGCCTTTGAGAAGTAAAACACGAAAGGCTTCTGACATGGGTTTCTGCTAACCGGTCGTGTGTTGAACGCATATGCAGTGTAATCTGCTCTTCTGTACCAATTCAGGAATGTTCTGGAAGGCATTTCCATCTCCCTCTGTGTGAATATCCCGCGAAATATTTGAACGGCAAAACCCCATGAAACTGAAACCGTCCATTTTCTTTTCTTGTCGTAGCAAATTGATTGCTGAATCAGCGATGCCGAGTCAAGCTTCATCGGAATGGTTAGCCGTTGAAGGGCTTCGATTCTGGTAACGTTCGGGAAGATTGGCTCAACCACATCAAGGTGGTGCAGTGACACCAATGGAGTCACTGGATGAGCCGCAAGAAGCCCCAACAGGTTCCCATAAACATCGTACTGTTTCAACAAAAACAAGTAAATAAAAAAATTTCAGTTTCAGTGTTAGTTTTGCATTGTCACTGTTACCTAACTCATTAAAAGACAACCCCTAAACAACAAAAGCTCAACTACCAGAAACCTAGGATGATTAAAGTCAAAATATAAGGTTCCTAAACTGGAACTCTATGGAACGAAATGGTAATTTAGAAACCTAAGTAAATTAAAAAAGAACATAGAAGAGGCACAAAGTTGTTCATCACCCACCGTCTTATAATGGATCGTGTTTTGTTTGCAAGATATTTGCAGTTAGATGCAAAATATCACTTTCAAACTAATCAACTTTAGTAGCAAATGGTTTGCTATATAATGTAATACATTAATAACTAAACCACATTTAACAGATATATAGCACCCAACATACATAAAAGACATTCAAAAACATCAGTTCAATTGTTTGTAGAAGACTTGTTTTTATTCAATTTTCAACTTCTCCCCTGTGTAGTTTCCTTCTCCATTGCCATGCACTACGTGTTTAGTTGCACGTCGGTTTGACATATAATTAATTTATCCAACATAAGATTTATATTTGTTTGATTTTAAAATCAATTTAAAACTCAAAATTCACGTCCACATAAAAATAAATAATATTAGTTTCTGGGCGTGTCCAAACACACAAATAATCTATTTCTTTTAAAATTGTCAATTCAATCAACCACGTTCATTCTTAAATATATATTCAGTGTGTTAAATGAAGATGTTAACAAATTATCAACACTGTTTGATTTCATTTTAGTAGCTTCATAACAACTGCATTAATACAATATTTATGAACCTGGATTTTATACTTCATTTATCCACAAATATATGCATATATAATATGCTTTTAAAATAATTATTTTGAATTATAGAATAGATTTTAACTGATTTATATTATAGAAAACTATGAAAAAATTATAAACATGTTATTATAATTAATATCGATTAGAGATTTTAAGTTCTGATCATAATAATTAAAAACTAAAAATTATAAAAATTAATTTAATTCAATTGAAATTTTTATTTTTTTTTAAAAAATGTATCTTTTATGTATTAAGTGTATAACTCAAAAAGTTAAAAGTTAATAATAATTTTCTTAACGAAATGATTGGGCATACTTAAGGAAATCTAAAAAGAAACATAAATTAATATACAATTAAGGTGAAAATATCATGTTTTTTAGGATCATAGTGTTTCTCTCTTGAAACTTTTTGCGATTAAATCAAAAGGAAAAGAAAAAAAAAAATAGTAAAACATGATTTATTTTCCTTTCTTTCTTTTAGCAATTCAAGTTACTCTTTTTCTTTCTATATATGTGCATACTTATATAATATTCTATTTACGATATAAAGAAATGAAACTTTTCTCATTTAAATTTTTTGACACACGATAAATGTAATTGATGAATTAAAATTTAATAAAGAAATTGCAATAAAAAAATCAATTGAAAAACTAATCTATACTTATAACTTCTCTTCATTAAAAAAAAAAAGACACTAATCACTTCACTTTCAAACATATATGTTTGTTAAAAACTAATAAAAGCAACCAACAAAATAAAATGTATTTAATTAGATATAGCCATATTTCATGTACTATATATCCTGGTTGCTAAAATCCAAATTGGTATGAAAGACATTTATAAAATGGCTATGAATCTAAGTTTTCTTAAAGTAATCCCTAACATGAAACATTGTAGATGTTTCAAAGGCAATTATTAGTGATTTGTGTAGTTGAAATTTATTAGTTGTGAAACAAAAGAGAAAGATATAATGCAGACCACCGACACCATTGAGTGAACCGTTGTACTGTTGGCAATAACAGTAAACTGGAAAGTTGTACTGTTCTATCTTTCACCATCTCTCTCTCTCGGTATTACTTTCTCCTTTATAGGGTCATGCTTTTATTTTTAATATATAGATTACTATACGTCAGTATAAAAAGTTTAATTTTAATCATACTATGTGAGGATGATATATATCATCAAACAAACGTAACAAATTCTATTTTCAGAAATATTTGTCATTTTATAAATATTTTAAATTTAATCTCAAACTGTGATACACCTTTGGATAGACATGCTTTTGTACATTTGGTTAGATAGGGTCAAAACCTAATAAATTTAGCTTAAAACTTAAATATAAAAGCAAGTGTTTTTGTACTTGAATTAATTAATTATGAAAAAGAAAAAGTACGTATTTTATAAAGCTAGAAAAGAGGTAGGAATAGAGACCTGGTGAAAACCGAGTTCCTTGGTGAGTGGAACACCGAGTTCAGCCATGCAAGCTTGCATTCGATCATCGGAGCCATAAAGAGAAGGGTACCTCTGAATACAACGGTCTTGAATCTTGCTCAGGGCTTTGGCCAAGGGGTAGCTGATGGCGAAGCCCCCTCCGCCGTAGGCCATGCCGTAGGAGAAGAATATGTTCTGCAAGTGACTCTCCGACAAGCTCCCAATGTAGTACATGTGGTTGTGGTCGTACTTGTTCAGAATCTTCAGCAGGTTGTCGCTCACGAAAACGGTGTCGTCGTCGCCCATCACGAACCACCGCACGTCCTTCAGCCCCAGACGCAGCGTTTCGGTCACGATGCGGGAGATCCGAATGGCGGAGCGGTGACCCAGCTTGTTGGTGTAAACAAAATTAGAGGTGTCCGTTGAAACCTTCACCGGCGGCAACCCTTCCTCCGGGTCGATCTTCACGCGATCGTCCAGCCACACCACTCCCCTCATCTCCTTCTTCCTGTACCAAATCTTTATGTAATTCTTTCTGTGCTCCCACAGCTTGGACGACGCCGCGATTCCGAACACCACGTGACGGAGCTCCGTTTTCTGGTCGCGGCGCTTCCCCGTTGCGGAGGAGGATTCCCTTTTCCCCGTGACGTTTGCGTTGGGGAAAGAGGAAGAAGAAGAGAGGTGGTTGATGATGAAAGGCGCGTGGTTACAGTCCCGAGACGATGTGGACACGAGCTTGAGAGTATAAAGCATGTAGATGAGCGAAACGAAGAGCATTAGCCATACCATAAGTTTGTGTGAGCTTGAGGATCGTGCCTGCGCCGGACATCGACCTTGATCCCACGTTACTTTCTCCGATTCTTTCATTACTCAACTATTCTCTCCTGCATAAAATAAAAATACAAAATATATTTCCCTTCAATAATGAATTGAATAGAACAAAACATTAAGCTCCAGTTACGAACACACATTACGAGGTAGCAGCACTTAATTTTTTGAGGAAATTACCGAATTATGTGAAAGAGAATTCACAAGGGAATTACAGTGTTTGAGAGTGAGGGTAGAGCAGCATGCAGAGGTTCCAATACCAACCAATAGTTGTGTGTGTGGTATATATCATATATGCAATGAAAATAGAGAGAGTGAATGCATTAGATAAATACTCGTTATCGGAGTTAGACAAACGTCTAAATTTCTACTCTGATAAGGTTCTTACGCATGCCATATATGACAATTAGCAATTTTCACCTCTCTTTGTTTTTACTCTTCTGGGACTTATAAGTGCTTAACTACTTTCTATCCAAACCAAATTAACTACTCTGTCATCTAAAACTGGAAATGGTAAAGTCCTCCCCGTTTGTCTTTTTCTTTCGTTTATCTTCTTCTTGGTGACCCACTGCAGCACACAACAAAATTATCATACGGATTATTGTTGTTAACTTATATCAAATTGTTATGTTCAAGAATATCTCTATTAGTTTTTGCATAAATATAAAAAATCTATCATTAACATATAAGAACCGTGTGCTGCCATTTTTTCTCTGAAATTTTCATTTCGGACGAGACTTTTTTTGTATTTGGCAATGGTACTTTTGTTAATAAAACCAAAGTTTCTTATCCACAAAAGAAGTCAGCACCTTTTAAGGAAAAAGGAAAGCAATAATGTCAATTTCTATTACTTCTCCAACAACTATTGCTACACATACAGAACACCTTTTACTTACCACTTTACCTGCTGAAGTTAGTGGAAGGGTTTTTCTGCTGATTTCATTCAACTAGATCATAACCACGTAGTTATTGCTAATTAGCACACTTTTTTAGCTGGTCAACGGATTCATTTTTACATACTATATTTCAATTTTTTTAGTGTATAAATATTAATACATTGTGATGTCTTTTTTTTTATCCTTTAGAACAATTCAGAAATCCACATTGTGATTGTGTTGGAAATTTTTTGTTAACTCCTCATCTTGTAAGACTACACCTTGTGCACCTATGAATTGAGGTTTTCATAATAGAGAACTTTTTATATATTCAACAAGATAATGCTTTACCAAATGGTTTTCATGTCCACGGGCTTAACTTTGTAAGTATTGTCAAAATAATAAATATATTTTCTTTAAGTATAAATGTTTTCTTTATTACGTGTTAATTTGTTGTAAAAGCACTTAAAAATGTGCGTGATACTTCATTCTGTCTCTGTTCTGTTTCCCACTGGAAAACTTTATAATTTATACTACTCATTTGTTGAAGTAAATTTATCTTAATATAAATTTTATGACAAATGCTACTAACATATTCTGTGGTGTTCTCACAACTTTTATGTCCAAGGTGGAAAGTCAACCTATTGTAGATAAAGCAGAAGCAGATAACTTATATAACACGGTAGTTATTTTTCCTTTAGCGTATACATACAGTTCTGGGAGCAACATATAATAATGAGAAATTTTACCCCACAAAACCACCATGATGAATTGTACATGTACTTGAAAAACTTCATAAACACTTTTTTACAAAATTAGAAACTATCTTCTATAATTTCTTAAACTATTTATTTTTAAATTTTATCTAAACTAATGTTAATGAATTTACCAAATAAACTCTCTATTGTGTTTGCTAACTTGTGCAGAAGAAAAATATTCACGTCTCTCATACGACTGTCACCATTTGCCTTACAGATTTACCCCTCTGTCCTACCCTCTAAAAGTTAAATATGGGCCTAACTTTTCCAAATGTTAGCCTGCATGGAAATGGTATATCCAGGCCCATCCAATTTCCTACGGGCCTAAAAAAGTTTGACAAAACCATGCACTAACCAACAAGCAGCTTCTTCCTGCACCCGATAATTTCATTCTGCACTCCTCTCATGCAAATTAAGATAAGACATCAATAATCAATATTGTACGACTGCAATCAAAATTATTTTTTATATCATGTCTTATATAATTTAAAATATAAAATTTTATGTTTCGAAATTTACAATTTAAAAATTAATTTTATATTTTAATTTGTACATCTCAAAATACAAAAAAATATTGATATTTGACATTTTAGATTAAATGATGTCTTCAAATTACACTATCTAAAACTTAGAAACTAAAAGTCGTACATTGAAGGATAAATTGGAAACAAGGGTGCAGGTTGAAATTTATGAAGGTTCCAGCAGAAGCTGCCTAACCTGTATATATTCCATAGAATTCGTTTACTTTTTGATGCAGGTGATCATACTAGAACTTTTTAAAATTTATCAAGCTTGCAAATTACAATGATTTAACAATTGACGGTATAACTATTAATTAAGAAATATTGGATTAAGTGCACAGCATAGCCTAGAAATTGACAAAAAATCCTTTCTAATTGAGTGTACATTCAAAACTGGAGATTGCTAGCTGATAAAGAGATAAGAGAGAGAACAGTAAAAAGCATAGAACGAAAACTACCTAAAAGTGAATACAAATTACAAAGGAAGATGAACAAGTAGTAGAATATGATAGAAACTAGATTTTCCTTGGAGAATTGAAGCCGGAAGAAGATGCTCTGGAAATTACAGACATGATTGAATGAAAAGCATTGGCCGCTATCTTGGACTTAATCTGCCCTCTTTTTGGAAGTGGCTTTTGGCTTCTCAGCCTGTTCCTGTTGGCAAATTCAGCAGCTGAAACACGACCCATTCTGTTGTTCATTCTCTTACTATAAAAAAGAAATGATCTTTTGAGTGGAGGTAGCAAATGGTGTTTATGTGAAGAGCTGGGTAGGAGAAAATGTAAGGTAGGAAGGAGTTTATATAGAAGAGAACCCTGAAAAACTGTATCCATAATTTAATAGTTAGGTAGGAGAGAGGCGTGGGAGAGTGGTGCAAATCAATACTGGGAAAGAGGGTGAAGCAGCACTGTCTCGCTGGTGGGAGTTAGGGAGCATGCCAGCTATTTTGTGTTACCGTATAAGATTCCTTTCCTCTCAACGCATGACAACTTCAGCGTGAATCCATACTTTTGATTTTGAATGAAACAAAAACAAATCATCACAGGCGTATACTTTTGATATAGTTATTGTTGTTTTCGGCCTTCACCAGTAGGAGCGATGAACACGTGCGGGTAAATCAGTAGGATCTTTGGTGTCTTGTTTCTTCCTTGGAGAGATACTTATGTTGACATTTGGACATCAATTCAGGAGCATGTCGCATTCCTTTGTCGCTGTCTCAGATTCAGTGTAAACTGCAAGACCAGCTGGATGTGTTTATGTATATTACTAAAGAGCCTTCAGGTCAAGCAAATATTAATATATGATCGTATGTTATCTAAGTGTGTATGGAACATTTTTCATGTTATTTATATGCACATGATAATGATGATGATGCGGTGTCACAGGGTTATAAAACTTGTTTTTCTGATATCAAACACGACCACCGTGTACCATGATATAAAAAAATAAAAGAAGGTTGGTATCCGTTTTATCTTAATTTGTCAATGTTTCTGTCTGATATGTGTTGAATTGGTGCTTTTTGTGACGGTTAACTGGATGGTATTTAGTTGACCTAACTTGTATATTATGCGGAAGATTCACGGCTGCCTCCTGCTAGGGTGGGCATAGGGACATAAACAGATAGAATTTGTCTTTCTTTCTTGTTTTACAACATCTGGACGTGACTTTTCAGAATTTAAATGCTTTTTTGTTGGAAAAAATTCATCATTAAGAACATTACTATTTCTATCTTCAAGAATTATTCTATTAACAAAGAAATAAAATTAACCCATACAAAACAAGAATATAACGCGGAAACTCTAAATACGGAGAAAAATCACAAGCACCAAAGAATAATATTATGTGAAAATTTGTACAACAAAGACTATTCTCCCAAGTCCTTTGACCTCATGTACACTCATACTCTCTAAAGCAAGAATTAAACACAAATCTCACAACATTCAACTACAAGAGTATAAGAAAAGTCAAATACAAGCTTAAGGTGTGTTAGCCCATTATATAGTCACTAACACTCACTCCCTTGGTTATCTTAAGCGATGTGGGACTTTTGAAGACATGTTATTTTCTTCCGCCCAACATTAATTGTTGCGGGTTGCACAATTGTCCCGAAGCGGAGGCCAGGTGAGTCAAGTTACAATCCAAGTGGAATTCCTAGTAGGACAAATATTGAGAGAGAGAGAGATTGTTGTAGGTGACATCAATTGTCCCGTTACAAAGGTCAAGTAGATCGGGTCATAAGTAAAAAGAGTTACGCCTTGACTAACACCTATAGCCTTTGGCCAAGTGGTAAGCTATTTTAGGGGTCAAAATATTGTTGTCTCATATTGAAAGAAAAATATTTGATAGAGCTCGACAACTATTTGACATTTATCTAGAAGTACAATAGTACTAAAAAGTAAATCTTGTTATTTCTAAAAAAAAAAAAGTGAAAAGTATCGAAAGATGTTGTCAAGAAGGTGTACAAAATTTTAGGTGTCAAATGAGAATAAAAAAAATTTAGGTGTCAAATGGGTTTAAAAAAATTTTAAGTGTCAAATGTGTGTAAAAAAAATTTTAGGTGTCAAATTGGTGTAAAAGTATTTTAGGTGTTAATCACAATATCAAACAATATCTTCTATTTACTTTTTTCTCTGTTATGAATAGATTATCATATGTGTAGTTTATATACAAGAGAGATTAATCCCAATCCCTATACTCGATCCTACCAAGTTAAGGTCACGAATTTGATTCTTTGTGGACAAATGTTAAGGAAGAGATTGTTGCGAAATGGATAAAAATAATAATTGAAAATATTAATATAATCAATTATTTAGACCAGGCCAATCTATTGGGCCGAGACAATAGGCTATGAGGATTAGACTTGGATCCAATATGAGAAAAAGAGAATAATTGTTATTTACTTATTCAGTCTCAGAGTTGACGTGTCTACCGAAGAGAAATGGAATAAATTGTACAATACCTATATTACTTATTATTATTTTGACATTTAACAAATTTTTTCATACATTTAGAAATACAAAAGTATCATCAAAATATTTTTTCTGTGGTAAATGGTAGGAGAGGTTAAGTGTGAGTGGCAGTCAGATACACATCAAAATAGACAAGGTAAAATAGTAGAATAAATAATTCCAAGCTGGATAAAGAAATGAGATAACATATTCTTGGATTTCATGCCAAGTCAGATACAGCAAAACAAATGAAGCATCTAAGCAAACTAGGAGTGATTCCTTGATTAAAGCTAGAGAAAGGTCTTTGTTCTTTTCCTCAAGTAAGACACATAGGCAGAAGATATTAGTGTCAGTGAGTTGCCATTGCTCGTCAATGGTAATAGTTGGGTAAGAAAATTTACAAATGGATGCTGTGATCAATTTAGCCGCCAAAACTTCATGCCATTGGCTGGGAATAGACTCCAACATCACAAAGAGACTCGCCATCAGGTTCCCCTCCAGCAGAACAAAATGCAGCTTGTATTCAGACAAGATAGAGATAAAACGACACACGATCAACAACAATGTCCTGGGCAAATGTTGGGGTAGAAACAGAATTTTAGCCATGGCTTCAAAAAGAGATCCCAATTCTCAGAAAAATTCTCTTTCTTCAGCAGAAACTGTTGTTGATCAGTACTTCACAAGCATCAACGGTAAAGACCTGCGACAATTGGATGAGTGCATATCCGAAGATGCTTGCTTTGAAGACTATGCCTTCACCAAACCATTCCAGGGAAAGAAGGTTTGTTTCAGAACCATATTTCCTACCAAAACTAAGCCATGGTTCATTGCAAAGTGTAAATAGCTCTGCTAGATAGTCTAAAAATAACATTGCAGGAAGTTATGCGCTTCTTACAACAGCTTACTGAATGCATGGGCCGGAATGTGAAATTCAGGGTGAAACATATATTCGAGGGAGATGATTTAACTGCAGCAGCGAACTGGCATATGGGTCATTTTCTTTCGTACATTTATTATATTTTTTTCTTTAGTGTTTAGTGTTTTCTAAAGAACAAATGATCATGGGATTGATTACAATCTTTGTGGTATGGCAGAATGGAAAGAGAAACAGATCCCATTCACAAGAGGTTGCACCTTCTTCAAGTTAACAAAATTGGGAAAGAACCTCATCATTTGGTACGTAGCAAAACGATTCACTCCAGTCTTATATTTTGTGTAAATCATGTGCTCACAATAAAAGTAAATCCAGGAGAACTGAGGTATTAATTGAATCACCTATCAAACCAGGAAGCATAGTTTTGGTAAGCCCCTTCCTTTACGCACCGCCATCTCATATATCTAATATATGATAATCTATGATGCTTTTTTTTTCGGATATGTTTTAATTGGCGTCCCCTCTTGAAAAATTCAGACCCTATTGAAAAACGTAACTTCGACATTTGACAACTTTCCAAATCTAGCTGAGTGTAAGTATTCGTTCCTGTATTTTACAATTCCTTTTAGCCATCCAAAAAACTTCAATTAACATACACATGTGCATGTTCCTGCAGGGTTCTTGAGAAGTCCTCATGTAATACTAACATGGATGTTAAGATTTTACAACATATTTATAGCATGTTGGCTTCATCCTCTCCTAGATGGCTACATAAAGCTATGGAGCTTCTTTGTTCGATTTCTAAGCTCTGTAATCACTCTAGTGAATTTTATTTCTAAGACTTTCTTCAAGTAAGGATCACATTACTTAACATATACTTCATCTTAAGAACTGCTAGCACCGGAGGGTTAGATATAACTTCACTTGTCTCTTTCATCAGTACTCCCTAGCAACGAGAGAACAACCAACGGTCCGATAACAGGTGGAAGTGGTGGAGGCTTGCTATAGGCGACTATTGGGTCAGCCAACTTTATCCTAGTTTTGCTAGCTTCATTCTCCTCTTGTTTCTTAGGTGTTGAAGTCGTCAATAATCCTGTTTCAAGCATATTGTGTTTGATAAATCAATTTCCTTATCTTATAAAGCTCGCGCAATTTAACAGGTAACAAACGAACAAAAGCTTCCAAGAAATTAAAAAAATACAATCTATACAATATAAAAATAGAAGGCATTACACAATACCCCGTGATCCATTCATCGAGTACTTTTGCCAGAACTTGCATTTTGGAGGCAGCACGAGTGCAACAGAACCCCGCATTTTTTTTCTGTAGCTACCGTCCGTTACCTGCAATGATTGAAGGAAACATGCTTTAGATTTATGAATAACTCCATCGTGACAAAAAACACATCTGACCAACTTAAAAACATAGGAAATGCAAAACGAAGTCTCGTTTTGTAATAGGTTTTAACACATCTAAAAATCGATTATCGGTGTCATCACATCACAAATTGATATTAACAGCAGAATCCAATCCATATGGCCGTCCAAATTGACTACTACTGATAAAGCATCTACATAGGAATGAATTTTTGCAAACGATAACGCAACTGATTTAGCCAGTGGAGAAAACGAAAATTGATATTTATCAGTTATTAAATGAAATGGCGCATACAATTCTTATACAAGGTTTCAAAAAGTGGTTTAAGATCCAAATTTGTCTACAAAATTAAGGATCGCAACCATGTACTAAGCAACAATAGGATTCTTCGCACTCTTTAATTTCAAGAACTTTCTTTATTGAAAAAAAGAAAGAAAGAGGAAGAGCAATTGTGTTATGACTATAAGTACAAAAACACATTATCAATGCTTCAATTCAAGCCATCGCATTCAGTTACACGGCGCTCGTGAATAGGTGAAGAGTGTAAAAAAAATGAAAAGAAATTGATTGAGAAAATAGCAAGCTTGCAAGAGTGTGTGTGTGAAGCAATGATAAAAGTGAAAAGAAAACTTACAGAAAAGATTAAATCTGTATTATAGGATGGATGAGAAACAGACGCGACTTGAAGGAAGGAGAAGAGATTGAACGAAAATGGAAAATAGAGTGTTCCCGAAGTTTCCTATCTCTCAGTTTCATTTCATAGATTTCAAGAATCTGAACAAACTGCTTTATAAATTGGACTGGAATGAATTGGACTGGACCACTAACAGAGTAACACCATAGGCCCATGCTAATTGCTATTTAACTCACCTTCCACTTCGACCTTTCATTTAACTTTTTTTACTTTTTGTTATTTTTTGAAAAACACCTTAATGAAATTAGAGGACATCTTTACTTTACTTATAACCCGGTCCGACCTGACTCGACCCACTACGAGTTGATCATTTAGTGAGCCAACTTAATTCAGATTACTTAGTGAGCCAACTTAACACGACTCACTTATTAACGAGCTAACAAAATTTGAACCCGACCCGACTCACCACGGGTTGGTAGGTTAAACAGGTTGGCTCACAGACTCACTTAATTAAAAAAAAATACAATTTAAAAAAAAATCAGTCAAAACTAAATTATAACTATAATTAAATTTTAAATAAACTTCAATACAATCCAAATACAAAATAAAATCACAAAAATACCAAATTATCTATGTATTGGCTAAAAAAACAACCTAACATGACCCTAATGCAAAGCCTAACTTAACAAAAAAACATTTGTGTGACCCTTTATTTGCGGATTGGTGAGCCAACCGAACTCACCACGGGTTCAATCGGATGAGCCGGTTATAAGTGAGTCAAGTAAAAAATCAACCTGTATTAAAATTTATAAAAGATTTTCAACCTAACCCGACCCGAACCCGTAATGGACCGAATTATCTCGTGGATTCCAACCTATTTTAACAGCTCTAACTTTACTATAGGTTGATACATTTTTTTCTCAATTAACTACGTAACAAAAGATGTATTTCTCATCATAATTAATTATTTCCACTATTCAAAGGCTTGCTAGTACCGTAATAAATTCAATTATTACAAATAGTCTGTATCACAATTCAGCTTAATGTATATTGTTTAGTTTACTTATTTAGTATTTTAAAGTAGTTAAATTATTTTTTTATGTTTTTGGATTTTAAAGGTTGAGTGGAAAATAATACATGATTACCATGAGAAATGAATCACTCAATGAATGTTCTTGGTTTATTGTCTTTCTTCATTGCTGTTCTTAAAGTTTATTTATTCCAATAATTATTAAGGAATCAATAGTTTAAAAAATCTCAATATCATCAATGCTTTTAAATAGATATATTATTGAAAATGATTACACTAGCATGTAGGTTGAAGATTGATCCTAACAGCAATTCCTGTTAGTAAATTTATTATTGTTTTTTATGTTTTTCTTTTCACAATAGTTAATCAATTTCCTTGAATAATAATTAATTATTGTAATTATTATTGTTAACATTAAATAATTTGAATAAATTAAACATAATATATTATGTTGTGAAAAAATTTCCTTTTATTCATATTTTGTAATAGTATAGAAATGTTAGTATATGTTGGTTTAGATATAAATTATGGGGTAGGTGGGGGTATAGTATCCAGATCTTTTGGAACGGTATGTATTACTATTTATTATCCCCAAGCTTCATTCTTATTAGTCTTTTTCTAACAACAAAATGAGAGAATGTATTCACTTTCATATGAATCGGAATGTAAATATTATTATTATTAGAAAACTTGAAGACCTTCTTAATTACTTAATTGTGAAACATAGTTCGCAATTAATTATAGTTTTGATTAAAATATCAATGTAAATAATTTGGTAATCAAATTAATTAAACATTTAAAGTATTCAAATATTATTGAACAACATCCTATTATTTAAAAATATAAAATTACGAACATATGTAAGTAGGAGTAGTAAATAATTATTAAAAAAAAAATTGTAAAAAAATATTGGTGGATTAAGTGGGTCAACCACCTTTAACCCAACTCGAACTCATTTAACACGTGGGTTAAGTGAGTCAGGTTGAGTTTAACCCACTTTTGAAAAAAATTGATTTTTTCTCAACCCAACTCGGCTCAAACCCATGGTAAGCCGGGTTGGCTCACGATTGAAATCTATATTGACATCTCTAGTTGTCGGACAAACTTGGGTCGAATTGGAACATTGGCACCCACCATGAGGACCGACAACTCCCCTTGTCTTCAATTGGGGAGTTTAAATACTCTTTCATCTCTCCATCCTCTGATATTGAGACGTCTTTTAAGAACTGTGACGAAGCTCAACGCTCCAAAGCACAGATAATATCTCAGGAACGCGATAGCTGCCGGACAGACTTGAGTCGGATAGGAACAAGTTTTTCTTTGATCAGTTAGTTAATACATTTTAATTATTCTTTTATAAATAAAATATTTTTTCTTATTATTCTATAAATATTCTTTTATATATTTTAATTTGATTTTAAAATTTATGAATAAGTATAATTTGTTATTAAAGTTTATTTATTAACTATTTATTTATTTTTGTCATTGTGAGGTTCTAACATGTTTCTACTTTTAAGGACACGGATAAAAAGTTGCATACTTTATATGAACTTTAAGAAAATAAATCAGATATTAAATTACATGCCCTAATTCTTTTCCAAAGTACAACGTTTATTTTCTTCTATGATCTACTTGAACCAAATTATTCTTCCATCGTTTTTTGTTGTTATTTTTCTAAAAAATAATACAGTGAATAAGAAAATTAATTAAAATTTTAAAATATTAACTTTTATATATATATATATATATATATATATATATATATATATATATATATTTTTTTATAAAATATATAAAAAATAAA
>Ga0214545_1008928_pt1 | contig 15616 bp, 5 predicted proteins | sample CNSS4metaG_FD_160064 | JGI IMG/M metagenome (GOLD analysis project Ga0214545, IMG submission 160064) | Root nodule microbial communities from cowpea collected in UCLA plant growth center, Los Angeles, California, USA - CNSS4 | ecosystem: Host-associated > Plants > Roots > Nodule | place: USA... | reverse complement strand
CATTAGTTAAAGAACTAATCATATGCAGAATTACACAGCAGGCCTGAAATACATTTGATAAAGAGAAGCTAATTGCCTAATGCATATCCTAACTGGACCAAGCTATGTTTTATCCTAGATCAATAGACATCATCAAAATTGTTCTTCATTTATGGATGAAAGGCTCCCCCTTTCAACAGATTAGTGGATTCAGGGCTTCGCAGTGGTCTTGGTATTTGTTAATGCCCTTCTTTCGTTAATTGTTTTATTTCCTTGTCCTTGATTTCTGGTAATGTAAAATTTATGCAGAAATAGGTTGCAGTTCTTAAAGCAGGGCATAGATAGCAGAAAAAAAAAGGATTAGTCCATTGGAGAATCAACTACCAAAAATTGACTCTTGATGTGAAGATTGAACCGGCATGAGGATTGCACCATGTTTTGTTTGTCCTCCCAATACTTTAAAGTTTCAACTTTTCTAATATTCCAAGTGATAAATCAACCAAGAGTTTGGGATTTTAAGTCTGTATTCTGCATTTACAGAGATCGACTGATAAAATATTGGATTTGACCATTTTTGTGTTTGCTAGGAGTGTTAATTAGTTGGATCAATTCGACCAACCTATGAATGTAAAACACATGAATTGAATTGGTTCAAATGGTTTAGATATTGCATTTGCAATCTACAAATCCTTTATATTTGAATAAAACAAATGGTATATTTTTTATTAATTATTATGCATCATGTTTTTGCTGGTCTAAGTTAATTAAGATACAAAAATTTTATATCTTCAAATGATAAAACAATGAGCTGAGTTTTTTTTTTTTTAAAAAAACATGCATTTTTTTCTTTTTCTTAAGTGATAATTTGATATATTTGCATACAATTGAATTTAATTGATTGAATATGATTTAGTTTAGATATTTTAAAATCTAATTCATTGAAAATTAATTTATTTGAATATTAATTAATATTATTCAATACTGGTGGAAATACATGACACATGCGTATTTTTTTATTATAGATAATTGTTTTAATTTTAAAAAAAGTAATTAAATTTAAATAAATATTAATTTAAAAGAATAAAATGATAAAATAATTAAATTAACAGTCATTAAAAAAAGTGAAAATATAATTATTTAAATTTTACTTAAGGATAAAATTAGAAAGAAAGAAAAGTGTATAAAAGAATGATATTAGCACATGACATCTCTTCATATATAATATATGTATTGAAGGTATCTTAAAATTATTTTAAAGTTATAAATGATGGTTGAGTAAACCTTTAATACTCTTTACTGGAGTTGAAGATATTTAATTTCTCAAATCATACATAGGGAACAATGTTATGTGCAAAACTTGTGTTTATATTTGAAAGAAAGTTGTCAAGTTATCAAAGGAAACATGTAAAATATCTATTAAGTTCTTACTTTAACTCAGTCATTTTAATTACTTCTATATACATATTACAAAAGATAACAAATTACAAAATAATATGAAAATAAAAATAAGGTCAAAGAATTCATTACACACTTGGGAAGGTCTCTCTAGACATTTTCTCCAAAATATCATTATTTCTTAAATGTTGTCTTATACAAGGTATTCAAATATTCTAAAAATGTGGCATAGTCATGTTCTATTATTGTTAACAACGGATGAACAATCACATGTGGAATGGGCTTCTCCAAGGTCCAATTACCTTTCTTAAATTGTTTCTTGTTTGAGTTGTTGACAGAATCATCCAAAGAGGGAAAGACAGATCATGAACCCATGGTCTGTAAATAAATAATGAAAGAAAGTATTTGATACAATGAGAATTACATTTCAAAAGTTTTTTATAAAGCAATTTTATGTTTTAACTAAAAATATTAGTGTAAATAAAAAATATATCAAATAATAAGATTGTTAAAATACAAAAAAAATATATAATTATTTATTTTATTAAAAATTAATTACATAATAATAGTTAAAATGTCATAATATAATGTGAATAATAACAGTTTTATGAATCGTTGTTTTATTGGATATGTTTTTTAGGTAGATGGTCTGGAAAAATGGTTATTAGTGACAAATAACTCTGAATCAATATGTAGGCTATTTAACAATTGAAGTTGATGATTTGGATTTTTGTCTACATAACTTAGTTATATTCATATGTTTTTCTATACTTTGATGTTTTTCATATGTTTAGCTTTCTTTCTTGACTTATATTTGGTAGATACATATTTCTCTAAGTTAATAACAAATAATGGCTCAAAATTTTTAGTTGAAAGTTGAAAATATGACACTTAATAATTTTAAAGACAACAAATTTAAAATGTCCTTAAAATGAGAAATATATCATAATGTCTAAGGAACAAAATAAAACATAAAGAAAAATAAAAATAAAACATCAAAGAAAAAATGTAAAACAAAAGAAGAAAAAGAATAAAAATAATTTTTAGAAATTAAAATACAAAATCATACCTCGTTGGGTTAAAATAAATAATTTTAAATATTTAGAAGTTTAAGCAACTATTTCTAGAATAATGTTAATAAAAATTACTTGTTATCTAAATAGGCCATTGGAATGTTTGGAAAAACATAACCTAAACAAGAAAATAAGCCAATCAGAATTGGAATTAAAAGTATTAATTTTTATTTTCGATTCTTATTTTGAATTTTAATTTAATTTCGTTAACGGTTGAAATTTTATTTTGAATTTTAATTTCGTTTACGGGGTCTCCTTTCAATAATGTTATTGTTAAATTTGAAATGTTTATATGTTGTATTAAATAGAATACAAAATTATTAAAATATAATATTCTTCTCCAATTCAAAAAAATCTTCAATTCTTATGATTTTGTTGAAATTAGAAACATAATTAAATAATTAAGTAAAAGAATTTATACGAAACAGAACTAAACTAACGTAGGTAATATAAAGATTGTTAATAAAATTGATCAGGAGAAATAAAAAATACAAACAAAAAAAGGGAATACAAACAGAAAAAAGGGCACAAATAAAAAAAAGTATAAAGTAAACAAAAACAAATAATAAAAAAATCATAAATTTATAAAAAATACTCAGAAAAAATTCATGTTAATAAGAAATTTTTTGATAAATACATTACAAGAACAAAAGATCAAAAGATAACCGAAAACAAAGAAAACGAGAAATTTAATTTACTTGTTCCTGAAAACATTTTATTTGCTAGACGTCGTAGAGAGTTGAGAATTAGAATTTGTTTAGATCCAAATAATATAAATAGTATGCATAGAAACACAATATTTTATAATGAAAATAAAGTCCCAAATTGTTTTAAAGTTTTGACTAAAAAAAGAAATGAGAAAGAGAAAAAAAAACTAATGAATTTCAAAATTTTTCTTTGGCCAAAATATCGATTAGAAGTCTCATAAATTAATTTTCGTAATCCCATAAGTTTGCTAAATTGAATCTAATCGATTCGTCTCATAAATTAATTTTCGTAAATCTTCCCATAAGTTTGCTAAATTGACGTTTCTCCTTTCTTCTATCTGTGCCACCTCTGCTAGTATCATCCTTTCTTCTATCTGTGTCATCTCTGGTCGTATCAGAATCTTCTCTTGTAACTCTTTAACCTGTCTTTCATCTGCCTCATCCATCAGGTTCCATTCATGCAACATTGTCTTTAACACTTCAACGTTGTTCCTTTTGATTTGAATCACATCAATACGGGAACGAGCAGTACTAGAGGTACTACCAGAGGTACTACTAGTACTAGAAACACTAAGATAAACACTAGAACTTCTGGGATGATTACCAGCACGACCAGCTCCGGAATTAGCTCCAACTCCGCCACCAAGAGACCGACCTCCAGATCTTTTTGGAGCCACCATGGTGAACTGCAAAAGAGGGACCATACTGACCGGTTACACCCATATACTAGACAAAAGTAATATACAAAAAGAAAATAAAAAAAAATATATACACAAACATTTTAAAAAAGCATACCAATAATAAAAAAATTAAAAAATATACAAACATAAAAACTAAATATCAATATAAAAAAGAAAAAAAATATACAAACATTGAAGAAAAATATAAATATAATAAAAGAAATAAATATATATACATTAAAAAAACTTTACCCGTTCGCTCCCTAATGTGATGATCACCACGTTAACAGGTTAATAGATCAAAATTAAAAAAATCTTTATTTTTAAATGCACTTGTGCTATTCTGTGGGTGTCCAAAGTTAATTAAATCATGCAGATTAAGTGTTATATAAAATAAACGTCAGACATATGTGCAGAAACACTAAACGATGTGGGACTAAAAATGCATGTGGGGTACTGTTTGTTGGTTCGAATCTTAGGTTTGAATAAGTTAATTTAAGGAAGTAAAATAGATGTTATTTACCATTTGATTTAACACATAAATTTCTAGCATCATGATAAATGGTGTTGTACTTTTTCCCATTTTTATAACTTTTAGAAGATGACATGTGCATTATTGTAGTCATCTTTCCATTTTCTATTTATGTTTGATATGATATATATTTAAAAATGATCTTTTGAATTGTTGTGAATGTTGGTCCATAAGTGGACATGTTCTTCTTGCAATCATTTTTAACTTTTGAATCCTTCATCAGACCCTGTTTCAAATGGCTCGGGAAGGTGCTCCATCCATCATATTCATTGATGAAATAGATTCCCTATGTGGTCAGCGTGGCGAAGGAAATGAAAGCGAAGCTTCAGACTAAAAGGTTCTGAACATGCATTTGCAAAAGGAAATTTCGTTTTATGCGTATCAGAACTAAGATATGATTTATTTAGCATTTATTATTTATAATAGTTAAATATTGAACTATAAACACTTGAAATGAATCTTGAAGAAGGTTTTAACAAATATACAATTTTAAATATCTTTAAAATTAAATTCTAACTCAATTATGGCGTGATTTTTACATATTATTGTCTTTTATTGGTTGAGGAAGGAAACACATGCATACCCTCTTAAACTTTAGGATATCTAAGCAATCGCATTTTAAATTTTGATTTCTGTAATGTTTAGAAAGTGATCATAAGAAATAGGTTTTCCCATGATAGTATCTACAATGGGCGATCCAAGAGTGGAAAACATATATCATCAGACTCGTTGTCATAATCTACCTCAAATGTATACACAAAATTAGTCACGTGTGGATTTCAATTCCAATGACACTCTTTCTTTAAAGCTGCCATCAGAATTTATGCCTTGGAGAGGCTTCATGGATTCAAATTCTCTCGAAAACAAAGGTCTGATCAACCAAAGAATCTTCCAAACAAATAAAGCATATTAGTCCAAACATCACCATTTGAAAGACGTGGTATAGTAAAATTAAGTTATTAGCTTTTTTGGTTTTAATTTTGTGTGATTTTCACTCTCAAATTGTGAAGGAAAGAAGTCCCACATTGGTGTGGGAACTTTCTATGGGAACCTTGGTTGGTTCTTATATAAGGAGACTACGCTGCGCTCTTTTCTATTATTTTCTTCACTCATATATTTGAGAGAAAAAGGAAGAGAAAATTGTTAGAATCCTTTTAAGGATAAGAATACATTGTGAGACTATTTTGGTACTTTTGGTATGTTCCATTTATTTACGATAAATTACCATTCTCCAATTATATATGTAAAAAATTTAAAATTGTACTTTATATATATATATATATATATATATTTATATATTTATATATATGTGTGTTTGTGTTTGTGTGTTCAACACATTTACAAGCCCAATTGCTATGTGATTTTAAGAGCACAGTTCTGTTTTTTAAAAATTTGATCAAAGCTGAAAAATCAGTTATAAATATTACATTAATCTGCATCTTATATTAGGTTTATATATCTACCAAAATTGTCTTGTTTACATTTATATGTTGATAGTATGCGATAATTTTAAGTAATGAAAAAAAATAAAAAAAATTTATATTAAGTTATGCAAAAAAAAAATATCAAAAAAAAAAAATCGTTCACAAGTATAAAAAGTTTAATATAAACGTGAAGAATACAAAGAAATAAATTTGAAAATTAAAAATAAACATAAAAGTCACAAAAAAATTGTGAATGCTTGAAATAAAATACTGTTAATTTTCTTAGTTTTAATTGTTATTATTAATATAGTTAGTTTAATTGTAAGTGAAAATGACCTTTGTTCAGCATGCTCTTAGAAGGTTATTATTTTAATTGTTATTTTTTTGTAATTGGTTGTTAGGTGGAATCATATCTTATTTTTTATAACTACTTTTGCTACTGAGTTGGCAATTTTTTCTTAATTTAGTGTTCATATGATCAATAGTGTTCATACATTCAGATTTGTCAATAATACGAAATGTCCTTTATAAATCTCTTTAGCATAACTTGTCATTTCGATCTTAAATTATGTAAATTGATTGACAAATATCTGCTCCTATATGAATTAATGATAAAAATGACTTTTATTTAGTTCATAACATCCATATTCAAAGATAACAATATCATATCTATGCAAATAAATAAAAAACCTCGAATATTATGTAGTATAGGGTTTGTTAACAAAAATACAATCTTGTTCTAACAGAAAAAACAATATCCTACACCATAGTTCTTAATCAAAGACCAATATTCAAAATAACAAGCTCTTAATTGTGAAATAAGAACATCATTTTGCGCAACTTAATATAGTCATTGAATTGCATAACTTAAAGGATCATCACTTTTTATAGTAACCTTTTAAAATAATAGAGATATAGTTATTTTACAATACCTAATATTTATAATATTATATATAATTAATTTGTTAATGTATGTACATACATGATTTATGTTTTCGCAACCATTATAATATTAATATCCCTAATAGCAAATACTTTTTAGTTTTAAAGTAGCAGTTAATTTGTAGCAAAAACGTTAACCTTGTTACAAGCACAAATAAAAGACTTTTTGAGACGTTATAGAATCTTGTCCTTAAGAACTTATCGAGAATAACCTCTCACATAATATAATAGGCTTACAAAACTAGTTAGAGCACAAATGCAAAAAAAAAAAATTAGAACAAAAATGAAAAAAAAAAAAAAATTGCAAGATGAAAGACTAAGAATAAATGAATATTTATTGTGGAGGAGAGATAACTCTAAAATTTATATAGAGAATCATATTTGACCAACACGATCATATATTTTCAAGATACACAAAAAGGATGAGTAACATCACATGAAGCAAAAAGTAATGTTATGAGTAGGAGGTAATGAGTATAACCATAATGTTTATATAAGCCATAAGAATGTTTAATCAACAAAAAGTGTATCAATCTTTTATGAACAATCACCACATTTAACATTACTAAGTAAAGAAACTAATCTCTTTTAATAGAGGAAAACTAATGTAAAAAAGTTTCAAAAAGTTGGAGGTGTAGGGAGAAATTATTGGACGTGTAGGGAGAAAAGACGAAAAAACAAAAGTTGTTTTAAACAAATCTTTTTCAACATTAGTTTATAAACAAGTTATTTTATAGAAAAAAAAATTAATTTTTGATTTGTGCATAAACTAATTTTAATGAATGGACAATTTTTTTGCCTAAAAGTTTTTCTGAAATAATAAGTGATTGGTTTCATTCGGAATAATTAATTAAGGATCCCAAATCGAGACTTTAATTTATGTGTAGAATCAACAATTATATTACTATTTTAAGAATAAAAGAATTCAATCATAATTTATACATCGTTGAACTTCTTTTTAATCAATTCACCTCTTGATTATTATCAATCTTTTATCGTTAAAAATCTTCAAATTTAATTAATTATGTTTAGGGATTGACATTATTCTCAACTTAAAATAATATTAAGATAATGAATTTATGAATTTTTATTATTATATAGTATTTTATTTTCTTATTTTTTAGTCATTGTGGAACTTATACTTACATTCTTAACACTTATTATATTCCACATAATTACTCTATTTTTTTCTTCTCAATGTTTTTATTGTATCAAAAATAAATATATTCAATGATTATGTGAATCATTAAATATTAACAAAGAAGTTAAATTGATACAATTTACAAAACAAATTGCTCTGTCAAACATTATATTTGGTAAACATTGAGGTGCAGTGCTTAACAAATAAAAAAAAACATACACACAACGATAGAGCAAGTAGTAGATGAAAGCATCTTAAGTTATCATTGCTGAAGTCTGAGACAGAAATTAAATTTTGTTCAGGCACTAGCTTATAGTTGTGTGGTCCTGTTCTTCTTTTTTCCTCCATTTTTGTCTTTTTCCTTATTGTTTTGTTAAATCATATACACCTTTTTTGACCACCATTTACACTTAGTTTTCCCAGTGAGATATTCAAAGTCTGCATCAGTATGACAAAGATGTATATGTGAATGATTAGGGTATGCATGTTCTTCCTTTAAAGGAAAACCGCATAACATGCTTCTTCCTCTCACAGAGATTCACATTTTCCAGAAATTGCTACTTCTTCTCCATGCATTCACTTCTTCCCAAATATTTTATATAATAATTCAAAATCTTCAATAATTGCTTATCTGCACAAACACCTTACGTTCACACATGCACGACCAAACCACATTAATTAGCATGCTCAAACTCTTCCACTATTGGGTTTAATATGATAATCTCATTTCAATGCCATTACTTGTACCTGTCACCATCAAACAGTTTTTAATGTTTGTAACATTCAATGAATTCTTTACTGTTCATTTTTAATCTTCAATTATTTTTTGTGTTCTTCTCTATCTTTTGAGCATATGGCATGGTTATACATGAGTATGGTGAGATAAGATACACATATCTATTAATTTGTGAGTCGGCAAGTGAAGGTTGAAATCACAGAAGTCAAGAAGATAAAGGGTTTAGGAAAGAATTGATTTTGGGAATTAATTGTTTATGGGTGATTGTGGTCCAGGAGAAGATGCAACTATGTAAGTTGAGTTTCTATATAAGATACAATGGCTATAAACCAATCCTTTTAATACCCCATAATGGCCTATGCATTCTATTCAAACATTTGAATTTGGCACAAGAAACAAACTAAGGGTAGTTTACATGTACTTCTACTTTCATTTTTGCTTTTTTTTTTTTATATATAAAATTATTCTTTTGTTTTCAAAATATGTGTATGGACCATTGATAATGAATGGTCTTTTTGTCTTTGTATGATGAAATCTTTGAAAACAAGAAACAAATTTAAAGTATGGGCATAGTTTTATAAACTAAAAGTGAAACAAAACGGATAGATAAATAAATGGTAAGTTTCGTTAATAGATTTATAGATTAGTTTTCAGAATGTATTAAATAATTCTAAAAGCTAATTTTCTATAAATTAATTTATGAAAAAATGTATTTTGAGAGAAAAAAAAGGACTGAAACTAAAATTGAGAATATATAAAGAAAAATAGAAGTTCGGAAAGATTGACCTATTTAAACAATTTTTTGGTTATTGTTATTATATTATATTAAGTTTTTAGATTCAAGGCTAATCGAAAAATAAGCTCAAAATTTGATTTATGTCATTTAAATGATTTTGAATTCAACTTTATAAAAGTATAACTTTATCTGAATACAAAATATTGATAAGCAATTCAAATATATTATTGATCAAGTTTTTTTTTTATATATATATATATATATATATATATATATATATATATATATATATATATATATCATATATCAGTTATTAATATGATATATTAATACCATTCGAATTTTGTTGGTATTTATTAATAATTTAGTTAGTAACAATTAGGAGTAATTAAAGATTGATCCTCTTTGTTTAAGTTGATCCTAGTCTTCTGGTATTTGAAAAGTCAAAGGTGACGTAAATTGTGAGACTGTTTTTAGTTTGTTTCACTTATTTATACATGTTTCAAAATTCTAAATAAATTAATTTCCTCTATATTTAAGGACTTATATACATAATTAAAATTTTAAATCAAAACATATAATATAAATTATCATTCTCCTCCATAATTTCATTTAGGTATCACACAAATAGGATAAAATTGCACTTTAAATTTATATATATATATATATATATATATATATATATATATATATATATTAATTTTTAAAGTATATTTGTGTTAAACACATATTTACTAGCCTAATTGTTATGTGATTTTAACAGCACAGGTTGTTGTTCTATCCCCTAACTTACTTTGACATTACATTTTTCTTCTTATTTTCGTATATATGGTCACTTTTGAAAAATTTGATCAAATCTGAAAAACAGTTATAAATATTACATTAAATTTTGCATCTTGCATTAGGTTTGCATTGTTGGTATAGAAGACATGAAAATTTAATGAAGTGGAATATATATCTATCCAAATTGTCTTGTTTACATTTATATGTTGATAGTATGCGATGATTTTAAGTTATGAAAAAAAAATATATATCGTACACAAGTATAAAAAGTTGAATATAAACGTGAAGAATACAAAGAAATATATTTGTAAATTAAAAACAAACTTAAAAGTCAAGAAAAAAATTGTGAACGGTTGAAATAAAATACTGTAACTTTCTTAGTTTTAATTATAACTGTTATTATTATAACTATAATAAAAAGAGTGATTAATATAGTTAGCTTAATTGTAAGTGACAATGACCTTTGTTGAACATGCTCTTAGAAGGTTCTTATTTTAATTGTGTTATATTTTGGTAATCGGTGCCTAAGTGGAACCATATCTTATTTATTATTATAGTAAGTAGCTTATCTTTTATAACTACTTTTGCTATTGAGTTGTCAATTTTTTCTTAATTTAGTTATCAAATAATAATTGTAAATCAATTTCATTCCTATGATCACTTCACTAGAGTTCATACATTCAAATTTGTCATTTTGTTGTCAAGTTGTACTTTATAAATGATATTAATTATAGGAAATGCCCTTTATAAATTTTCTTAGCACAACTTGTCATTTTGATCTTAAATTATGTAAATTGATGTCAAATAACTGCTCCTATACGAATTAATGATAAAAATGACTTTTATTTAGTTCATAACATACATACTCAAAGACTCCACATCCAAGATAACAACATCATATCTATGCAAATAAATAAATAAATAACCTCGTATATTATGTAGTATAGTTAATAAAAATACTCATTATAAGTATATTTATACCAATCTTGTTATAATAGAAAACAACAATATCCCTACACAAGAGTTCCTAATCAAAGACCAATATTCAAAATAACAAGCTCTTATATTTGAAATAAGAACATCATTTTGCGCAACTTAATATAGCCAATGAATTGAATAACTTAAAAGTATCATCACTTTTTAGAATAACTTTTTAAAATAATAAAGATATAGTTATTTTAGAATACCTAATACTTATAATGTTATATATAATTAATTTGTTAGTGTATGTACATGCATGTTTTCGCAACCATTATTTGTTTCCTTCATTGTATTCCTATAAAAGTGGAATACTTAATGATGTTCTTTATATTTAAGTTTGTGATGATATGGTTTGTAACACATTTTTTCTTATTAAAGTCCTTTTACATCTTTTGAGTAATTTCTTTAAAGAATAGTTTTTTTTATTAATAAAAAAAATTAAATAAATATAATAGAACATTTGAGGTGTTCTAACCCCTTGTAAAAAGTAATGCATACATTACCTTATTAATTGCTATTATGATGTGATTTAGATCAATATCCGTAATAGCAAATACCTTTTAGTTTTAAAGTAGTAGTTACGTAGCAAAACATTAACATTGTTAAAAAACATAAATAAAAAACTTTTTGAAACGTGATTGTCTTTAAGAACTTATCGAGAATATCATGCAAGTATTATAAAATGTAAGAGGAACCTCTCACAATACAAAACTAAATAGAACACAAATGAAAAGAACGCAAGATAAAGACTACGAATAAGTGAATTTGTATTGTGGAGGAGAGATAACTCTTGAATTTATATAGAATCCATACACGACCATGTGTTTTCAAGATACACAAAAAGGAAAGTAACATGAAGCAAAAAGTAATTTTATGAGATTCAAGGCAATGTGTATGCACAATGGCCATAAAGTAGGAGGCAATGAGTATAACCATAATGTTCATGTAAGAAATAAGAATGTGGGATACAAGGACCGGCATCTCAAGGTCTACATTCACAAACACACAACAAGAAATATTATTAATCAAGTGTAATTTTTTAGGCAAAAATTGCAAACATTCCTTCAATTTTTTATGGACCGAAATTACAAACCTTTTGCAGTGCAATTTTTCTAACAAAAATTGCAAGTCTTCTAATGACACACAATTATCCAAGTCCCATACACCCAAGAGATCTATTGAGTTGTGGTGACAACTCCAAAATCAACTATTTACTTTTATAATACTCTTATGATATTTTCTTTTTCACATTACTCAATGTGGGACTTTGCTAAATACTTCTTTGAGAACCAACCCATATAATATATAGGAAAATAGTTTTTCGATTGTAAATATAAGATATTATCTTGTATTATGAGGACAGTCTATTTAAAAGACATTGTACATAATTTTGTATATTTATATTTTGCTGATAAAAAATATATAAAAAAAAATGAACAAAAGAAAAAATTAAAAATAAAACTTGTTAAAAAGAATGAAAATTCTTATAGAATAGGTAGAATAAGTAGAAATTTGAATTGAAACTTGTCAAAAAAAATATAGAAGAAATTCAATCTCTCATGCCTCAACTTTTCTGCACATGACCTTATAACTCATGCTATCCTCTTTCAAGGTACGAGGAATATATTGGTATATATAAACCAATTAAAAGTGAACGAATTAGAAAATGTGAGACTATTGTCTTTTGGACTTTGATATTGATTGTGGATTTTTTTAGAGGAGCTAGTAAAGAAATTAATCATTCATGACTTGTGAATATATAAAAAAAATTAAATAGTTTTTAACTCAAAACCTTAAAATAATAAATTTACATATTTTTCTAATTTTTCTATTTTTATAGTATATATTTTATTCATTCTAATTCAATGTGAGACATCCAAACTCCTCTAAAATCTTAAATTCCTATGATAGCATAGTTAATATAACAATTATAGAAATCACAAAAACACTTTGAAAAAATTCATGTGAATTAAAAGCACTTCAAAAAAAAAAATCATGTGAATAAAAAAGCACTTTTACAAATGTAGCTGAATTCTCATACATTTTCTAAAAATTTACCATCAACATCCAAATAACAGACTAAAGTGTAGATAATAATGTAATTAACTTTCTTCCTATCACCACCAAATCAAAAGTTAAAAACTTGATCACATTCTTGTTTTATTTCATCTATGTTTAAAAAAAAAGTTTGATTTATATTTATAGAAGCTAACAAGAGTAAAGAGGGAGATTTAATTAGGGTAGTTTTTAACATTAATATGTGTCGGCTAGCATATTTGAAAGTAAACATCTATCATTGTCCAAATACAGCTTGCTCAAGTCATTTCTATCCCTTTTAATAAGGCCACATGCATACACAGCTTGCTTATCCAATATATTTTTTAAATTTATTTTTCATCCAATTTTCCGTTATGTTTACACGACAGAGTATGTTTGATGTGTTTAAGGTGTTTGATTATTGTTGTTTAGTGAGAAACAAAAACTAGGGTTTTGTTTGGTGTTGTAAAGTGAGATTGGTGGTGATATTGATTTCCACCATTAAAGCACAAAATGAGTGGTGAGCAAGATGAGTATTTATGGCTTACAATAGAATAGTTTATGTGTTATGACAGTGGGGAAAGGGTAGGGTACAGTGCCAAGAAATCATCCTCAGCATCAAATGTAACTGCATCTTGCCAACTACCAACTGTCTTATTAATACCATCAAACAATTTCACCACTAACCCACCCACTGCTTTTCTTCATCATTCAAATAGTCAACTTCACTTTCATTTAACACATTTTTATTTGTTTTATCATTCCCTTTGAGTTTAGGGATTCTTCCTTCTTACATATGCTATATAATTCAATATTAATAATCACACTCATTAAAAGTTGTATATTTTATAATTTATTTATTTTTTATAAAAAATTTATGGGAAATAAGTTTTCATAAAAAAAATATATTGATAGGAAGAATGTTACCAAATATAGTATTTTTTAATAATATATATATTATAATATCATATGTAGGTGATAGAGTATGTCACGTTTGACAATATATCTTCAACTTTAGAAATTTTCATATTATTAATGAAAAATGATATCATCATTGTAAGGGTAAATTTAAAGAGCTATTTCTTATCATTGCTTTTCTAAATTTAAGAATAAAGATGGGTAACTTATTATGATTAGTTAAATTAAAAAGAAAAGTGTGACAAAGAAGAATAATTATTTTTCAAAGTAATTTATGGTGTAACTTTGTAATTCTTTATATTTAATATAAACTTAAATATATAGTTCATATAAAATGAGTGGATGTTTTTTTTTATATTCACTTGTTCAAAATTTAAAACCATTATCCTGATAAAATATTTTTATTTTCGGAAAAGTATTTTTATTTATTTAATAATTTTAAATTATTATTTATATGTCTAAAATTTATTTTAAATTATACAAATAAAATTTAATTTAGTGTATTTGGTTATAAAAAAAATTCTTTATTTTTCACTTGTCCATTATTTGGGACCATTATCTTTGTAAACTGACTAATTTTATTTTCGATATCTGTAAAATATTTTTCTTTCTATTTCTTTAATAATTTAAATTACTATTGAAATGCCAAACATTTATTTTAAAATATAAAAATAGCATTTAATTTAGGGATTTAAAATATTACAGGTGTTTCTAGAAAACACTACCAATTAATGAATATCCAATAATACTAAAGATAAGAAATTATTTTTAATTTTAAAAGATTGAAAATAATATGAGCCAAAATTAAAATTCATTAATTATTATATATATATATATATATATATATATATATATATATATATGTTAAAATTAAAATTATTTTATTTGTTTCATAAAAATAAAATTAATAATATTTACTAATCATAAGTTCAGTTCATTTACTCATAAGTTTAAATTTAAGAAGAAGAAGTTAATTGTTAAATCAAAAAGTATGCAATTATGATGAAGTTATTCGGTTTATTGTTGGCACTCGTGCTTCCATATTAATTTGAAGCATTTATTTTCACTTTATGTTTGTGGTTATCTATTTCCTAACATGGATGGCAATTATACACATTGATGCCTTTTACATGTTGTATGTGGTTATCTTTTATTAATAACTTTATAATAATTATTTTTAATTTTTCATTAAAATTTGTAAATTATTTAATTTTTTTTATAATTTTAAGTGAGTTACACATGAGAAGTGTTTCACCGAAAAATAAGTTGAATGACTAATTCTTGATTCTAATTTTTTATTTATTTTATATTAACTGTGCAAATTAATTAAATAATAGATACTGTTAATTATTATCTTCTGAAAAATCATAATACTTTTTTGTTAAATGTTTCACTATTGCAACATTTTATCTTTTCTTCATTATTTCAACATTAAAACCATATGATTTTTTTCTTATTATAAGTAAATTAATTTAAAATAAAATGATATATTAGGATACGAGTAAATCATTTTACTTATTTTTAGTGTAAGTGGATCCTTATCATATATATA
>Ga0214545_1008925_pt1 | contig 15619 bp, 9 predicted proteins | sample CNSS4metaG_FD_160064 | JGI IMG/M metagenome (GOLD analysis project Ga0214545, IMG submission 160064) | Root nodule microbial communities from cowpea collected in UCLA plant growth center, Los Angeles, California, USA - CNSS4 | ecosystem: Host-associated > Plants > Roots > Nodule | place: USA... | reverse complement strand
TATTAGATATTGATATTATCAACCAATTATATTTGTCAAATAGTCTATATCTCTCCAAGTATTTTTAAATATTTATATTTATCTTTATTTCAAAAGATATTTGAGAGATTTTAGCAACAGAAAAGCCAGTCCAATTCCTATATAAAGAGACCAAGGGAAAAGTAGAAAACAAGCTCGGGACTTCGGAGTTTTGGAACCCTTAGGGGTGCCTAATTTCGTTTCCTTTCTCTCTCTTTTCTCTCTCTCCATTCTTCTATTTTTATTTTGTATTTCATGAATTGCTAAATTTCTTGGGTTAATTCCATTGTAATTTCAATTATGGATTCTGAGGTTAGAATGAAATAATTTCTTTATTCTTTTTATTATTGTTGAGGTTTTTATTTATCTATGTCTTTTATCTTTGAATCATATAAAAAGTAATGATTTTAAATCTATATGCATGTTGATCATATGAGTTCAAGGGTTTTTAAATCTAATTGAGACTTTACTTTGATTTTATTTAGAAACTTTCATGTGATTAAAAGAGTTTTTACCAATAATTGAGACTTTACTTTGGTTAAAGGTATTTACTCTAAAGAAAATTAATTGAGACTTTACTTTGATTAATTAAGCTTTTTTATTTGGTGAGGAGATAAAAGAATAGACATGATTAGGCATAGTAAATTTGATTGAGACTATACTTTGGTTGAATTTACTGTGGATAATCTAAAAGTTCTCACTTTTAATTGAGACTGTACTTTGGTTAAAAGTGAGAATGCCAACAAATTAATTGAGACTTTACATTGATTAATTTGTAAGACTATAACAATAATAAATTGAGCAACAATCTTTAGATAACCGATGATGAATCTATTTTGAAAAAGCAACGGAATCAATCTATTTTCTTTACTATTGTTTTTATTTCTTTTTATCTTTTAAATTTTATTTCTTTCTTTTTTTATCTTAATCCTCCAATATTTTTATTATTTTATTTAACTAACTCTTTTGTATAGTTTTATAAGAACTAATTTGTTAATAATCAATTCCGTGTTCGTTGGGAGACGACTTTAGGTTACTTTACCTTACTATTTTGTTGACTACTTTCTTAACAATACTGAAGTTGTTATAGATAAGTAGTATTAATTTGATCGCGTCAACGACAGCGTTATCATTGCTTAAGAAGACTAAAACATATCTCAAAATATTCATTTGCCTAAAACCAGGTTGTACACACGAACCATGATTTTTCCCACAACCTTAGTGGGATCCAAGGTCTCACTTTGGCACAACACTACATCTCTTATTGGACAATTTATTCTTTATAGCTTTCTCTATTTATTGTGAGCATGGCGAACTGGTGTTGCTTTGGTGGTCGCAACAGTTTTGGCGACCTTTAACTTTTCACTGACCAGATTTAGAGAGTGAGGTTAGCCATGTGGCGGTCACTGATTGGCCAGCTTTGTGAGTACATGATTGCTTAAAAAGTGGAGTGCATAAGTAGTAAATTAGGTTGTGGACAACATATATTTCTAGAATTGGCCAATTTTGACCTTATTCTGAAGGTGTTTTATAATTTCTTTATTTTCACAACTTGTAAGACATTAACATAATTTTAGCTACATCAATAAACACTAGAATATCCAAGAAAATATTTTATTCAACTCAAATTTTATTTTTCATGCGATTTTATCTCATGAGGCACCATTAGAATTTGATCTTATTCTAAAGGTGTTTTGTAATTTATTTATTATTACACGTTGTATGAGCTTAACATAATTTCAGCTGCATAAACACACATTACAATATCCAAGAAAATATTTTATGCAATACAAATACTATTTCCAATGCATTTTTATCTCATGAGGCCACCATTGAAATTTGGTGGAGCATTTGTAAAGTCAAGTGTAATCAAAACAATGGGAAAAATATATTTTTACACTAATTATTCATAAAATATATTTAATGAAAGAAATAAAGTATCAAAATAACATTCTTACAAGGCACTGCAAAATTATGACAAGAAATATCCATGGTAGCAAATTGTGAGTTGTTATGGACAATCTTCATCGTCAATCTTAATAATGAGTTATCTCATCATGTAAGGATGGTATAAAATGTGGAGGCAGGATAAAGTTTTCCCTGGGTCCCACAGTGGGCACCAAATGTTCTTTTTGTCGTTTAGACATGTGACAAGATCTGAGTGGATTGGAGAATCATGATGTGTGCTCCTGAGGGATAGAACACAAGAGAAGATCCACCTGCAAAAGACTCTTTTCTTGGTGAAATACTAGGTGTATTTATAGGGTTTCTGGGTCCTATGATTTGTGTGATAAAAATAGATAATATCAAATATCAAATAATATAAACAAATATAACAACTTACCATTTACATGTTAAATTTGCGGAATAGTAACAATGATGCGATACATTACCTAATATACCAAATATTTTGTAAATATATGGTATTATAAGTAATATCATGACCTAAAGTGTATTATAAGTAATATCATGACATGAAGTAATACTATTAATATATGAATATTTGTACTAATAAATATATGTCCGAATATTTTCCAATCACTTTAGGTCAGTAAAGTTGAATGAACTCTATTGGACAACACTTAACATTGGATTTATTATGTACAAATACAATAATTTTTAGCCTATAAAATGATATTTAAGTTAGCTAAAATAGTAACTAATTATTCTGGTTTCTAAAATTGGTTGTTCTTTAATGATTTTCTTAAAATAAAGTTGACTGTTTCTAATGTTTTTGATGAATTACTTGAAATTAAAACTAACATAGTAAATAACTTATTATAATACGGTTATATAGTGAACGGACGAAATAAATACTTACTATGTTAGATATCCTACACTTTATACCTTTTATGATAGATATCCTATTGTCATAATGAATCTTATTGTTTTCTATTTTGTAATTAGTTTTAAAATAAGTTTACGATGTAATTAGGGTTTACTGGCTCTTTAATCCCATTTTCAAGTTTAAGAAAAGCTTAATTAGAACCTTTGACCTTTTCTTTGATTAAGAAAACTCTTCTTCAAAATCAAAAGAAAAATAGCACGAATTTTAGCAAAAAATCACAGATCATAGAAACTTGTTTCAAGCCCTAAAAAAAGAGAGTCAAAGCAATGGATTAAAAGAGTGAAGCTGACCAAGACCCAAATGAGTAGATTCAACCTTGATGAGTTAGCCCAAATGAGTGGAAAATGATTGTTCATTTTAGTCATTGGGAATGTTTCAGTGGATGGGTTGGAGGGTCTATGATGGCAAATTGTACCAACCGTCCACATGATTATGCCTTTCGCTATGTTCTTTAGAAAAAAGTTGGCAATTATAATGCTTCCAAAATAGTTGACAATTGACACCCTGTTCCACCAGCATGTTCCCTTATTGTATTCATTTCTCACCCATTCATTGTATTTTACCCATCAAATTCTTCTCAATAAACAACAAATCTTGTACTAAATTCTCATATCTCAGTCACCATCTGTCATAATGTGCCCAGTCTTATCCCATAAAACATACAAGATTATGGAACTTGTGTCTAATTTTTATGATGTTTTAACATTTATAACAGTTGTTGATTCTGCAAAAAGTGGCAAGTTTACAAGTAATTAAGTTTGATGGGAGCAATTTGGAACATAATACTGATTTTGCCATACATGGCCTTTTAGGTTATATAATTTATTTTGCATGTGATTTATGTTTTATGTTATTACTAATATCTACATAATTATATAAAGAGAATTGTTCTTTTTAATTAAGACATATTTTTAATTTATATTCATTATGTATAGTTTTTGGAATTAAAATAATAATTGTACTAACTTTATCCATTTAAGTGATATTTTTAAATTTTAATATTTTTTAAAATTTAACACTTTTTAATTTAAAATAATTACCAATAATAAAAAAAGTACCTATAAAATAAATAAAAAATATTTATAATAAAATTGTAAAGACTTATTTTTTAAAATATTGAGATAAGACTATTATAAAAATAATAAAACCTACATTTAATTTAATATATTGTTTTGTTAGAACTTAATTCTAAAATTATTAATTAATTGTGTTACAATTATATTGTACGTTTACTTTCTTTGTAAATGTAACGTCCCATTTAATAAATAAACATAATTAAAGGAAGCGTCACACACAGATAGTATAGCAGCGCAGTCTTGGAGTTTTAAACAAAACTCCTTACAAATATCCAAGGCACACCACGATGCCAAAACTAAACTAGTTACAACATTCAACAATAATCAAAAGGAATTTAAAAGACAACTAGTATATGGGACATAGCCCAAAAAGATATAGATCCAGTCCAAGCAGACTATGCAGCGGAACCTTCATCACCCTGATATTACGGGGAGTTCTCACCTCTGCTCACATCAACAAGTTGATGATTATTGTAAAAGAAAAGACCACACCACAAAGCATACAACAACAAACAGTAGGGTAAGCTAGAGCCCAAAATAGTTTCATCATGCAATCAGATAGACTTTCGCAGTCAATTATACATACAATACCCAAGCATGTTATGACTTTGAAATCGTTACACTAAGACTCGACTCGACTCATCTAGACATGTATAATCTAGTCGGATTCAGCGGATGCTTGCACTTGTGGTGGATATCTCTGCTCACTCCCGAATTGCTCACCCCCGAGTTATGTGTTACAAGTTGTTACAATGTTTCCAATCCCCCACACATAAGGTTAGCCCTTAATGAGTTTCAGGCCTCGTACTACTCTCACCACAAAAGTCAGTCCGCTCTAAGTGAGACTAAATGACTCCTTAGAGTGTCAAGATGCAACCTTACCTTGAATCCTTACCAAATTATACAGATGGGGCACCACCATGAGCACCCACTAATAAGGGTCATGGAATTACGTCCCGACCACTGAAGCACGACCCTAAAATCTCACCTAGAGCACAAACCAATCATGCAACAAATCTTGTACTAAATTCTCATATCTCATTTCACTTTACGCACTGACCACAAACCAATCATATACAAACAATAAAGGAATACTCATCATGCATATAATTTCATACCAATCTCTATAACTAATCCTCATTCATACCACATGTTCAATCCATACCACTAGTTATTCCCAATTCATAATTATAAGGCTTCATCTTATACCAATATCATGCCTCTTTGATTACCAACCATCTCATTCAAAACGCATGCCAAAATCATACTGACACACTAATTCAGTTCATAAATCTCATATTTTCCATACATTTTCACATGCCTCAAACATTAAATATAGCACACCAACCAATTAAACAATCAATTGACATCAAGGGATAAGAATAATAAAATCTACAGCAGATCTCGCCCAAGCCAGGGGCCCTCGCTCGGGCGAGAGGGATACCCTCGCTCAAGCTGCGGGCTCTCGCTTAGGCGAGACTGCAACAAAGGTCCTGGGAGAATTTCGCACGCTCGCTTAGGCGAGTCCTCCCTTGCCTGAGCGAGACAACCCCTCACCCAAAGATGAGGTTCCTCGCCTGGGCTAAATTGCAGGGACACCCCAAGGCTTCCACGCCTTCTCGCTTAGGCGAGCATCTCTCGCTTGAGCGAGACAGTGCCTCGCTCAAAACAAGATCATTGTGCCTGAGTGAAAGTTCGTGTGTCACCCTGGTTTGCTCTTGTCAGTCTCGCCTCGGCGAGTTAGTCTCGCTTGGGCGAGAGCGACAGATCTCGCCATTGCCTTCCTGCAACAGTCACATTTACGCATCCAAAACCATAACACAAGGCATCTTATACATTCCCAAGAACTTATAAGCTCATAGTCATGAAACAAAAGGGAAAACAACCAACACTAATATCAAATAAAAGGGTCCTAGCTTCCCTTACCTAGAAAGGGGCTAATATCAGACTCCGACCCTAAGACAAAGAACTCCGTAGATCCAGGAGCAGATTCACTAACTGGAACAGTGACACAGAAGGAAAATATGGTTACTATTTTCAGAAATCATGAAAACTAACTCAGAAAAGAATAAGTAAAGTTCAAGGACCAACTTACGTGAGATGGAGTGAACTTTCGAGCTAGCACGAACGAGCAGGAACTATACCCTAGCAAAGCTCTATTTTAGGGGCAAGGCAAGAACAACGACTGTTTTTTGAAAGTGATGAGTGAAGAGTGTGTTAGGGCAGACTTAGGTCTGTTTTCCCTTTGGGCCAGCCCTTAGGCCTAATAATCTGAGGCAACCTTTAAATAAAAAGGCAGAATGAAAAGTAGGCTGTACAGTAAAAACTATAAATAAATTTAAAAAAAACCTCTATTACCTAAAATTGGTTTGTGTAAACTAATTTTAGTTTATAAGAAAAAGTTAGTTATTTTTATTTTATTCTCTGAAAATGATTATTTAAAATTGCCCTTAATGATTTTATTACAAGGTCTGTATATTGTGAATATTAAGTTTATCAATCAACCAACGCTTCTATTAGATTAGTATTCATTTTAATATAAGATATTTTTTAGGCACTTGATCTAGAATCTAAATTGTAAAACCCTTTTTTTCTCTACTCCTTATATTTAAGGGTCTGCTCTAATCAGTTGGGCCTAAGGCTGGCCCATAGGGTACCCAAAACCTCTAAACCAGCCCTAACACCTCTCATTTTGCACTTTTCAGAAAAACAGTTTCTCATCCCCTCTTCCTTTGTTGCTACGTGAGCTCTGCTAGGGTTTGGCTCCCACTCTTCTTTGAGATAGAAGAAACCTATCTTATTTCACATAAGTTGCTTCTCAACCCGTACCCTATCTTTTTCTAAGCTATGTTTCGTGATTCCAACAAAGGTGCACTTTGATAACCTCGTTTTCAATATGTGCCACTTTTTCTAACTCTCGAATATGCTCCCGAGTTGTGCTCGTTGGCTTAGGTATCAGCGTCTTGGGCTAGCTTTTTCTCAGGTAAGGGAATCTAGAACTCTTTTTCTTTGAAATACAATATACTTATTTTCATTCTGGAATGAGTGTGTTTGATTGATGTGGCACTACTTTTTTTCTACACTGCATACGTTTCGTAAAATGAAGGTTCCTACTTTGTTAACCGTTTGATCGAGCTGGAATTTTAACAACTAATCCTTAACACATTATTCTTAACCTTTCACAGTCGGATCTTGAATCAGAGCTTTGTAGTGAGAGAAGTTTTTATCGCAAGGTCACTATAGTTTGGTTGTTGACAACACTGCACACTTTTCGTAAAAGGAAGGTTTCTACTTTGTTAACTTTTGGATCGAGTTGATATTTTAACAATTGATCCTTAACACCTAGTTCTTGACTTTGACCTGTCAGATCTTGAATCAGAGCTTTGTAGTGAGAGCAATTTTTATCGCAAGATCATTGTAGTTTGGTTGTTGACAACATTGATCTTTGTTGCTTGTTTGGTGCATAAATTTTATTTTTGGAGCTTTACACAAGTTGTAGTTTTATTTCTAAAATCCCAAATCGTTTGCATAATGTGTTGTTAAGTTGGATTGGATAAAAATTATAAGAATTAGTTATTTTCTAAGAGATAAATATGTTGTATGATTTTAATATGTGTCTTCAAATGCTTGTATGAGAATATAGGAGATTCCATGGGGGAGATCCTATTTGATTTAATTGGTAGAGTCTGCATTGGTCAGGACGTAATTCCATGAATCTCTAGGTTAGATCTCATGGTGGTGCCTCATTGGTCAAGGCATGATTCCACGTTGGTTGTGTGGTGATGCCTCATGGTCAGGACGTAATTGCATGACCCTTGTTAGTGGGAGTTTCGTGGTGGTGCCCCATTATATAATTTAGTAAGGATTCAAGGTAAGGATTGCATCCTTACACTCTAAAGAGTTAGTTAGTCTCACGTATAGCGTACTAACTCAAGTGGTGAGAGTAGTAGGAGGCCTGGGACACTTTAAGGCTAACCTTGTGAGTGGTAGGATGAGACCCTTTGAACATTAGCTCGGTAGAGCAGTAGAGGCCACCATAAGTGCAAGCATCCGGTGAATTTGACTAATTATATGTATCTGGATAAGTCGTGTCTTGAGTCGTAGAGGCTTGTTTGCGAGTCATAACATGATTGGTTGATATATGTACCTTGGGGTATGAAGGTGTATACGATTGTATGATAAAAATGTTTTTCTACTCTAGCTTACCCTTTCTGCTTGTTTGTATGTTTTGTATGTGGTTTTCTCGTTTTGCGATGGTCATCAATTTATTGATGTAAGCAAATGCGAGAACTCCTCATGGTCAACAAGGTAATGGAGATTTTGCTGCTTAACTCGTCTTGGGTCGAATCCCGCTTCTTCGAGTTCTTTGTTAGGGTCGTAGCCCATGTTTTACTTCGCTCCTTGAGAATTCATTTTATGTATTGTTCAATTTTTATCTTGTTTAGTCTATAGCATCGTGGTGTGCATTAGACTTCTCTCTAAGTACCTGGGACTTTGTTGTGAGGAGTGATATTTATACTCTCTGTCATTACTCTTTATTTTTACCTTGTGTGATGTTTCATTTAATTATGTTATTATTTAAATGGGATGTTACATGAATTGATCGGTGAAGTAAATGTGTGGCTTGAGTGTGATCACAGAGGAAACAAGTTCAAAATTGATCCCACAATGTAATCTTAAAAAGATGTCTAGAAAACAAGAACCCACTAAAATTATAATAATCTTTAATTTCATTAGTTCTATAGCAATATTCCGTATAAAATAAAAGATGGAGCATGTCAATTATGAAATTTGGAAAATAACTTTTTGACATCCGAATAACCACTTGAAAATCGATTTTTAAGGGTAACATAATCATTTAAAAAATTGTAATAGTAAAAAAAGGAGAGGAATTTTGTTATATCAATTCATTGAATGTCAGAATATGTTGGTTTAAGCTCATGTGAACCAAGCAATGAAGTGTTAAAGATAGAATATATTCTCAACATAGAGAGGTAGTACATTTTAAAGCTTTGGATACTAAACACGTTACCCCAGCTTTTCTACCTTTTCCATTAGTGGTTACAAGAGATTTGGATTTGGCACTCTATTAAATCTTTGATACCACCCATAAAGTAAAACTTTGTAATCGTCATTTTTTTTTCTCTCTTCTCAAACCCCACCTCCGCACAATCAATTACAAAATTGTCAATAGTTCTAAATTGACAAAGTGGCCAGATATTCTTGTATACCCTTCGATGCCAAGTAAAAGAAAACAATGTCAAAAAAGAATACTCATTTTACCAAATTTTGGGTGTGATGTGATATTAACGCCCGAAAGCTTTCCTAACATACCATTACATAGTTCATAATAACTTTAATCCTTAAATGCAGTTCAATCTTTTTTTGGTGATGCCAATTTCAATATACTTCAATGATTCATCTTTAACTTTATTAAGAATAACTAAATTAAAAATAGTGTGGAATGTATTTTAAAGGAAAACATCACGTGTGTTTTTTTTTTTATATGGGACGCTAAATTACTAATTATGTGCGTGAACTTACTGAATAGATTATAATGTCATAGTGGAATTAGTTAGAACCTAATTTATTAAATATATCCGTTACAAGACAAAAATTCAATGATTAAATCATAATTAATTGCATTTTTCTTCTTTTTCAAAGACAATATGATGGACCACATTCTATTTATATCATGACATAATTAAATTCATGTAATCTTTTTTCATAAGACGTCACTGTATTGTCCTAAATAGAGCTGTCAAAACAGGTAACTCGGCCCGATCCGGCTCAATCCACCACGGGTTAATGATTTAGTTAGCCAACCCAACCCGGCTTACTTTTTAGCGAGTCAAAAAAAATTCGAACCAGGTCCAACCCACCACGGGTTGACGAGTTAAGGGGGTTAGGTCACGGGTTCACTCAATTAAAAAAACTACAAACTTTTTATTTATTTTTCAGTCAAAACTAAATTATAATTCTAATTAAAATCTAAATAAACTTTAATACAATCCAAATACAAACCAAAATAAAAATATACAAATTAAAAAAAACAACCTGACATGACCCAAAGGTAAACCCCAACTTAATAAAAAACACTTGTGTGACCCTTTTATCTCCAGGCTGGTGTGCCAACCCGGCTCATCACGGGTTCAACCTGGATGAGCCAGGTTCTAGATGAGCTAGGTCAAAAATCAACCTGTATTGAAATTTGTAAAAAAAATCAACGAACCCAACTCGAACCCGTGATAAGCCGGGTTGGCTCGCAAGTTCCAACCAATTTTTATAGCTCTAGTCCTAAAATCGTATTCTTTTATTGTTTTAGAAACTAATTTAATTTTTTTTCTCCTTTTCCTTTTAAAATATCTGTTTTTTTCTTCCTTTACGTTCTCAACCAAATTATCTTTTGTTCCTGCGGAGAATAAATAAGATATGTCAGACACAAGCATTACATTACCTCAATCCGCAGTCTCCTCAGTAGGCTTCCTCCCGGCTGCCATATGCCATTTGTGGGTATCGCGGTTTGGACCGGTTTGGACCCGAGAGTGGTTACCAGCGGAAGAGACTCTGACGCTCAAGTCAGCAAAAAACTCTCAGAAAGTGAAATCTTGTAATTAAGGGAGTAATGAATCCGTACCTTTAATTGCTGGGGTCCATGCATATTTATATATTATTAATTATGTTTGGCCGCGTCATGGGTCGGGCCTCTGTTTGGGCCGTAGGTAGGCTTGGGCCTTAGTCCATGTCACTTAGTTTGATTATCGCGGGCCTTAGGGGTTTTGTTGGTAATGCTAAGAATTTGCTAAGTTCTCATTTAGTTTCTTTGAAATACCGGCTTAGACCGGTTACTTCTTTAGTGGCTTAGACCGGTTGCTCTTATAGCAGTTTAGGCTGGTTACTTTCATTTGCTAGGCATACGTATGGTAATTATTTGCGTCCTTGGCAGCTTTGCGGACGGGTCTTGTGGTTATAGTCGGGATAGGCTGCCTAGGTGTAGTACACCAGTCCCCCAGCCTTTGTCGGTGTATCTATAGCGGCAAAGGATGAGATGAGAAGTGTTGGTGTGTTTTGCTGAACCGCCTAAGTATATTTGTTGAGCCACCTAGGTGTAGTACACTAGTCCCCTAACCTTTAAACGTGATAAACAGTGTTAAGGCTTAAAATGTGAAGAGGTTTGTGGCAGGTGAAAGGGTGACAAATGTCCGAGGTCTAATCCAAAGGGGTTTTGCACCGTCATTTTTAAGGTTTGTGACCTTTGGTGTGCATTGTGACGCTTCATATGGGTTGTGACTCTTGGGAGGAAGGAGTTGTGTCGTTTGGAATCATCGTTTATAAATGAGGGTTGCGTGGAGAGTTTGTTTTTGTTCGCTCATTTGTAAGAATTATGAAATCAGAGATCTGCGTGCATTAGAGCTGTCCGATTAGTCCCTTGTACCTACAACATCTTCCTTTCTCAAAAGGTATGTCTAGTACTAGTGATAGTGTGTCGTTGTCATCATCGAGTAGTGGGAGTATGTGGTCCAGAGAGAATATAGGTAGACGTCTTGAGGAGGGGAGTGTTAGCCCAACGGCTGTGGTAGGTAGAATTCCTATGGAGATGATAACTGAAGTGAGGGAAGACCCTCTGGAGGAGATAGCGGAGAGTAGTTAGCCAACGAAGGCCGGTTACGATTGGGTTGTGACTGATGTCCGAAACCAGTCGTCGTTGTTCTGATGGTCCAAACTGCTAAACTCATGGCTAAATTGTACTCCTGTCATAGCGAGGGACGTGGACCGTGATATAGTATCATTAGAACGGGTGAGCGTTGTTGACCGTGTTTGCCATGGGCAAGAAGGAGTTGCCGACAAGTTCTTCTACATGTACATGTGTCATTTTTCGCAACTGCATGTGAGGTTGTCGTCAGACGACTTCGCTATATGGGTGCTCCACCTATTAAATGTAGCGCCTACCCAACTGCATCCAAATAGTTGGCCGTATTTGCAGGCCTTTCTTGTCCTTTGTTAGTCGTTGTATCCATAACCTTCTCCCCTTGTATTTTTATACTTTTATGACATAAGGCCACGACAACCGACAACATGGCTATCCTTGGTGAGGAGGCCGAGTATAAGCAGGCTGGATGCGTTTACTCAATCGTTCAAACACTTCAAGGATGGGTTTTTCAAAGTGGTGGTGAAGGAGGGAGGGAGGTCGTATTTCTTCAACGCAAATGGGAGTACTAAATTTCCTTTTAGTTGGACGAGTAACCCCTGGTGATATAAGGACATGAATATTGATGAGTTGTCAGCGGTGGATAGGGAGGTGGTGGAAGTGCTGATGAAGTTTACAGATAGACTGCCCACTAAGGCTTAGTTAGGGTTTATAATTTGGTTCATCCGATTATTGATATCGAAGGTATCTGTTTGTGATTTCAAATGTTTCAATGTGTCTAAGTTAACTAATCAACATTTAGTGTGTACAATGTAGGACATATGGCTCAAGTTGGGAAGAAAAATTTGACCCTTTTCCAAGCACTACGGAAGGAGAATGCGGTTAAGGCGAAAGCTGTCGGGAACACTGAAGTTCCAAATTTACAAGAGTCATTGGTGGAGGTACATGTACATAGCGACATAGAAAGGAAAGCCGAGTTGTCGGCTAGGCCTAGCAGAGGCAAAGATGTTAAGAAAGTGAGGGTCGCTTTGTTAGGGCACAGGTCGTCTAGTGGTGTGAAAGGGCCGGAAGCTGGTTTGATTGAGTTGCCGGAGATGACTATTCGGAAGGATATTAAGATCACCATGTCGGAGACGCTAATCAATTCAATTGATAGCATGGAGCCGGACCATCTGGTAAGGACTATGGTGGAGTTTGGCAGCAAGGCGCTAATATTGGGGCGTCGAGTTGGGTCGTTGTACAGAAGAGAGCTAAAGGAAGGAAACCGTGACAAGTTAGAGGAACTGCAGGGTAAGGTTGATAAGTTTGTGGAAGAAAAGGCGGCATGGGAGAAGGAAATGGAGGAGTGGAAGGAGGAGAAAAAGAGGTTAGGGACCTGGAAGGTTCGGTGCTTGGACTCAGAGGAGAAATTTAAAGGGAAGATTGTCGACCTTGAGCCGGATTATAATGAGCTGAAGGAAAAACATGAAGGGTTAGAAGTCGAGCTCGAGGACCTGAAAAGTTGCATCATCTAAGAGCATATCAATGGGTTTCAGAAAGGGGTGAGGTAGGCGGCCTTTTTCTATAAGGATGTGGATGTGGCGGATCTGAGAGTTGATGTGAACAAAGATGTGGTGGACGACCAGCTCATCAATGAGGCTGAGAGCAGCCCTGAGGAGGAGGTAGAGAAGACCATGGCGGATGAGGACATCAACGTGGGAGTGGTCGTGAGGGGTGATGACAATAAAATGGCTTAGGATGTAGTTTTTATGATGTTCTATTCACAATGAATCCTAAGTCTGTAAAAACCCGTACAATATTTTTAATTGCTTTTAATGTGATGTATATTGTGGATATATTTGTTTCATGGTTGTTGGCGATAACATACGTGATAGGAGCGCGCTTGTTGGATAATGTTGTTATGTATGCTATATTTACCTGGATGAATATTCTTGACGTTTGTTGGTTAATGATAGTACTCGACTCGGGCCGCTTACTTATGGTAAGGGTGGGAAACCTAATCGATTTAAAATGAAGTTAAAGGTGTTCGACCCAGGCCGCTTACTTGTGGTAAGGGTGGGGAACTTAATCGATTTAAAATGAAGTTAAGGGTGCTCGACCCAGGCCGCTTACTTGTGGTAAGGGTAGGGAACTTAATCGATTTAAAATGAAGCTAAGGGTGCTCGACCCAGGCCGCTTACTTGTGGTAAGGGCGGGGAACTTAATCGATTTAAAATGAAAGTAAGGGTGTTCGACTCAGACCGCTTACTTATGGTAAGGGTGGGGAACTTAATCAATTTAAAGTGAAGTTAAGGGTGTTCGACCTAGGCCGCTTACTTGTGGTAAAGGTGGGGCACCTAATTGATTTAAAATGAAGTTAAGGGTGTTTGACCCAGACCGCTTACTTGTGGTAAGGGTGGGGAACTTCTTTGATTTAAAATGAAGTTAAGGGTGTTCGACCCAGGCCGCTTACTTGTGGTAAGGGTGGGGAACCTAATTGATTTAAAATTGAAGTACAAGGAGTGGATGTGAGGTTAATAACCCCTTGTTTTATTCATGAAGTTCGGGGTGCCTCGTTAAAAACTCCCTGGCCAAAACCCTCCTTAGGGGAAAAAGACCAGGTGAGGAAAAATAGTACACCTAGGATTATAAGTATTCGGTACCATAGATGTCTTAACTGAAATAAAACTTGAGGTGGGACACGTTCCATGTATTGGGTATCTCTTCGCTTGATAATTGTTCAAGCTTATACGCTCCTCCTCCGGCATCTTCCCGTATTCGGTATGGGCCGTCCCAATTGGCGCAGAACTTGCCATCCTTCTTTCTTGCGCTGCTGGCCATTCTCCAAACTAGGTCTCCCTTCGTGAACGATCTTGGGCATAAGTTCGTGTTATACTTTCTAGCTGCTCTCTGTTTGGCTGCTAAGTTGTGTATCTGGGCCTTTTCTCTTAATTCAGATAAGAGGTCGAGGTGGGTGCTCATGTTTTGGTGATTTTGAACTGGGTCGTACAGTTCTTGGCGTAGGAATGGTTCACCAATTTCGACTGGTATCATGGCGTTTGTGCCGTATACTAGGCTGAATGGGGATTCGTTTGTTGCTGATTGAGGGGTACACATGTAGGCCCACAACACTTCCACTAATTCCTCTGGCCATCGGCCCTTGGCGTTATCCAGCCATTTGCGCAGTTCTACTAGTATGACTTTGTTTGCTGCTTTTGCTTGTCCATCGGTTTGTGGGTGTTCAACAGAGCTGGTTATAGGTTTGATGCCTAGGCCGATATAGAATTTAGCGAGTTCTTTGTCTATGAATTGTCGGCCATTGTCGATCATGATCGTTTGTGGGACGCCATATCGACATATAATATCTTTCTAGACGAATTGTTGGACCTGTTGGGCTGTAATGGTGGCTAATGGTTTGGCCTCTATCCCATTGGTGAAGTAGTTGATGGCTACTATAAAGAATTTTACTTGGCATTTCTATGGGGAAAAAGGGCCGAGAATGTCCATTCTCCACTTTGCGAAGGGCCATAGGGATACTATAGAATGGAGCTGTTCTTGTTTTTTATGGATGAGGTTACCATGTTTCTGGCAGGGTATACTTTTTTTGACAAAAGTGTGGCAATCGGCCTCCACGGTCACCCAGAAGTAGCTGGCGCGGAGGATTCTAGTAGTCATGGTGCGTGCGCCTGATAAAGGATTGATCCTTACCAAGGATGATGGCCCATGGCACATGCTTAGAAGAAAGGGAATTCCTTGATCCCTTCCTTTGCTTTTATTTGCTTTAGTTTAAAATTCCATTAAGTTGGGTTGGTTAACTATTTTTAAGTTGACTTGTTGACCTTGACTTTGGGTTGACTTGTCAACTCAAAAGATTAGCTTAACCTTAAACCAACATGCTAATAAATTCCTTAATTTGCTTTTTATAGGAATAAGAAAGGAGGAGGACTACATGGGAGACACTTGGCATCCTAAGGAAGAGAGAGAAGGAACAAGACTTTCTAGAAGCATCTAGAAAGGGGAGGCCCACATGTCTTGGACACCAAGTCTTCT